>Ga0308395_1002168_pt1 | contig 11565 bp, 8 predicted proteins | sample Hotspr20SampleP4_FD_202097 | JGI IMG/M metagenome (GOLD analysis project Ga0308395, IMG submission 202097) | Hot spring phototrophic mat microbial communities from Mushroom Spring, Yellowstone National Park, Wyoming, United States - 20050930_P4 ...
AACTCCCTTGTAATATCCTCAAACCTCTTATCCATTGCCTCAAACCTATTCCCAAACTCCCTTGTAATATCCTCAAACCTCTTATCCATTGCCTCAAACCTATTCCCAAACTCCCTTGTAATATCCTCAAATCTCTTATCCATTGCCTTAGTCATATCCTCAAATCTCTTATCAATTGCCTCAAACCTCTTTTCAAAAAAGTCAAAACCCATTTTCATCATTTCAGCAATATGCCTTATCTCACCAGTCAATACCTTTATATCAGACCTAACCTCTTCCTGCCTCTCCATCAATAACACAGCAAGCCTCTTTATAGCCTCTTCATCCCTATTCAGTATAGCTTCCTTTAATAATACCTCTATCATAGACCCAAGTTCCATTTAGATTCCTCTAATATTTTTATATCATATCTATAAAAATAACTAACAATAAAGAAAAAATCAAGCCTTTAATTTATAAATTAAGTTAAGCCTTAGACAATATGTTAATAAGTTTTAGTACTTTAAAAAGATTAATTCTCTTTTAGTCTTTAATGGTAAATAAAAAAATATAACACTTACACTTAATGAAAGACTTTATATCCTAAGGTATCTATCTAATAAAAACTAAAAAAATCTTTAATTCTAATTTTTGGTAATTGTTTAAGTTGCCCCACGTTTAAGAGAAATTATATTGTATTTAAGTATTTAAGTATTTAAAATATTAAAGTTCAAAATAACTAAGATAATCTAGTATTCTTTTAATGAAAATTATTTTAATGTTTTATAAAAAATTAGTTTTGATTAAAATGGCTTATATTAAGTAATCACCTAATTTTTTGTTTTTTTGTCTTTTTCTTTTAACTCTTGGAAAGCAAGTTCTTCAACTATTTCATGAGCATTTATTATTTTATCTTTTTCTGATAACTCCTTCCTTGCAAGTTCCTGTGCTTCTTCATATGCTTTTATTATCTTTTCTTTTTCAATCTGCTCTCCCCTGCTAAGCTCAAATGCTATCTCGTAAGCCTCTAAAGCCTTGCTTATTTCAGACAATCGATGGCTTACCTCTTTTTTTATGTTATCATAAGAATAAATTATCTTATAAGCAACCCTAAGTTCTTCTTTAAGGTCTTCAATCATTTTTATTAGTTCTTCCTTTGTTTTATGGTGAAGGTCCATACTATTCCTCCTCTATTAAAATAAAGTCATCAAAATCTTCTTCTTTTTCTTCTTTTTTCTCTTCAGTCTCAATAACAAAATCATTCTTTATTTTATCTTTCATATCTTTCTGTTTAAGCTCTTCAATAGTAAGTTCTTGAACTTTTTCATGAGCCTCTATTATCTTGTCTTTTTCTTTTAACTCTTCAAGAGTCATTTCCTGTACCTTTTGATGTGCTTCCAAGAGTTTATCTTTTTCTTCAAGCTCTTTTCTTGCAATCTCTTGTACAACCTCTTGAGCCTTTATTATTTTCTCTTTTTGAATCTGTTCTTCCCTTTGAAGTTCAGTCAATTTTTCGTAAATTTGAACAATATTATCAAGTTCATAAAGCTTCTCACCCATATCCTTCTTTATGTTTTCATGTGTAGACATTATCTTGTACGCAACCTGAAGCTCTCTTTGAAGCTCAGTTATTTTGTCAAGCAACTCTTGTTTTGAGAGTTCTTTTAAGTCACTTTCTTTAGTATTATACTTTTGACTAATCTCAATCATCTCTTTTCTTGAAAGCTCCTCAACCTGTTCATGGGCATCTATTATCTTATCTTTTTGTTCAATCTCACTCCTTGCATAATCAATAACCTGTTGATATGCCTCAACTATTTTCTCAATATTGATCTTTTCTTTTCTTGCTATCTCCTCAAAGTGCTGATAAGCTTCTATTATCTTGTCTTTATCCATTATCTCTTGTCTTGCAAGTGTAAAAATAAGGTTCTCATAAGACTTAAGAAGGTTCTCTTTCTCAAGAAGTTCTTGTCTTGCAAGTTCAGATGCAACTTCCTGAGCCTTTATGACCTCATCTCTCTGTTTTATTTCTTCCTGTGAAAGTTCTTCAACAACCTCATAAGCCTTTATAGTCGTATCCTTCTCTATCATCTCAGACCTTGAAAACTCAACAAGTTTTTCATAAGCCTTTATAATCTTCTCTTTATCTATCTTTCTCTGCCTTGTAACCTCTTCCAAGTTTTGCAAAGCCTTTATTATGTTATCCTTGTCTATCAACTCTTTTCGTGTATATTCCATAGCATTCTCAAAGCCTGTTAAAAGGTCTTCAAAACTCTTAATCTGTTTTTCTTTCTCTTTAATAATAGCTTTTAATTTTTCATTAGTCTCTTCAAGTTCTTTAACATAGTTCAAACCAACATTAAACCCCATCACAAAACCTCTTTAAAGTCTTTATCAAGTACTTTTAACCTCTTAACCATATAAAAAAGTTTTTCTTTAAAAACCTTAAAGTCACCACACTTAATTCTAAAAACAATTTCTCCTTTTTCATTCTCAAAAAAATCACTATTATCAATAAAAGATAATAAATTATATTTGTCAAGTAAAAACTTGTTTGCAGAAAGGACAAAATACTTACTCAAAGACTGCAAAGACTCAGGTTTAGAATAAAACTTTTTAACAGCCCTTATTTTTATAAGACCCGAGCTTGCCTCTTCTATTTTTTCTTTAATACTATCATCATCGCTATGTAAAAATATTCTTACATTCTCATATTCACTCTCAAAACCAACAGGAGATATAAATCCAAATTCAAGCCTTATCTTTGGGTTAAAACCAGTTGTAAAAACTAACGGGAGTCTTGCCCTAACAAGGACCCTCTCAAAGAGTTTTAAAATATCTATGCTTGAAAGGTATACAAGACTGCCCTTTTTTTCAAAAACAATACTTGCAATAACTTTATACTCGTCTTTAAACAATACTGGTACGTCATAATCATAAAACTCATTACTTGCCTTAGTGTTCTTAATAGATGTACACGCTCCACAAAAGTCTTTACAGCCGTCATCACAGGAAGGAGAAGACTCAAAAACAACAGATCTATTCTCTTCTTTTTTAATAAACTCAAGTGAAACAAGCGGGTTAATAAAATGCCAGGGAAGGTTATAACTTTCATTAATTTCATCAACTATTTCTTTATTTTCATCAAAGATCTTGAACCAAACATCTTTATTTAAAAACTCATCCCAACCATCAAGTCTAAGTCCAGCCTTAAAAGCATCCTCAATAATTTTTGATGTCTCTCTACTCCCTCTTGCAAGAACACCTTCTATATAACTTGCATAAGGGTCAGAATAACTTAATTTTATATTCCTAAACCTCTTTGAAAACTTTTTTATCTCTTTAAATACTGGCTCAACCTCATCTGGCCTATAAAGTTTTTTTCTCTCAAAGGGTGTAAAAGGTTTTGGCACAAAAAGGTTAAGGCTTATGTTAAAAATCATATCAAAAGAACCAAAACTCTTTATAAGTTCAATAATCTCTATCTTCTCATCCTCAAGGTCAAAAAAACCTATCATAAGGTATATTTTTACATGGTCCCATCCTCTATCCCTTGCCTCATTTATTATATCAAAAAGTTTTTCATCAGAAACATCTTTATTTATAGCTTTTCTGTATTTTTGCCCACACTCTATGGCAAGAGTAAGTCCAGTCTTCTTAACAGACTTAAGTTTTTCAAGCAATCCAAGTGAAAATGAGTTAACCTTTAGTGATGGAAGATAAAAAGAAACATAGTTTTTGCTCCATTTCTCGTTAAGCCTATCAAGTAATAAGCCTATTTTTGAATAGTCAGCACTGCTTAATGAAAGTAATGAGAACTCAAGCACCCCATTCTTATAAAACCCCCACTCAACAGCCTTTTCAATATCTTTAATACTCCTCTCTCTAACAGGCTTATAAAACACAGTAGAATTACAAAACCTACACCTGTGATAACAACCCCTTGCTATCTCAATACCTTCTTTATCATATACAGAAAACCAGGGAATAGGGAAATTAAAGCATGATGGGACATTATTAATATCCTCAACCCTTTTTTTTATAGTAAAATTAAAATTTTTAACAAAAAATTTTTTTTCATATTTTATTTTATGCAATAATGGAGAGTAAAAACCTTCTATACCCTCAAGTCTCTTAAGTAGTTCAATCTTATCAATTCCTTTATAGTCTCTTATTTTTTCAAGTATCTCTATTATAGCAGTGTCAGCCTCACCTATGAAAAAACCGTCAAAGAAACTTGAAAGAGGCTCAGGGTTAAGTATTGGTCCACCACCAATAACTAAAGGATATTCCCTGTCTTTAGAGTGTAAAGGTATGCCACCAAGGTCAATAATGTTCAATATGTTTGTATATACAAGTTCATAAGGTATTGTTATTGCAAGTACGTCAAGGTCTTTTAAGTAAGTAAATGTCTCAAGTGTGTATAGTTTGATATTATTTTTTCTTAAGAAGTCCTCAAAGTCAAGGAAAGGTGCAAAAACCCTTTCTGCAGAAAAGTCGGGGTGTTGATTGATTTTCTCATAAAGGATTTTTATGGCAAGGTTACCCATACCAACTTCATAAAGGTCTGGATAACAAAGCCCAACCTTTATTTTTGAATCTCTCTTAACAACAGAATTAATCTCACCGCCAATATACCTTGCAGGTTTTTTAAAACTGGAAAGATTATTTATAATAAAAGTCTTTGTATTTTCATCCATTTTTAAACCTATGGAAAGAATTAATAAAAAAGAATTTGGACTTAAAATTTAACATGAAAACTGTTTTGAAGAATTAAGATTTAAGAGTTAGTTAAAACAAAAAAAGCCCGAGAAACCCCGGGCTTTTTGAAGCGAAAATAAGTTTATTAGAACTTAACTTCTAACTTAACTTGATAGAATGTATCTGTTCTCTCAGCAGTACCAGCAATTTGAGAAGCTGTTACGTTACCTACTATACCTGATTTTCCCCATTTTGCATAGCCAAAGTCAAAACCTACCTTTGTTGTTGAATCAATAGCATAAGAAATACCAGCATCAAACTCTGTAACTATTTTATTATCTTGACCTGCTGGATTTTCTAAATTAGCAAAAATCCTCTTGCCATCAGCCTGTGCCATTATATACGCAAAGTATGCATTTAATCCCTTTACGAACTGACCAAGTATATCAGCCTGTAAATTACCCTTTAAATACCACCAACCTGGGTTCTTGTTTTCATAATCTGTACCCAAAACTTGGTAAACAATTGAAAAACCACCTCTTACACCTCTAAATATATTACCAATCTTATACTCTCCACCGCAGAACTCATTTGGTGCCCAGAAGTTATAAACAATTTCATCTCTTTTTGCTTTCTTAACAGTCTTATTATATCCAAACTCTGGTGTAAATGTAACCATATTCTTCGCAACAACATCAGCTTTAACTATGAAGTTTAAAATATCAACTGATACTTTCTTAAGGTTAGCAAAACCTCCAAGTATGAGTGTGTCTGTTAGTCCAGTACCTTCATCCACAGTTCCAAATCCATATAGTACTTCTACTATTGGCTTTACACTTAGCATTTCATCTACAACAACTCTGTGATCAGCATAAAGGTCAATTGCCCAAAACAAAGCAGAAGTTTGTTTACCTGTGTTGTTTGCTGCTGGAATATTCTTCCATGCACCACCAACAAAGTTAGGGTTTATAACAAGACCTATCAAAGTCTTTCCAGGAGCAAAGTATATAGCACCAAATAGTAATTGTTGCATTTTTTCACTCTTCTTATTTGTGTAACTCTCAGTAGCAGAACCAATAATAGTAGATGAACCCATGTTTCTTAATTCATATATAAAGTAAGGTATTAATGTACCACCCATAAATGGAGTTCTATAGTCTATATAGATTCTGTCTGGAGTAAAGTCTGTACCAAAGAAAGCACCAGTTCCCCACTTAGCATTTTTTCTTCTACCAACATCTATCTTTAATGCACCATCAAGGAATGTTAAGGTTGCCCAAGCAGAAGATATACCCAAAACTACGTCTTCCTTACCTGCTTCAACAGTTATTGGGTTATTATCAACTGCACCAGCATAAGCACCTGTGTCTGTTCCAATTGGATACTCACTTCCTATACCATATAACCTACCATTACCCCAGTAGTTTTGACTGAAGAATCCTGCGTTAACTGCAACATTGTCAGAAACCTTCAATGTAGGATATAGTTCAAGTTTTTGGAATACATAAGATTCTTTGCTTGCAGCAGCAGGATCTTTAAAGTCCCTAATAAGATTATAATATTTTGCAACATAATAACCTTTCCAGTCAGCTGATGCTGCGAAAAGGCCTGTAGCTCCTAACACTAATGTTAGGACTACGATAAGTGATAGAATACGTCTCATTCGTAATCCTCCTAATTTTTTTTAATTTTATAATTGTAATATAAATAAAAACAATTTTTAAGTTTAAAGTCAAATTTTTTTTAAAAAATTTTTTAACAAAATTTTAATTTTTTAATTTAAAACTTTACTTTTTTTAATCCTTACAGAACTTTAGAATAATTTTAGAAAATAATTTTCTTAATAACACTTTTCTTAATAAATCGCCTTTAATATTTATAAAGACAATAACCAAAAATAATTAAGCGATTACTTTAAGATAAAATTAAACTTGACATTAAAAAAAATGTTTTTATAATTATAATTATAGAAAAATCAAAATGAGAGGTTATTAATTTGAGAAATGGTACTTTCCTTAGACACTCACAAAAACAAATATTAGCCCCAATAATCCAGCAAAACCTTCATATACTACTATTAAGTACAACAGACCTTATAGAAGAGATAAACAAAAGGATTGAAGAAAACCCATTTCTTGAGATAGAATCTGATATTGACAATAGAAAAGCAGCTGAAAACATGAATAAAGTAAAAAACATAATGCAAAAAAATGAAAGTTTAGACAATCTTGTAATAAAAGACTTTTATGAAGATACAAATGACTTTTTTTTCGATAAGAGAGTATATGAAGACTCAACAGCAGACACAAAGCAAGCATTTTTAACAAACTCTATATATGACAAAGAGACACTATATGAAAACCTTAAGAAACAACTTAGCATATTAGACCTTGATAATGAAGAGAAAAAGATAGCTGACATAATAATATCATCTCTTGATAATCATGGTTTACTTAACACTACAACTGAAGAAATAGCAAAGTATGTTGACACAAGTGTTGCAAGGGTTGAGTCTGTATTAAAGAAGATCCAAAACCTTGACCCACCTGGTATTGCATCAAGGAGTATTAATGAATATATACTCAATCAGATTGAGAGAAAGTTTTCAAAAGACTCTGATGAGTATAAGATAGGTTATGAGTATTTTAAGGTATTCTCAGAATATGAAAAAAACATTTCCAAGAAGACAGAAAATAATGAAAAAGATGAAGAGAATATTGCTGAGACAATAAAGAAAAAAACAATAGAAGAAATATCAAAAAAAACAGGATATCCAAAAACATATATACTTAAGTGTCTAAAAAAAATAGAAGAAAATATTGACCCACTTCCAACAATAGGTGACGAGGAAGGAGGAATATACATAATACCAGATATAATAGTATCTGCAAATAAAGCTGATATGACTCTTGAGGTCAAGGTATTTGATGAGTATCTGCCAAAGATAAAGGTTAACTCTGAATATAAAGAAGCTTTAAAAAAGAAAAGGGGCATAGAGATAAATAACGAGATAAAAGAATTAAAAGAAAAGTATCAGGAAGCAAAAATATTTATAAACTCATTAAAGAGAAGGACATCAACACTTTATGAACTTGCTTCGAAGCTTGTTGAGATTCAAAAAGAGTTTTTCTTTTATGGCCCTGCATATATAAAGCCTCTTACTGTGAAAGAGATGGCACAGATGTTAAAGGTCAATGACTCAACTGTCAGCAGAATAATAAACAACAAGTATATAGCAACACCTTTTGGAATATACCCATTGAAATACCTATTCTCTCACAAGATTGACTCAGAGAATGGAGAGGTATCAGCAAAAAAGGTTTACGAAATGATAAAAAAAATAATTGAGAGTGAGGGCAATAACTCAAAATTAAGTGATGCAAAAATAGAAAAGATATTAAATTCTAATGGCATAAAAATTTCAAGGAGGACTGTTGCAAAGTATAGGCAAAAATTAAATATAAAGTCTTCTTTTGAAAGAAAATCTTAAGGGGGTTAAAATGCAACTAAATATCAGTGGAAAAAACATAAAAGTCACTGATGGTTTACGCTCATATGTAGAAAAAAAGATGAGTAGAATAAAGTTTTATTTCCCACATCTTATCGACGTCCATGTTGTTATGGAAGTTGAAAAAATATTTCATAAGGTTGAGATCACTGTAAAGGCTGATGGAAGAGTATTCCATTCAGAGTATAAGAATGAAGATATGTACAGTGCAATAGACAACCTTATTGACAGACTTGAAAAACAGATAGTAAGATATAAAGACAAGTTGCAAGACTTTGAGGCAAAAAGAGTTGTTGATATACCTGAAAAGTCAAAAGAAAATACTATAAAGTTTACAAAGATAAGAGAAGTGTTCCCAAAACCAATGTCTGATGAAGAGGCAATACTTCAGTTATCTAAGTCAGACTTTAGGTTTACAATATATCAAAGCATGCCAGAAATCACAGAAGATGAATACAAAAACATAGACACAATAAAGATAAACTATTTTAATTCAATAATTATAAAAGATGATAAAGACTCTTCAAACTACACAATAATAAAAGGTAAAAATGGTCAATGGGAAAAAACATATGCATTATTAAAAAAAGACAAAATTAATAAAGAAAATAAAAAAGAAAAAGTTGAAATAAAAGAAGAGGACATAAACAAAGCAGTAACAGACCTTATTAACTCTAACAAAAACTATCATATATTCTATGACCCTGACACTAAAGCAATAAATATAGTCTATAAGAGAAAAGATAACAATCTTGGTTTAATAACGGGTAAGATTTAATACCTTATCTTAAAGAGAGATATAAAGACAAGTGGAAGACATATTAAACCTGTGAGGATCCCGATTGGGACCTCTTCATAAAAAAATATGTTCTTACTTATAAAGTCCAAAAAAACAAGTATAAAACCGCTAAAAAATAGATAAAAAACTGTATTATTAATATCGGACTTAAACAATATTCTTACTATATTTGCTATTACAAGAGCATAAAAAGGTATTGGACCAACAAAACTTGATGAAAAACTTGTAAAAACACCTATTGCAAATATTATCAACACAATATTTTTCTTGAACCTTACACCAAGTATTTCTTCATATATATGAGACACACTTATCAGTATTATCTTAGGTAGGTTGATATAGAATACAAATAATAAAAATATGAATGCCAAAGATATTATGATTGTCTCAGAATATGTATATACAGAAAAACTCCCAAATATCCATCTTGACAATGCCTGAGAAGACCTAAAGCCTGTTATATAGTTTATAAAAGATATACCTGTACCGAAAAATATTCCAAGAGCAATACCAGTAATAATAAAAGAGTTTGAGTCAAGCCTCTTTCTTACAAAGAATACCAAAAAGAAAGTTATTAAAAATCCACTTATAAGACTTACAACAAATGGATTGATATTAATCACATATGCAATAGATGCAAAAAATGCCACACCTGAGGTTATACCAAGTGTATATTCAGAGGCAAGTTGATTCCTTGTTATTGATTGGAGTATAAAAGAGGAGATTGAAAGTCCTCCACCAACTGTAAAAACAAATATTAATCTATTTAGTCTTATATTATATATTAAGTTATTAGCAATCGGATAAAAAATATAAAAAAAAACTAAAACAAGTGATAAAACTAATAAAACTATCTTCTTCAAGAAAGTAGTTTCAACATTATTGCTTTTTGTATATGCAACCTGTTCTCAGCCTCATCAAAAACCCTTGAGTGTGGGCCGTCCATAACCTCATCTGTAATTTCCATACCCCTGTTAGCAGGAAGACAGTGAAGGACAATAACATCAGTCTTAGCAACCTTGATTATGTTAGTATCTATCCTATAGTCTTTAAAAACCTTTATCCTTTCTTCAGACTCAGCCTCTTGCCCCATGCTAACCCATACATCAGTATAAAGTACATCAGCATCTTTTGCCAGCTCACGAGGATCGTTTCCAAGTATTATTTTTGCTCCTGACTTTCTTGCATTCTCTTCTGCTATCTCTCTTATCTCTCTTGGTATCTCATAACCCTTTGGAGTTGCTATACATATCTGATTACCAAACATAGAAGACAACAAGAGAAGCGATGATGCAACGTTGTTCCCATCACCTATAAAAGTTATCTTTAAGTTTGAAGGATTATGCACAAATTGTGGTTTTTCCTCAAATATTGTAAAAAAGTCTCCCAAAGCCTGACAAGGGTGTAAAAGGTCAGTAAGCCCATTTATTACTGGTACATCTGCTGCCCTTGCTAGTTCAACAACCTCTTCATGCTTATATGTCCTTATTACTATACCATTAACATACCTTGATAATACCTTAGCAGTATCGTATATTGTCTCACCCTTATTAAGCTGTATATCATTTTTATTTAGGTATATAGCAGATCCACCTAACTGTCTTATCCCTACTTCAAAAGAGACCCTTGTTCTTGTAGAAGTCTTAGAAAATATCATACCTATTATTTTATTTTTTAGATATTTTTTAAAAACACCTTTTCTTGCCTGTTTTTTTAACCTATGAGTAACTTCAAACAACTTCCATATCTCATCAACAGTAAAGTCAGTAACTGATAAGAAGTCTCTCTTTTTCATAACAAACCCCTACAAAAAATTTAAAAGTTAAAATTTAATAACAAAAATTTTACAAATACCAATTTTCTTTACATATTCAAAGGTTTATTTATATATACGACTATAAAAACATAATATTTAGTCTTACAAATTTCTTTATAAAAATTATTAGCAAAAATTATCTACTAAAAACTATTATTACAAACTCTTAAAGAAGTTTAGATATGAAAATTAGATTTTTACAAATTAGATAAAAACAGGGAAAATTAGGTTTTAATTTATACAGGATTTATACAAGAATAAAAAGTGATACTTTTAGCCCCCAAGTTCTTTTAACAATTTCTTAACCTTTTCTATAAACTCAACGTCATAAAGCTGAATCTCTCTTGAGGAAAGTATAGACTTCAACATATATCTTGCCTGATTCTTTGCTGTTATGTTATCAGTGAGAGAGTATATATAACTTAATAAGTATACTGCTTCATAGTCCTTAGGTCTTATCTTTATAAGGTCTTTTAAGAGCCTAATTGCCTCAATGTCATTTTTCACATAATAGTAAGACAGTGCAAGATTATAATAGTAGTCAGGGTCTTTTTTAAGGTCAAGAGCCTTAGTAAAATAGAAAATAGCTTTATCATAATCTTTTTTATCAAAAAATACACAACCTAAGTTATAATAACCTATATCATTTTTAGGATTTATCTCTATTGCCCTTTGATAGAGTGATATCTCTTCATCAGAATTGTTGTTAAGGCTTAAACCTTTTGAAATAAGTTCTTTATCGGTCTGAGAATATGAAATAAT
>Ga0308395_1002170_pt1 | contig 11563 bp, 4 predicted proteins | sample Hotspr20SampleP4_FD_202097 | JGI IMG/M metagenome (GOLD analysis project Ga0308395, IMG submission 202097) | Hot spring phototrophic mat microbial communities from Mushroom Spring, Yellowstone National Park, Wyoming, United States - 20050930_P4 ...
TTGATCGCGTGCTTGCAGGCTTTCCGTCTCGACCGTGACGTCATACAGGATCACTGCGCAGCCTTTTCCGCGCCTGCCACTCGCATCTCTTGCCACATCTGTCATAGTGCTGAATGTGGCGCGCAGTACACGGTTGCCCGTTTCTAGAACGGTTGCGACTGTTGAATGGGGATTTCGTTCTAATTCCTCGAGAGCCTTATGCCACCGCTCGTCCTCGACGATCGCAGCGATAGGACGATTCAACATTTCTCGGGACGGTAAATTGAGCATCTGAGCAGCGATATGGTTGACCCGACTGACATTTCCCGCGCCATCGGTGATAATGACACCGCAGTTCAGATCTTCGAGGATGTTCTCAAATCTGTGATCAGAGGTGCTCAGTTCGTGCTGGAGTTCGCGCAGCTTCTCTTGGAGCGCATTGCGTTCGGCAAGACTCTTTTTGACCTCCTCTTGCAAAGTTAATACCCGACTGTGGGCTGCCTCCTCTATCTTTTGGCGGGCGCGTCTGGCGACTTGTTCTTGCTCGTATAGCTTTTGGGCAAGCGATGCCACTTCTTCTTGGCTCTTTTTCAGGGCCACTTCCAATTCGGCTCGTTTTTGGCTTGCCTGCGCTTCCTGATCGCGCAGCGTCCTGGTCAGCTGTTGTAATTTGGCTTGGAGTGCCTGATGGGTGCGTGCATTCTGGATTGCGATGGAGAGATGATGGCCTAATAGGGCGATAGTTTGCCTATCGGCAGCATCAAAGGGCAGATGACTAATCCCGTTTGCCAGAATCAACACACCTAGCGCTGCTTTGTGTTCCCCCAGTGGTTGGATCAGGATTGGGGCGTGACCTTGGTCGCCCAAAAGGGCTGTGAGAGCAGCAGAGGCATCATCGGTCTCGTCTAGCACTACCTGACACATGGTATGCAGAGCACTCTCGACCGCCGGATACGCCGAAGCGATAAAGCTGATCGGCTCTTGCTGGTCGGTGGGTCGCAAAGCACGATGCAAGGCTATTATGCGCAGCTGACCAGAATGCTTCTCATCCGCGAGGGCGATAGCACACTGGTCGGCATTCATCACCTCAGCAATGCTCTTACTGGCCTGTTGGGCAACCGCTTGAACGTCCAGCAAACCGTTGAGACGGAGCGTGACGCTCAACAGGTTGAGCAGCTCGGCCACTTGGGTTGGTGCAGTACGTTTCAATTCGGACAGCCTGGCGCCGGAGGTTGTAAGATAGGGGGGAATGGTCATATGTGCCATGATGCCGCTATACAGGGCGGCAACCAGCACCGGATAGCTAATCAGCTGGCTCAGGCGCACCCAAAGCGGTAAGTTATTGGGTGGGGCATAGGGGGGTACCAAGCCGCTCAATGTCACCCAATGCAGCAAATAACCGGCCAAGAGGACGAGAAAAGCCACCCAAGCCAAGCTGCGCGTTTCGGTCTGATCCTGTTTCTGGAGTGGTCTTGCAGCACGTCGCCCTTGAGGGAGCAAGAGACCGATCAATGCTATAATGCTTATGAGTATCTGCCAGAGAGAGCATCCGCTTGCCAAGTTGATCGTATTATAGTTCGAGGCAGGCAGAGGAAGGTAGGGCATGGAGAATGCGCTCACACCGGCGTAGAGGAGGCAGCCGAGGCCGTTGATTCCCAGCCAGATCGCGCTCGAGAGTCCACTCTGACGTAGAAGGGGCACAAAAGCCCATGCGAGCAGCGCTAAGCTGCCTAGATCCGCAATCCGTTCCGCCGGTAACGACCAAGGCAGGGGATCTGCTGGGGAGATACGAGAGAGTGTTCCGGGCAGCAACGCTTGAGCAATGCGCAGAGCGATGACACCGGCCCATGCGATGGTATAGGCGCGCATGGCATCAGCCCAAGCAGAGGACTTGTCGCGTATGCGCTGATAATGGCTGAGCCCTACGAGAAAGCCGGCGACGCCGAGCAGCAACACGATGCTGTGATAGGCATAGGACTGTGTGCTCAGAAGACTTGCGATATCAGTGGGCATATCAACTCGCTGTGGAATAAAAACTCTTTTAAGCAAACGTTTTGAAAATCCATGCCACTAGTGACATTATAGCACAGGGTACGAAGCACGACAATCGGGGATATCTTGTAAACATAAACCCCGATTCTGCCCGCTATGGCCGCCTCTTCGTGAGGTGGGGGGTGTAGGTAAAAGTGGGATGAGTATTGTTTACATAAGTAACTCGTCGCAAAATTGATTGCAAAGGGTCTTGACAAACGGCAAAAAGTGTGGTAGATTAGCATACGCTGTCACGCGCTACATGTATTTGAGAAATGAGGAAGAAAGATTTGACAAGCGTCGTCATATATGTTATAATAAGCGGTGACAGTGATTGGTACTGTGTCGTTTAGATCTCGCTCCGAACCAGGAGAAGATCAGGTACAAGTGGAAAGGAGAGGAGACGCCCTGATCTAGGTATTGAGACGTTAGTGAGGTTAAGGGGTTGTCTCTCTCCGCCGGCGGCTGAAGTTTAGTCGTCGGTTTTGTGTCTGCACCTTAACAACTGAAGAGTGGCAGGAAAGTCCGGCGAGTTCAGGTCGTAGTCCGTGTGATGACGGAAGCAGCCGATGAGGCTGTGGAGTTGCTACGGAGAGTTTGATCCTGGCTCAGGATGAACGCTGGCGGCGTGCCTAACACATGCAAGTCGAACGGTGCCTTATCTTCGGATGGGGCACAGTGGCGGACGGGTGAGTAACACGTTGGTGACCTGCCCCGAAGACGGGGATAACCCTTCGAAAGGAGGGCTAATACCCGATGGTCTTACACCGTTTAGAAGGGTGTAAGTAAAGCTCCGGCGCTTCGGGAGGGGCCAGCGGCCTATCAGCTAGTTGGTAGGGTAATGGCCTACCAAGGCGAAGACGGGTAGGGGGCGTGAGAGCGCGGCCCCCCACAATGGAACTGAGACACGGTCCATACTCCTTCGGGAGGCAGCAGTGAGGAATATTGCACAATGGGGGAAACCCTGATGCAGCGACGCCGCGTGGGTGAAGAAGGCCTTCGGGTCGTAAAACCCTTTTCCAGGGGACGAGACAGGACGGTACCCTGGGAATAAGTCCCGGCTAACTACGTGCCAGCAGCCGCGGTAAAACGTAGGGGGCGAGCGTTATCCGGAATCACTGGGCGTAAAGCGCGTGCAGGCGGTCTGGTAGGTTGGACGTGAAAGCTCCTGGCTCAACTAGGAGAGGCCGTTCAAAACCGCCAGACTTGAGGGCGGAAGAGGGGAGTGGAATTCCCGGTGTAGCGGTGGAATGCGCAGATATCGGGAGGAACACCCGTGGCGAAAGCGGCTCCCTGGTCCGCACCTGACGCTCAGACGCGAAAGCGTGGGGAGCGAACGGGATTAGATACCCCGGTAGTCCACGCCGTAAACGATGGATGCTAGGTGTGGGAGGTCTTGACCCCTTCCGTGCCACAGCTAACGCGTTAAGCATCCCGCCTGGGGACTACGGCCGCAAGGTTAAAACTCAAAGGAATTGACGGGGGCCCGCACAAGCAGCGGAGCGTGTGGTTTAATTCGATGCTACACGAAGAACCTTACCTGGGCTTGACATGTACGTGGTAGGGAAGCGAAAGCGGACCGACCCTTCGGGGAGCGTACACAGGTGCTGCATGGCTGTCGTCAGCTCGTGCCGTGAGGTGTTGGGTTAAGTCCCGCAACGAGCGCAACCCTCGCCGTTAGTTACACGTGTCTAACGGGACTGCCGGTTTCAAACCGGAGGAAGGTGGGGATGACGTCAAGTCAGCATGGCCTTTATGTCCAGGGCTACACACACGCTACAATGGCCGGTACAATGGGCTGCTACACCGCGAGGTGATGCGAATCTCCAAAGCCGGCCTCAGTTCAGATTGCAGTCTGCAACTCGACTGCATGAAGGCGGAGTTGCTAGTAACCGCGCGTCAGCCATAGTGCGGTGAATACGTTCCCGGGCCTTGTACACACCGCCCGTCACGTCATGGGAGCTGGTAACACCTGAAGTCGGTGCGCCAACCGCAAGGAGGCAGCCGCCTAAGGTGGGACCGGTGACTGGGACGAAGTCGTAACAAGGTAGCCGTAGCGGAAGCTGCGGCTGGATCACCTCCTTTCTAGGGAGTCCTCCGACATCCGGCGACCCCATCGTGGATGCGGCCATCGCCGGGCGTTGGACATACTCCTAAGGTCAAGGCCTCGCAAGCGCGAGGCGAACAAGGGGACACGCTAGAACTCGGCCTCTTTCCTGCCACTCCTCGGTTGTTAAGGTGAGGCACAGTGTGTGCAGTTGACTCAACACACAGGCCTTTACCAAACGATCGTAATGCGGTTGGGCCTGTAGCTCAGTCGGTTAGAGCATCCCTCTGATAAGGGGAAGGTCACTAGTTCGAGTCTAGTCAGGCCCACTCTACCGGCTGGAAATCAGGCGCGGGGATGTAGCTCAGTTGGGAGAGCGCCTCCCTTGCACGGAGGAGGTCAGGGGTTCGAATCCCCTCATCTCCATTCGCGGAGGGAGGTGGCAAGGTTTGTTGTCGGTTGGCCTTTGGATAGCAGCCCAAAGCTGCTATCTGAAGTCCAGCAGATAGCGCTGGAACTGTTCCCGAGTGCTAAGGAGAACAGTGGGTGGTACCTTAACAACTGAATAGGACGCGAGAAGCGTAGTTCATACATCTCGTGTGAATAAGCTACTAAGGGCACACGGGGGATGCCTTGGCGTCAGGAGCCGATGAAGGGCGTGGTTGACTGCGATAAGCTCCGGGGAGCCGTCAGCAGGCGTTAGATCCGGAGATTCCCGAATGGGGAAACCCGCTCAGGTGAACCCTGAGCACTCTATGCTGAACCCATAGGCATAGAGGGGCAACCGGGTGAACTGAAACATCTTAGTAACCCGAGGAAAAGAGATCATTCCCTGAGTAGTGGCGAGCGAAAGGGGAACAGCCCAAACCTGTGCTGTGCCAAGCCCGTAGGCGTTGCAGCACAGGGGTTGTAGGACCTGCCAGGGGGCGCTACGGAGCCCCCAGGAAGTTACCAATCCGGGCGCTAGCAGAACTGTACTGGAAAGGCAGACCAGAGAGGGTGACAGTCCCGTATGCGAAAGCGCACTGGACTTCCGGCAGTGATCCTGAGTACCACGGGGCACGCTAATCCTGTGGGAAGCAGGGAGGTCCACCTCCCAAGGCTAAATACTCCTGATGACCGATAGCGAACAAGTACCGTGAGGGAAAGGTGAAAAGTCCCCCGGTGAGGGGAGTGAAATAGAACCTGAAACCGTGTGCCTACAATCAGTCGGAGCGCAGTGGCAGCCTTCGGGTTGCCCGCGTGACGGCGTGCCTTTTGGAGAATGAGCCGGCGAGTTACTCTCTGTAGCGAGGTTAAGCCAGTCACAGGCGGAGCCGTAGCGAAAGCGAGTCCGAATAGGGCGTTGAGTTGCAGGGAGTAGACACGAAACCGGGTGAGCTACCCATGGCCAGGTTGAAGCGAGAGTAACTTCTCGTGGAGGACCGAACCGGTGTACGTTGCAAAGTGCTCGGATGAGCTGTGGGTAGAGGTGAAATGCCTAACGAACCCGGAGATAGCTTGTTCTCCCCGAAATAGCTTTAGGGCTAGCGTCGCGCGTTCAGTATCGGAGGTAGAGCACTGGATTGGCTAGGGGGCTTATCGCTTACCAAACCAAACCAAACTCCGAATGCCGATACTCCACAGCGCGGCAGTTGGACTACGAGAGATGAGTTCCGTAGTCGAGAGGGGAAGAGCCCAGACCATCAGCTAAGGTCCCCAAGTGCAAGCTAAGTGGGAAAGGATGTGGGGTTACTGAGACATCCAGGAGGTTGGCTTAGAAGCAGCCATCCTTTAAAGAGTGCGTAATAGCTCACTGGCCTAGTGATCCTGCGCCGAAAACGTAACGGGGCTCAAGCTTGCCACCGAAGCTATGGAATCTCCCGCACGGGAGGTTAGTAGGGGAGCGTTCTGTGGGAGATACAAGTCAGACCGTGAGGACTGATGCGGCCCACAGAAGTGAGAATGCCGGCATGAGTAGCGTAAAACACGCGAGAAACGTGTTCACCGTATGCCCAAGGTTTCCGGCGGAAGGTTAATCCGCGTCGGGTTAGTCGGGCCTAAGCTGAGGCCGAAAGGCGTAGGCGATGGACAACAGGTTAATATTCCTGTACCACCTGAGTGGAGCGATGGGGTGACGCAGAAAGGTAGGCCAGCGAAGGTTGGAGATGCTGTCGTGCCAAGCCGGTAGGGCGATGAAGACCGTAGGCAAATCCGCGGTCCGAGCCTGAGAGGTGATGGTAATCCCTCTAACGAGGGAGATGTGGCCGAGCCTCAGCTGCCGAGAAAAGCCTCTAAGCGTCGATGCTCAGGTGCCCGTACCGCAAACCGACACTGGTGGGCGGGGAGAGTATCCCAAGGTGATCGGGAGAACCCTCGTTAAGGAACTAGGCAAAATGGATCCGTAACTTCGGGAGAAGGATCGCCCTGGCTGGTGAGGCAACGCGCTTGCGCAGCTGGCCGGGGCCGCAGAGAAACGGCTCTACCGACTGTTTAACAAAACCACAGGTCTCTGCTAAAGCGTAAGCTGAAGTATAGGGGCTGACTCCTGCCCAGTGCCGGAAGGTTAAGGGGATGGGTTAGCGCAAGCGAAGCTCTGAACCGAAGCCCCGGTGAACGGCGGCCGTAACTATAACGGTCCTAAGGTAGCGAAATTCCTTGTCGGGTAAGTTCCGACCCGCACGAAAGGAGTAACGAGTGGAGCACTGTCTCAACGAGGGACCCGGCGAAATTGAACTACGCGTGAAGATGCGTGTTACCCGCAGCAGGACAAAAAGACCCCGTGGAGCTTTACTGCAACTTGGCATTGAGTTAGGGCTTGGTCTGTGTAGGATAGCTGGGAGACTGTGAAGCTGGGGCGCCAGCCTCGGTGGAGTCGCCGTTGAAATACCAGCCTGATCAAGTCTTGGCCCTAACCGGCAGCCGTTATCCGGTGTCGGGACAGTGCCAGGCGGGCAGTTTGACTGGGGCGGTCGCCTCCTAAAAGGTAACGGAGGCGCCCAAAGGTTCCCTCAGGCTGATTGGAAACCAGCCGTGGAGTGCAAAGGCATAAGGGAGCTTGACTGCGAGACCTACAAGTCGAGCAGAGACGAAAGTCGGGCTTAGTGATCCCACGGTACCGGGTGGAAGGGCCGTGGCTTACCGGATAAAAGCTACCCCGGGGATAACAGGGTAGTCTGGTCCAAGAGTTCACATCGACGACCAGGTTCGCCACCTCGATGTCGGCTCGTCACATCCTGGGGCTGGAGTAGGTCCCAAGGGTTGGGCTGTTCGCCCATTAAAGTGGCACGCGAGCTGGGTTCAGACCGTCGTGAGACAGGTCGGTCTCTATCCGCTGCGGGCGTAGGTGACTTGAGGAGAGCTGCCCCCAGTACGAGAGGACCGGGGTGGACCGACCTCTGGTGTGCCAGTTGTTCCGCCAGGAGCATCGCTGGGTAGCTATGTCGGGCAGAGATAACCGCTGAAAGCATCTAAGTGGGAAACTCGCTCCAAGATAAGGTCACCCACCGGGTTAACCGGGTAAGGCCGCGGGGAGACGACCCGCTTGATAGGCGGCAAGTGTAAGCGTAGCAATACGTTGAGCTAAGCCGTACTAATGGCCGAGGGCTTATTCACCTCTGTGAGATGTATGCACCGCTTCGAGCGTTCTATTCAGTTGTTAGGGTGCTACCAGTTTTCTAATCGCTGGCAAGTATCAAATACCTTAATAGCTGCTTCGTTGTCGCCCGGTATTTGATATTTGTAATTTCTTGAAAAGTCTTGTTGGTGATTGGAGCAGCGGGGGTACACCCGGTCCCATCCCGAACCCGGAAGTTAAGCCCGCTAGCGCCGATGGTACTTGGGGGGCAGCCCCCTGGGAGAGTAGGTCATCGCCAACAGGACTTTTCTTTTATCTCCCTCTTTATCCCCTACGGAGGAACAAATGCTTTCCGGTAATCTTGGAATGGGTACTATGTCCGTTTGGGCGGGCGAAGAAGAATATCTGACCCAACACGCTACCCAGGTGCCTGTGGTGCACAGTGTCTCCTTTGGCTATCGCGATGTAGATGAATGGTTGCAAGTAGCGCGTGGTCAGAAGCCAGGCCATATTTACGGACGTAACACCAACCCCACTGTGCAGGTCTTCGAAGAGAAGGTGCGTGTGCTGGAGGGCGCTGAAGCAGCCACCAGTGCGGCAACCGGAATGGGCATCATCAGCAGTACACTGTTCGCTTTGTTGTCCCCAGGCGACCGGGTTGTCTCCATTAAAGATACGTATGGGGGCACCAACAAGATTTTCACCGAGTTCCTGCCACGCTTCCATGTGGAGGTAACCCTGTGTGATACTACCGATCACGAAGCGATCGAGGTCGAGATCGCCCGGGGTTGCCGCTTGCTCTATCTCGAAAGCCCCACCAATCCCACGGTTAAGGTGGTAGATTTGGCGCGTCTGGCGGCAGCTGGACATGCAGTGGGCGCCGTTGTGGTGGTGGACAACACGTTTGCCACACCGATTAACCAGAACCCCCTTCAATTGGGCGCTGATCTGGTGATTCACAGCGCCACCAAGTTTCTGGGTGGCCATGCCGACGCACTGGGTGGTGTGGTGTGCGGTCGTAAGGAACTGGTTCAGCAGATTTATCATTTCCGCGAAATCAACGGCGCCTCGCTTGATCCGATGGCGGCTTATCTCCTGTTGCGTGGCATGAAAACACTCCATTTGCGCGTGCGCCAGCAAAACGAAAGCGCGTTGCGCATTGCGCGTTTCTTGGAAGGACATCCCGCAGTGGCACGTGTGTTTTATCCCGGTTTGGAATCGCATCCTGGGCACGAGATCACCAAGCGACAGATGCGTGGCTTTGGGGGTGTGTTGAGCTTTATGCTGAAAGACGACACTTTTGATGCAGTGCGCCGCTTCTTGCCCCGCCTGCGTTATGCCCATCCGGCGGCAAACCTGGGCGCTGTCGAGACAGTAGTGGGGCCGCCGGCGACCACCAGCCACGTGGAATGCACGCCGGAAGAACGCGCTGCTATGGGCATCCCCGAAAGCTTGATCCGCTATTCCACCGGCATCGAGGATTGCGATGATTTGATCGCCGACTTGGATCAGGCGCTCAAAGCCGTGTGATAGGGCGATGCGCGATTATGCGGGGGGACTTGCGAGCTCATTCAAAATGGCCGGCACTCTTTGCGCTGTGCCGGCCATTTTATATTTGTGCGCATCTTTTGGGGTTCTTATGCACTGCCGGCGTGACGGGCTACGACTTCGGTCAGCGCCTTGAACTCGGGCGCTAAAGCAGCATAAAGGGCACGGTAGCGCGGGTAATAGTCCGCATATACCGATGTCGCCGCGCCGACGCCAGTTTCCCCAGAGACGCGCACCACAGTTTGACAGGCAGTGGCAACATCCTGATAGACTCCAGCGCCCACGCCGGCCAGCAGGGCGGCACCATAAGGGGCTCCTTCGGTGACATTGACAGTTACCAGCCCCATGTTGAACACGTCGGCGAGGATTTGACGCCATAGGGTGCTGCGTGCTCCACCTCCTAACGCGATAATCTGCCGGATGGGCAGGCCAAGATTCTTCATAAGCTCCAATGAGTCGCGCAGTCCATAGCTGACCCCCTCCAGAACAGCACGCGTCAGGTGGGGTTTTCGGTGACGTAGGGACAGACCAAAGAATACACCGCGCGCGTCGGGATCGGGATAGGGTGTCCGCTCGCCAGTGAGGTAGGGCAGGAAAAGAAGTCCTTCGCAGCCGGCGGGTACCTGGGCCGCTTTTTCGGTCAGAATGTCATAGACATCGCGACCTGTTTCAGCCGCTTGGGCCATTTCTGTGTCACCCAAGGCGTCGCGGAACCAACGGAAGCTCCCGGCGGCGGAGAGCATGACACCCATAAGATGCCACATCCCCGGGACAGCGTGACAGAAGGCATGGAGCTTGCCTTCTGGCTCCACCCGATACGTATCAGAGGCGGCGAAAACGACCCCCGAGGTGCCCAATGATACCGAGACGACACCCTCACGGATGACCCCTACACCGACATTCGCTGCGGCATTATCACCACCTCCGCCAACTACGGGTGTTCCCTCGAGCAAGCCGGTGAGTTTTGCCGCCGCTGCATTGATGCGAGCGCTGACGACGGGCGATTCGGTCACCTCCGGCAGCCACTCACGCGGTATATCCAGTGCCTTGAGCATATCCTCTGACCAGCGACGCTGACCGACATCGAACAGGGAGGTGCCGGAGGCATCCGAGACATCGCTGAAGAACCCACCCGTGAGGCAATAACGCACATAGTCCTTGGGCAACAAAACTTTAGCGATGCGCCGATACACTTCAGGTTCATTCTCGCGTACCCAGAGGATCTTGGGAGCGGTGAATCCAGGGAGGACGGGGTTGCCTGTCCAACGCAGCAGATTTTGGATGCCAACCTGCCGGGTGATCGTGGCACATTGCGGTGCCGTGCGCTGATCGTTCCACATAATGCAGCGGCGCAGCACCTGGCCTTGGGCATCCAGTGCGACCAGGCCGTGCATCTGGCCGGTCAAGCCGACGCCGGCCACTTGTTGGGCCGAGACCTCGGCTTTTTCCAGCGCCTGGCGGATGCTGGCGATGGTGGCTGTCCACCAATCGGCCGGGTCTTGTTCCGCCCAGGCTGGATAGGGGGTGTACATGGGATATTCGTTCGTAATGCTGGCTTTGACGGTGCCGTCTGCGTCAATCAGGACTGCTTTGCTTCCGGTGGTACCGACGTCAATACCGATCAGATAGGGAGGCATAGTATTCTCCTTTAGCGCAGATATTTATCCCATACATGGCGGGCATCGTTGCCCTCCACCAATGCCAACGCGATGTAGCGTGGGCGCGTCGGCTGAGAAAGCAGAGCCATGCTGGCCTCTTCCGGTGTGCGATTGCCTTTGCGCCCGTTGCAACGTTCACAGGCGGTGACCACGTTCTCCCAGCACGTATGACCACCACGTGAACGCGGGATCACGTGGTCTACAGTTAAGTCCTTGCGGGCTGGTTGACGTCCGCAGTATTGGCAGGTGTAGTGGTCGCGTGCCAGCACAGTGCGTCGTGTGACTGGCAAGGAGACTTTATAGGGGATGCGCACATAGTAAACCAGACGAATCACGAGCGGCACTCGAATGGTGAAATTCGCGGCGCGCAGTTCCGCCTCGGCAGCTTCCACAATCTCAGCTTTCTCTTTCAGAAGCAGGATGACTGCCCGTCGCATTGAGACCACGCTGATGGGCTCATAAGTGGCATTCAGGACGAGGACACTTCCCATTCTTGAGCACTCCTATGGGTGGACACAGCGTGTGTGGCAGTATGAAATAGGTGCTTCTTCTTACTCCCTCTCTGAGCTGGTCGTGAGGTGTTATATGCACGCGTCTGGACGATATCTTAACTAATCCGTCAATTGTATAGATTGGTGACAATTATAACGATGCCGTTCTAGATGGCAAAGATGGACGTGTAAGTTGAACTGCGGGATGATGGATTTCGGCTCGTGAGTTCGTCATAGCCTTTCACGCTGTGTA
>Ga0308395_1002173_pt1 | contig 11554 bp, 8 predicted proteins | sample Hotspr20SampleP4_FD_202097 | JGI IMG/M metagenome (GOLD analysis project Ga0308395, IMG submission 202097) | Hot spring phototrophic mat microbial communities from Mushroom Spring, Yellowstone National Park, Wyoming, United States - 20050930_P4 ...
TGAACTCACCGAAGAACAAATTCGCCAAAAACAATTTGAACAATTAAAAGAAAAATTGTTTCAGAAAAAGAAAAATTCACCTGAATCAGGCGGAGGAAATTCTTTTTATTGGATTTATGGAATAGTAGTAGCCATAATTCTTTATTTAGTTTTGTTTGATAATAGCAATATAGCAAGAAGACAAATTGAAGTTACACAAACACGTTTTGAAGATATGCTCGCTCACGGAGATGTAACCGATATTGTAATTGTAAATGGGAAGTATGCACAGATTTTTATCAACAAAGATTCTTTAATTAAATCAACAAGATACAGAGATCCCAATACAGGGCAACCTTATTTTTTAGATAAAAAATTAAGAGGCCCTCATTTTGTTGTTACGGTTCCATCAGTAGAATTTTTTCTTAATAGAGTAGAAAGAGTTCAAGAGAATGCGGGTATTCCGAAAAATAAAATGGTATTTCCTCGTTCGGTAGAAGAAACCAGTTGGACAGACCATTTATCTTGGTTACTTCCCATTATTCTCTTTTTTGGAATTTGGATGTTGATGTTAAGACGGATGGCAAATGGACCCGGAGGACCTGCATCTATTTTTAGTTTTGGGCGATCACGTGCTCAATTGTTTGATAAAGATAAAACACCGGGCGTTACATTTAATGATGTAGCAGGATTACAAGGAGCCAAAATAGAGTTACAAGAAATTGTTGAATTTCTCAAAAATCCAACAAAGTATACTGAATTAGGAGCAAAAATTCCAAAAGGCGTATTATTAGTCGGACCTCCAGGTACCGGAAAGACACTTTTAGCAAAAGCAGTAGCCGGTGAAGCCAAAGTTCCTTTTTTCTCCATATCAGGTTCTGAGTTTGTAGAAATGTTTGTAGGCGTGGGAGCATCTCGTGTTCGTGACTTATTTGCACAAGCCAAAGAAAAAGCCCCTTGTATCATCTTTATTGATGAAATAGATGCCATAGGACGTTCTCGTTCAAAAAATATCTCTACAGGTGCAAACGACGAAAGAGAAAGTACATTAAATCAATTATTAACGGAAATGGATGGTTTTGCTGCCAATAGCGGTGTTATCGTATTAGCCGCCACCAATAGAGCAGATATCTTAGATAAAGCATTATTAAGACCTGGACGCTTTGATAGACATATTTACATTGATATGCCTGATGTTAAAGACCGTGAAGAAATATTTAAAGTACATTTAAAACGAATCAAAATTGACGATAGCGTTAATCCCGAATTTTTAGCCAAACAAACACCAGGATTTAGTGGTGCAGACATTGCTAATATTTGTAACGAAGCCGCACTTATAGCCGCACGCAAAAACAAAAAAATCGTCAGCAGAGAGGACTTTATGGATGCTGTTGATAGAGTAATTGCCGGATTAGAAAACAAAAACAAAATTATTACACCTGAAGAAAAGAGAATCATTGCCTTTCACGAAGCAGGTCATGCTATAGTCAGTTGGTTTTTAGAACACGCTGCCCCATTGGTAAAAGTTACCATTGTTCCAAGAGGAAAATCATTGGGCGCTGCATGGTACTTGCCCGAAGAAAGACAAATAACAACCACTGAGCAAATCTTAGACGAAATGACAGCAGCCCTTGGCGGAAGAGCTGCCGAAGATGTTATTTTTGGAAAAATATCTACTGGTGCTATGAATGACCTTGAAAAAGTAACCAAACAAGCGTATGCCTCTGTGGTTTATTTTGGATTAAATCCAAGAATTGGTAATATCAGTTATTACGATAGTACAGGGCTATCTGAATATGCTTTTTCAAAACCATATAGTGAAAAAACTGCTGAAATTATTGATGAAGAAGTAAAGAAAATGACCGATATTGCTTATCAAAGAGCCAAGAACATACTAAGCGAAAAGAAAGAATTTCTAACCAAATTAGCCGAACGATTATTAGAAAAAGAAGTTATATTCAAAGAAGACCTTGAAGAGATTTTAGGGAAAAGACCTTTTGAAAAAGTGGAAGGTTGAAAGTGATAAGTAGAAAGTTTTATGCTCCCATCATTTTAAATCACTCCATTGAAAAAATGTTTTTTACTTTCAAACTTTTGACTTTTGATAAATTTGTTCTTTGTGGTAAAATAGATGATCAGTAACGAATAAAGAATATCACCATATTTGGGAAGTAATATAAACAGTCCCCTTAAATAGAGCCACTACTTTTTTATCGGGCATTGTATAAACTTTTACTTGATAAACAGCAATTTTTCCTGAACGGTGTAGTTCTTCTGTTTCAGCCCTAATAATATCTCCTTCTTTTAATGACTCTGTATGCGATATAGATGTTTCAATAGAAACGGCTTTGTAACCATAACTATTAGAAGCAAAAGCCAAAGCACTATCCGCTAAAGAATAAGTGATTCCGCCATGAGCAATATGAAAACCATTGAGCATTTCCTTTCTAATTTGCATTTGCAATTTACAATATCCTTGTTTAATTTCAAGTACTTGTATGCCCAGCCATTGACTGAAAGCATCATTTTTCATCATCATTAAATTGACAATTTCTTCAGGCGACTTCATAAACATTGTTTGCTTCAAATTTACATCAAATATAGTTTATTAAAAAATCAATGTTTTTTTAAACCTTTCAATCTATTTTGCAGAACCTTATTCGGTAAATAATTTCCTATCTTTGCGGAAAATTTGACTATGCCCGACATCCAATTAAATACCATTGAAGAAGCCATTGAAGACATTAAGCAAGGAAAAATGGTCATTGTAGTAGATGATGAAGATCGTGAAAACGAAGGCGATATTATTATGGCCTCTGAATTTGCTTCGCCTGAAGCCGTGAATTTTATGACCAAGTACGCAAGAGGACTAATTTGCGTTGCTATCACCGAAGAAAGAGCCAATGAATTAAAGTTAGATCCAATGGTACCACAAAATACATCTTTTCACGAAACGGCATTTACTGTATCTGTGGATTTAATTGGAGATGGTTGCACCACAGGAATTTCTGCACATGATCGTTCTAAAACCATTCAAGCATTAGTAAATCCCAATAAGAAAGCCGAGGACTTTGCTCGTCCTGGGCACATTTTTCCTTTAGTTGCCAAAAAAGGCGGTGTACTTAGAAGATCCGGACATACCGAAGCCGCCGTAGATTTAGCAAAATTAGCAGGACTTCAACCGAGTGGCGTTTTGGTAGAAATTATGAATGACGATGGCACAATGGCACGCTTGCCAGATCTCATCAAATTTGCCCAAAAATTTCAACTTAAAATTATCACCATCAAAGATCTGATACATTATCGTTTGCAAAGAGAAAGCATTGTAGAAAAAATTGTAGTCGTAGATATGCCCACAAAATACGGGCATTTCAAACTACATGCTTATAGAGTAAAAACAACAGGACAAGAACATTTGGCCTTAGTCAAAGGAGAAATTAGTTCAGATATACCAATTTTATGCAGAGTACATTCATCTTGCTTGACAGGTGATGTATTAGGTTCTTTACGCTGCGATTGTGGCGAACAATTACACGCCGCTATGCAAGCAATAGAAAAAGAAGGAAGAGGTGTGTTATTATATTTAAATCAAGAAGGAAGAGGCATTGGATTATTGAATAAACTTAAAGCATATAAATTGCAAGAAGAAGGATTAGATACTGTAGAAGCCAATTTGCAATTGGGTTTTGCACCCGATGAAAGAGATTATGGCATTGGCGCACAGATATTGAGGGACTTGGGCGTTAGAAAAATTCGCTTATTAACTAATAATCCTAAAAAAAGAGTAGGATTAGAAGGATACGATTTAGAAATTGTAGAAAATGTGCCTATTATTATTCCTGCTAATCCACACAATGCCTGTTATTTAGCCACCAAAAAAACAAAGTTAGGACATATATTGTAATTGGAAAAAAATTGCAAGAAATAATTTTTCCCAATCATAAATTATTAACTATCTTTGTAGCAATATTTAAGTAAAAGTTTGCAAAGGGGTATACAAGAAATTCTATGTAAAAAATTAAATTTATGAAAAGAATAAAAAAATATAGAACTGATTTTTTATTTCCAAGACCATCTTTTTTGATAGGATTAGGAAGCATTTTAAATATTAGCGGTAATTATTTTGATTTTAATTATTCATCATCTGACTATGAAGCAGATTACAAATCAATTTTATCTGATTGGGGTGTAGTAGGAGAAGATATTAAAGATGCCGAATCTCTTTTTAACGAAATCCTTAAAAAAGAAAAAAATAATTAAATGGAAAAAGATTCTGAAAATACATCAGAAAGCAACTTAAATAAAGATATAAAAGAATAAAACACATTACCAATTTCTGATGATGTTAAATCCATTTTAGATGACCCTGATATACCAAAAGAAAAGAAAGAAAAACTTATTAAAGCATTAGGTATCATTACTCTTACCAAAACAGTATCTTTCAGTGATCCAATTCCGCCGCTTGAAATTCTTGAAAAATACAATAAATTAACCCCTAACGGTGGTGAAAGAATCTTGCAAATGGCAGAAAAACAACTTGAGCACAGGATCCATCTTGAAAATTATATTATTAAAGAAGAATTAAATCAAAGTAAAAGAGGACAAATTTTTGGTTTTGTATTAGCCATTGTTGTTTTACTTTTTGTACTAATACTCTCTATTTTAGGGCATGAAATGGTTGCCAGCATATTAGGTGGAACGACAATGATAGGATTAGTTGCCGTTTTTGTAATTGGAAAAAAATTGCAACAAAAAGATTTAAAAAGCAAAAAGTAAGAGAGTATCACTTCAACTTTTCCACCACCTTTTCTGCAATAATTCTGCATATTTTTTCATAACTCTGATATGTCCATCCTGCAATGTGTGGAGTAAGCACTACTTTATCACTTTTTTTCAGATATTCAAAATCATCTGTTTGTATTGTTGTCATTTGTTCAAAATTAGTATCCTCGTATTCAATAACATCCAAACATGCCCCTTTTACTTTCCCTGATTTTAAGGCATTGACCAAAGAAGATGTTCGTACAATTTTTCCTCGTGATGTATTTACAAAATAAATTGACTTTTGAAATTTTTCAAAAAATTTATCATCCACCCAATACAAGGTTTCCTTATTCAATGGCAAATGAATACTTACAATATCTGCTAATTCAAAAATCTTTTTTAAATCCACCACTTGCACAAAATCATCTTTTATATCTTGTTTATATTTATCATACACTAAAATAGAACATTCAAAACCACTTAATTTTTTAGCCAATGCACTTCCTGTATTACCATAACCAATAATTCCAACTGTTTGATGTTTTATTTCAATGCCCCAATTACTTTTTCTATCCCAGATATTATTTCTTACTTCTGTGTCTGCTTTTTTTAGGTTGTTGAAAAGCATCAATAACATTCCAATAGTATGTTCGGCTACCGCATCTCTGTTTCCTTCGGGAGAATTAAGACAAATAATACCTTTTTGAGATGCATAAGCAACATCAATGTTTTCAAGTCCTGAACCTGCTCTACCAATTATTTTCAAATGAGGGGCCGCATCTATAATATGCGCATCAATTTTTTTACTACGCACAATCAATATTGTAGCATCTTGTAAAGCACTCAAAAATTCTTGTTCAGTCAATGAATGAGTATCTATGCATTCTATGTTGTTATATTGAAAAATATCAAACAATACAGGATGTACTTTTTCTGCAACAACGACTTTAATAATTTTTTTCATCATTATTAAATAAATTTATTCTCAAAATATAAACAATTTTTTCAACAGCAAATGTACTGCAAATCATTGATTATTAAGGGGAAAAATTTTTTTATTCACATCCATAAAAATTCGTAACTTTAAACCTAAAATTGCAGCCAAAATTTATTCCGATTATGAAGGAAATAGAAAGTTTTACCCAATCAAAAAAAATTAATTCACTCACAAAATCCAAAGTTTATTTACATCCTGAAACTTTGTTGGCACATGGAAAGGTTTTACCACAAGATATAAAAATAGAAGAAGCATTGTTAGGAGCATTGATGTTAGAAAAAGATGCTTTCAATAAAGTCGCAGATATTTTATTCCCCGAAGTTTTTTACAAAGACCAACACCAAATTATTTTTCAAGCGATAATGAATTTATCGAATCGTTCAGAGCCCATTGATTTATTGTCTGTTACACAAGAATTAAGAAGAATGGGCAAATTGGAAATAATAGGCGGGGCTTCTTATTTAACACAACTTACTTATCAAGTAGCATCAGCAGCACATATAGAATTTTACGCTCGTGTTTTAATGGAAAAATACTTAAAGAGAGAAGTCATTAGAATCTCTACGGCCTCTGTTGAAAATGCTTTTGAAGATAGTGTAGATGTGTTTGATTTAATTGAAGAATCCACAAAAAGCATATTTGAATTAGTTGAAAAAGTAACAAAAGCCCGTGAAAAAAACTTAGCAACGCTTCTCAAAGAAACTGTTGAGAATTTAAAAGAATCCATGAATAAATCGGGCTTGACGGGTGTACCATCCGGATTGAAAGACATTGACATCGTAACGAATGGATGGCAAAACTCTCATTTTATCATATTGGCGGCACGTCCTGCAATGGGGAAATCTGCTTTAATGCTGACCTTTGCAAAAAATGCAGCCATAGAATACAATATACCTGTGGCCATCTTCTCATTGGAAATGACTGCTCAAGACATCGTAAAACGCTTGTTAGCATCTGTTACACATATTCCTCTCAATAGAATCAACAACGCTACCTTAACTGAATATGAGTTAGCCCAAATTGCACAAACATTAGAAAAACTCAAAGATGTTCCGCTTTACATAGATGATACTTCGGGATTATCCCTCACAGAATTAAGAGCCAAGGCCAGAAGATTAAAGGCCAATAACAACATTCAACTCCTCATCATTGACTACTTGCAATTAATGAGTAATAGAGATAGAAGTTCTGCTAATACGAATAGAGAACAAGAAATCAGCGGTATATCTCGTGGACTAAAAAGTTTAGCCAAAGAACTCAATATACCTATTATTGCATTATCACAAGTAAATCGTGCTGTAGAAAAAGAAAAGGAAAACAAAATGCCTAAACTCTCAGACCTTCGCGAATCAGGTTCCCTTGAACAAGATGCCGATATGGTGTTTTTTATTTATCGCCCTGAGTATTATTCAAAAGACGATACAGAGCCCGAATTGAAAGGTGTTGCTTTTGTTAATATCGCCAAAAACAGACATGGCAAAACCACTGAAGTAAAACTTCGCTTTAATGGTGAATACAGTTATTTCAGCGATTTCGATGATATCCATTATTTTGACACCAATACTATCGATCCTAATAATGATTTTGAAAGAGATTCAGAACTTGGTCAATATAAAATCCTTCCTTCTCGTATGAATCAATCAAAAGACGATGATGATTTGGATGATATTTCAAGAAACGAAATAGAGGAAGATTTTTAAAACATCAACCATTTGCCACTTTGAATAATACTTACTTTTGAGGTATCCAAGGTTTGGGTAGGTTGCTTTTTTATCCAATAAATTTTTTTCAACTCAGAATGATAAAATTTTTCCCAATTTGCTCTTCTTTTGTTTTTCCATATAATAATATTTGGTTTTAATTGTTGTATCAAACTTGTATCTCTGTCTTTATCTGCAATAAAAATTTTTTTACCATTTATGATTACATAATTAAAAGGATAAATACTATATTTTTTATAGCAACTTTCTAAAAGTAAGTTTTTAGCCCAATAATTGATTGCAATAGAATCCAAATTATTAAAAACAATAGATTGATTCTTTTGTATCCAATAATAAGTTTGTTTTTTATCTGTATATAAGTAAAATGCTTTTTTATCATTAGTAAAAAATTGAAAAATAAAATGCCCATTTATCCAAAGAATAAGTAATATTAAAACAGCATTAATGTATTTGAAAATAGAAATTTCTTTATCAAAAATTTTGGGAATCAATAATCCACTAAGAATGATTAAACCACTTAAAAATAGCGCATCTATCCAAGTAAAATGTATCCAATCGTAATATGTATAAGATGTTGAAAGAAAAGAATTCAAATACAATAATAGTTGAATTAAATAATTGAGTAAAATAGAAAAATAAGAGAATGGAAACAATGCAAGAAGAGCAACGAACATTATAATGGTTGAAAGTGGAATAATGATGATATTAGAAATAATAAATAAAAATGCAAAGCCATGAAAGTAATACAATGTGAAAGGTAATGTTGCAATTTGAGCACCAATAGACATACTTACAATATCCCAAATGCTCTGCATAAATCGGTTTTCAAAAATCATTTTAGGTGAGAAATAAGCCAACCCAATAATCGCCGAAAAACTCAACAAAAAGCCCACATCATTGATAAACAAAGGATTAATCACTAATACAAAAAATGCTGCTGCTGATAAGATATTCAATGTGTGAATAATTCTATCTGTATAAATATACTGTTGAATTAAAACTAATGAAAGCATTATGGCTGCACGAACAATTGGCGGCGAAAATCCTGATATAAAGGCATAAAAAAACAAACAACTAATTGTAATAATAATTCTCCACCACTTTTTGTTTTTGTATGGATCAATGAATGAAAAAATAAAATTTATCAATAAAAATAACAAACCCGTATGAAATCCTGATACAGAAAGAATATGCAAGGTTCCTGAATAAGCAAATGAACGAATAATATCATTGTCTAACTCATCATCAAAGCCCGTGAGAAGGGCTGTAGCAATGGCTTTGCTGTGTTTACTTAAATAGGTGTTTTTTTGAAAATATTGAACAATGTAATAACGTACATACAATGCCCAATCTTTAATACTCCAAAATTTTTTGTAAGATAAAAATTGAAATTCTTTGGTACTCTTGATATTTGCAGTAAAATAAATAGATTGCTTTTTTAAGTAATTGGCATAATCAAAAACATAAGGATTTTCAGGATGCTTTAATGGTTTTAATTGAGCAGATAAAAGATAATAAGCATTTGGATGATAAATGGCGTCAAATGTTGTATCTGCAGGCAGATAGATGAGAATTTTCCCTTCCGCTTTTTGAAAGTGTTGGTCTTTATCATAAATTAAATAAGAATCTACAATCAATTTATTAAAGCCCTCTTTATGTACGATGACATCTGTCGGCTTTACAATGATGTATTGATATTCATTCTCTTTAATAAAATTTCCAATAAAATCAGGACGATGTAATAAATCTTGATAATAACTCAATCCATAACCAAATAGAAACAAACTACCATCAACAATAAAGGTGAAAAAATATTTTATATTAAAGAAAAACTGAACAATGCTTAGTGCTATAACTATGACAACAACAAAAAATAAATAGTAAAAATTCTCAATTATATTTTTTACAAAAACAGGAACAGATAAATGATAAACATAACATAAAATACCGATAATAAACGGAATTAATAAACGCAATAATGGAAAAGATGAAAACTTTGACATCTTGCATTTTACTTAAAAATACTTTTCTTAAATTTCTTTATTGTTTAAAAAACTTGTTGAATAATCAATATCCATAATATCAAATGATTATTTGATACCCACTTAATTTTTAAGATCATCGGGCTTGATGTTAATATTACCAATAGCCATCAATTGTTTCAAAGTTTTTTCCATACCTTCTGTACTGCCATCCAAAAAGATAATATTTCCTTTGCCGTGTTCTGCAAAATTTTTAATAGCTTCTGTCCACATACTAAAAAGAATCAGAGACGCATCCAAATTAGCATCTTTCATTTGTTGAGCGGCCAACGCCATTCCTTTTGCCACTTCTTGACGAAAGAGTGCGATACCTTGACCACGAAGTTGAGCGGCTTCTTTTTCAGCAAGAGCGGCTATCTTAATAGCATTTCCTTCGGCTTCAGCGGCCTTGGTCTTTGTGATAAGTAACGCTTGTCCTTCATTTTCAGCAGCCAATTTCAAATTATTACTGGCGACCACTTTGGCCATACTTCGCATTACTTCTTCATCAAAAGTAATATCATTGATTTGCAAATCAATCAAATGATACCCCCAATCTTCTAATGTTTTATCTAATTGTAACTTCACGGCTTCTACGATTTCTTTGCGAAGCGAGAGCACTTCTGCTTGTTTTTTGGTAGCCACAAATGAACGAACCGATCCTTCTACACTTCTTACTAATGCTTGCATAAAACTCTTTTCATCAATAAACTTGAACGCCACATTTTTAATCGTTTCTTCTCTTTGATCTAACACAGTATACAATAACATTGCTGTAAAATTAACATTCGCTTGATCAGCAGTAATGGCTTGGAATCCCAATTCTACACTGCGGTTTTGAATAGATATTACCTTAAATACTCGTTCAATAAATGGAATTTTGAGATTTAAACCTGGCTGTAATATGCGGCTATATTTTCCAAATATCGTAAGTACAGCCACTTTCCCTTGTTGAACTACTTTGAATCCGTCCCATATTAAAAGGACAATAGCAATAATTAAAATAATAGTTAATGTACCCATTGTGATATTTTTTGGATTAGTTATGCAAAAGTAGATAAAAATTTATGTATAAACAAAATGATAAAAAGTAAAACCAGTTTTGTTTAAATGAAATGAAAAATCAAAAGAAAAAGTTATTAAATATAAAACAGTAATTTTGTCCCAAAATAGTTCCTCGTTTTTATTTTGCATACAACCAAATATTCAATAACCTATGCCTGCCTCGCCCTTAAATGTTATAGGAATAATGTCGGGATCATCAATGGATGGATTAGATATGGCTTTGTGTAAATTTTATTTTCATAATAAAAAAATCAACTATCAACTCATCAAAGCCACTACTATTTCTTATCCTAAAAATATCCTTCAATTATTATCTACCATTCGTACCACTTCTGCGGAACTTTTTTTTGAAAAAGATGTAAAATATGGACAATGGATTGCCCAAATACTTTTAAATTGGATGAAGAAAAATCATCTTAATGCAGATCTTATCGCTATACACGGCCATACAGTATTTCATTACCCTCATAAAGGATTTTCTGTACAATTGGGAAACTCTGCACAAATTGCTGCAAAAATTGGAAAACCCGTAGTTCATAATTTTAGAAACTTAGACATTGCCTTTCAAGGTCAAGGTGCTCCATTAGTGCCCATCGGCGACAAATTACTATTCTCTGACTACGATGCTTGCATTAATATCGGCGGCATTGCCAATATCTTTGTCCAAAAAACAAACATTGCCTACGATATTTGTATTGCCAACTTAGCACTCAATTATTTTGCTCAACAACTCAACGAAAAATACGATAAAAATGGCACTATCGCTAAAAAAGGAACTGTTCATAATTTAATGCTCAATCAACTCAACCAACTTCCATTTATTCAACAAAAACCCCCAAAATCTTTGAATAGAGAATATTTTGAAAATACCTATTTACCTATTATTCAAAAACATTCTTTGTCTATTCCCGATACATTAGCCACATTGACCGAACATATTGCTACTCAGATTGCCCAGTCCATTCATCACAAAAACATCAAAAAAGTACTTATTACGGGCGGCGGTG
>Ga0308395_1002176_pt1 | contig 11543 bp, 10 predicted proteins | sample Hotspr20SampleP4_FD_202097 | JGI IMG/M metagenome (GOLD analysis project Ga0308395, IMG submission 202097) | Hot spring phototrophic mat microbial communities from Mushroom Spring, Yellowstone National Park, Wyoming, United States - 20050930_P4 ...
CAGGTCCGATTGCTGTCGAGAGCGACCGACGCTCGTGGGCGACGATTCGCAACTACTGGTACGCCCAGAATGAGTGGCATCACGAACTGCTGTTCTACATCGGCAATATGTTCGATCATCTAATGGGCATTTCTCCCAACTATCGGTACTGGTGGCACAGTGCGCACCGGCTCTACTACGCTCGTATCGGGGAGAAAAAGTACCGCCCGCTCACTGACGATTGGGAACGCTACAAGTGTGTCTTTTCGCCCGACTCCCGTTATCTGGCGGGGGTGGCAATTGGCGTCTCCGATAGGAATGTCTCGGTCTTCGAGATGCCGTCTGGTCGTCGGCGCGATCTCCAATCGTCTCACGCAAAGTTCATCGGCTGGTATCCCGACAGTCGCCGCCTTTGGTTCGGCAACGGGAAGCACTGGTATCAGCTGAATGTGGTGAGTTGGCAGGTGCGGAAGTTGAATCGCACCGAAGCAAGTGCGCTGCAACAGGATTGGGATTTACTCAACCCGCGCGTGCGGTATGTCGATCAAAAAGTCTTAGACCCCTTGCTGGAGCCTTACGATGGACCCTGTCGGCGCTATGCCTACTCGCGGAATGGTCAGGTGCGGATAGGGGCGTTTCCGTGTTGGTGGATACCCCGCTTTGAGCAAGCTCAGCCGATTGTGTGGCGTCCGCAGACGGTCTGGGTGGAGTGGCGCAACGGGAAGCGCGTTCGGCTTTGGCAGAACCGAGAGCAATGGATTATGGTGACACCATCTGATGTGTCTGACGATGGGCGTTGGGCAATCGTCGAGGTGGCGCGAATGGACGAAAACTTGGTGAATGTGGTTGAGCGAGAGTGGGTGCTATTTTCCGTTGCTGCGAGGCGGATTGTCCGACGCTTCCGATTCAGCAAGGAGCTACAGTTTGGGCATATTGTGCCGTTGCACTTTGGGATTGGCTCGGTGCTGCGGTGATTGATGCGGCTGTAGCCCGTATCTGGGAATGAGGCTGGCATCCTCAACAACCCTGAAGCCAGCGCAGGCGTTGCCCAGATTGCGCTGGAGATAGAGGGCTTTGCCTCGTTGCCGCGTGCGCTGGGCGTGGGTATACTAAATGCTGCCGACGACCTTGCAGGCGGCGGGGCGGCGGTTGCACAGGGCGCACGGCAAGCAGCGCGGAAGGCAGATGACGAGTGGATACGCTTGTATCGGGCAGTCAGCCCAGAGGAGGTGGACGACATCGTAAAATCAGGAATGTTTCGCCCAACTGTTGGCAGCTTAGAAGGCAAGTGGTTTACAACAACGCCTGAACTTGCCGCGCAGTGGGGCAAGCGGCTGTGGATAATGAGCAAATCTCTGGGTTATAGCCCGAAACCCTTCACAATCATCGAGGCGGCAATACCCAAGTGGCTGCGTCGTATTGAAAGCCCCCACCACGACGGAATAGAACCTGCCGTCTATATCGACTATCCTGAACTACCACATATCCGTTTTTTTCGCGACTGGATGCTGTTCCTTGGATACGATGACTGAGGACAAGGATGATAGATGAGTTTAAGGTTGGTGTAGGCAAATTGCATCTGGTGGGCACAAGTCGCAAGCGACTGCGTTTGCCTATCACTTCGGTTTGGGCTTGGTCGGCAGAGTTTGCAGGAACGCCCCAAGGAGAAACCTGGACAGTGTTTATTCATCCAGTGAAACCCATCAACATCTGTGTCTGGTCGCCGATTTACATAGGTGTGCTGATGGAAGAAGCTGAGCGGTTCTTAGTGCCTGGAATGCGGTTTTATCTGACGACTGGCAACTGGGTTGTTGGAGATGGTGAATTGGTTGCTCCGAGTGAGCGTTTTGGCGAGGGAGTGATTGAGCAAGTGCGGCAAGTGTCTCCAGAAGTTTTCAAGGAGTTGTTTGGCGACCCTTGGCAGTTGCTCTAAATAGGGTATACTATAGGCGACCGTGCTGCCAGCGAGGGCGAGCGTTTCTTTGCGGGTTTGAACGCGCTGGGTCGCTTGCTGGCGGTCGGCAGCGCGTGGGCGGGTTCTGCGACGCTTGTGCCGCGGGCAGGGCGCGCAAGGCAGCGCGTGCGGCGGCAGACGAAGCGAGCGAACAACTCAGCAGACAGGGCGCACGGCAAGCCAGTCGCGAGCTGAGACAGGGGCAAGAGGCATTACGGCGTCAAGCGCAGGAACGCTTCACGGACTCATGCCCGCAATCGGCAGCCCCAGCGTCTGCGGCAGCCCCAGCAGCAAGTTCATGTTCTGAATCGCCTGCCCCACCGCGCCCTTGACGAGGTTGTCGATGACGCTAATCACGACGGCGGTCTGCGTGCGCATATCAACGGTCAGCCCAATATCGCAGCGGTTGGAGCCGTACACCTCGCGCGTGGCGGGATACTCGCCCAGCGGGCGCACGATTATGAACGGCTGGTCGCGATAGAACGCGGCGTAGTGGGCATGTAGGGTCTCCGCCGCAATCGGCTCGCGCAGGCGGGCATATGCCGTGCAGAGGATGCCGCGCGTCATCGGCACCAAGTGCGGGGTGAACCGCACGCGCACGGGACGCTCGCTGAACGCCTGGAGCGTCTGCTCGATTTCGGGCGTGTGGCGGTGCTTCTCGACGCCATACGCCTTGAAGTTCTCGTCCAGCTCGGTGAACAGGTACTCCACGCTGACGCGCGACCTGCCCGCGCCCGACACGCCCGACTTGGCGTCGATGATAATCCCGTCGGGTTCGGCGACGCCCATCTGCAGCAGGGGCGCAAGCGCAAGCCCTGCCGCTGTGGGGTAGCAGCCCGGGTTGGCAATCAGCCGCGCGTTTTTGTAGGCGTCGGTCGGCGTCAGTTCAGGCAGCCCGTAGACCGCTTCGGCAAGCCACTCGGAGGCAGTGTGCGCCTTGCCGTACCAGTCGGCAAACTGCGCGGGGTCTTTCAGGCGGAAGTCGGCGGAGAGGTCAATCACTTTCAGCCCGCGCTCCAGCAAGGCGGGCGCGTGTTCCATCGCGAAGCCTGTCTCGCCCGCCAGAAACACGAGGTCGCACTGCGCTGCCAGCGCATCGGGGTCAAACGCACTCAGCGTCGGCAGCGACAGCCCGTTCATGTGGGGGAGGAGCGTCTCAATCGGTTTGCCCGCCTCCGAGCGCGAGACGAGCGCAGTTATCCGTGCCTGCGGATGCCCGCTCAGCAGGCGGATGAGTTCGCTTCCCGTATATCCCGTCGCGCCGACAATGCCTACGCGATGCATAGGGATACTATACCTGTTCTCTCGCGGCTGAGAGGTTCGGGAGGGAACGGTACGGGCAAGGTCGCCATGCCCGTACCGCATGCTGCATTTCAGAACCACACGGTCAACTGCGCCGAGCGGGAGACGCCGTTGTAGGTCGCCGTGATGGTGACGGTCTCCACGAAGGGCCAGAAGGAAGAGCGCGTCTGGATGGTGAAGCGTGCGCTGGTGGCTCCTGCGGGCACAGTGACCGTGCTGGGCACGCTGGCACGGCTGGAGCTGCTGCGCAGCTGCACCACCACGCCGCCTGCAGGCGCAGGTCCGCTAAGGGTGACCGTGCCTGTCGCTGTGTTGCCGCCCACGATGTTGGTCGGGCTAATCGTCAACGATTGGAGCGTCACGCTCGGAGAGGGGTTGACCGTGAGGGTCGCCGAGCGCGAAACGCCGCCTGCCGAAGCGGTAATCGTCACGCTCGTAGCGCTGGAGACCGCTCGCGTGGAGATGGTGAAGTTCGCGCTGGTCGCGCCTGCAGGCACGGTCACAGTGCTGGGCACGGTGGCGACATTCGTATTGCTGCTGCTGAGGCTCACCACGAACCCGCCCGACGGCGCGGGACCGCTGAGGGTCACGGTACCTGTCGCTGAGTTGCCGCCCACGACACTGGTCGGGCTAATCGTCAGCGATTGGAGCGTCACACCCGACGACGGCGGGTTGACCGTGAGGGTCGCCGAGCGCGAAACGCCGCCTGCCGAGGCAGTAATCGTCACGCTCGTAGCGCTGGAGACCGCCTGCGTAGAGACGGTGAAGTTCGCGCTGGTCGCGCCTGCAGGCACGGTCACAGTGCTGGGCACGGTGGCGACATTCGTATTGCTGCTGCTGAGGCTCACCACGAACCCGCCCGACGGCGCGGGACCGCTGAGGGTCACGGTACCCGTGCTGCTGTTGCCGCCGACGACGCTGGTCGGATTCAGGCTCAAGCTGCTCAGGCTCGGCTGTGTGGGATTGCTAACCGCCTGCAACGCGCGGTACACATTTAGCCGACCCGCGTTCGGCGCAATCGTGCGTCCGCTGAAGGGCTGGTAGGGGTCAACATTCGTCTCCAGTGCCGAGCGCAGTTGCGCGTTCGTTAGGCTGCCGTTGTGCGACCACAGCACTGCCGCCGCCCCAGCCACATGCGGACACGCCATCGAAGTGCCGTCGTAAGCGGTGTAGCTGTTGTTGGGGATAGTGGACAAGATGCCCACGCCCGGCGCAGCGATGTCCACCCACGAACCGTACTGCGAGAAGCTCGCCAAGCGATCGCTGGAGTCGGTGGCAGCGACCGCGATGCTGTTGGTGTAGTACGCAGGGTACTGCGGCGACGAGCTCGCGCCGTTGCCCGCCGCAACCACCACCAAGCAGCCGCGGTTCCATGCGTAGTTCACGGCATCCTGCAGTTGCTGCGACCCGCCAGCGCCGCCCAAGCTCAGGCTCAGGATGTGCGCCCCGTTGTCCGCAGCCCAAGTGATGCCCCGCGCGACACCATCATAGCTGCCCGAACCGCTGGAGCTCAGCACTTTCACGGGCATCAGTTGCACATACGCACGCGAGTTGGCAACATTCGGGTTCCACGCTGCCACGCCCGCAATCCCAACGCCGTTGTTGATCTCGGCGGCGGCAATCCCCGCGCAGTGCGTGCCGTGCCCGTTGTCGTCCAGCGCGTTCGTGGTGTTGTTCAGCGTGTTCCAACCGTACACTGCGCCGTTGCTGTGCCGACGCATCTTGTTAGTCAGGTCGGGATGGTTGGAGTCGATGCCCGTGTCGATGATAGCAATATAAACCGTGCGCTGCGGTTGCCAGATGTCCCACGCGAGGTTCGCCTGAATGCGCTGCGGACCGTACTGCTGGCTGTATCGCGGGTCGTTGGGGGTCGCAAACGCGAAGGCGAGATAGTTGGGCTCCACATAGCGCACGCCCGGAATGGTTCGGAGAAACTCGCCCGCATCCTGCATCGTAAGGTTCGGGGCGAGCTTAATAACGAAGCTCTGGATGGGTGGGTTCTGCGCAGTGATGGTTCCGACCATCTCCATCGCTACCAGCGGCAGGGCAAGGTTGCCAGATTCCAAGCCGACGACCAGTTCACCGGGCACAAACGGCGCGCTAATCTGCTTCGGGTCTAAGCTGGGTTGGGCTGGCGTCTCTGTATCCAGCTGCGCCCAGCTCACATGCGCGCTCAACAACGCTCCTGCTAAACCGAGAATCAGCGTCCTGAATCGCATAAGGTTGCCTCCTAATTCCTCGTATTCGACCGCCTGTTCAGAAGTCCTGCCAACCTCTGTAGCAAATTCGCCGATTTTCCGACAATTCGCCCTATGGAATGGCTACGGGCACTGCTACGACGCTTAGACGATGCGACAGACACGCCCTATGAACGCGAGTTGCTGGCGGGCGTGCTGCGTGTGCTGGGCGAGTATGCGTTTGAGACCCATCGGCGGCGGGCGCAGGCGACACGCGAGGCGTTCCTGCGGCTCAGCGAGCAGGCATACGCGGGCGAGTACGGCGGGCTGTTTCCGTTCCTGCAGGAGCAGCGGCAGGACGAGCAACAGTTCGTGCAAGGGCAACTGAACGACCTGCGCGATTTGACTTGGAACCTGCTGAGCGCCCTCGCCTGGATGACCCAGCAAGAGTCGCAGGATGACGCCGCGCTCCAACAGCAGGTGCGCCACATCAACCTGCAGGTGCAGAACCCCGAATCGCTGGATGTGCAGTCGCTCCGACAGACCCTGCAGTCCATCACGGAGATTCTCACCCAGCGCGAGCAGCGCCATCGCCAGACCCTGCGCCAACTGGAAAGCCAAGTGAACCACCTGATGCGCGAGTTGGACCAAGCACGGCGCGAAAGCACCACGGACCCGCTGACGGGGCTGTATAACCGCCGCGCCTTCGAAGAGTGCCTGCAGCACACCATCGGGCTGAATCGGCTCTTCGGCTACCCCGCGACGATGATGCTTATAGACATCGACCACTTCAAGCGCGTGAACGACGCCTACGGGCACGCGGCGGGCGACGCCGTGCTAAAAGCCGTCGCCGAGCAGATTGTGCGCGTGTGTAAGCGCAGGAGCGATTTTGCCGCCCGCTACGGCGGGGAAGAGTTCGCCGTGATCCTACGCGAGACGACCCTGCGCGAGGCGCAACGAATCGCCCAACAGTTGGCTGAACAAATACGCCGACACGCCATCCCCATTCCCGACGCCGAGCCGATACGAGTCACGGTCTCCATCGGCGTGAGCGAGCTGGCAGATTGCGAGGGCGCGGACGAATGGTTCCGACGCACAGACGCCCTGCTCTATCAGGCGAAGCAAGCAGGGCGGAATCGGGTTGTAGCATAAGTGCGCAGGGAGCCGACCAGCCCCCTGCGCACAGACTTGAGTGGTTTAGGGACTCCACTGGCTCCAGTTCAGGCTGCCTGCCTGCACAGTCCCAGAGAAGCTGTAGGTGTAGGCGTTGACGCCCGAACCGCGCTGGAACGCGAACTCGATAGTGTCCGCGCCTGTGTTGTTGTCGACAATCGTGAGCGTGAACTCACCGAGTTCCGACGCGCCGCGCCGCCCACCAAAGGGCGGGAAGCCGAACTGCCCCAGGAACCCTGTGCCCGAAGCCGTAATCACGACGGCATCGCCACTGTCGTCTACCTCCAACGACTCGATGCGGTGGATGCGCATCGCTTGCCTGCGCCCGTTCTCGCTCCAAGCGAAACTGCCAAAGCCTAAGTAGCGGTGATTCGTACCCTGACTGCGCTTGAGAACGCCCAGTTGGAAGTCGAGTCGTCGGTTGCTCGCGTCAGTAGCGTAGCCGCGCGCGTGCACGCGCAGGAATGTAATCGTCGCAAACGCGGTACTCACCAAAATCAGCGCCGCCACGGCGCCCAGTGCCTTGAATCGCATCACTATCCTCCCTCTGTGTAGTGTGGGGGAATCCCCCCCAACGGGATTGTTCCATACCACGCAGGGAGTATGCCCGTGCGCTTACGGGTTTTCGCGCTGCGCGGGCTGAACCTGCGCCGTGCGTCGCATCGGCATACGCTGTCCGTAGGTTAGGCTGCGCCAGAGCCACTCCATCGGTCCGTACTGATACTGCGCCTGCCAAAGCATGCTAAACGCTGCCTGTACGCCCCACAGCACGACCGTAATCAGCGCGCCCTGCGCAATCCCGACCTTGTCGTGCAGCCCCAGCCCGTACCCATAGAACAGCAGCGTGCAGACCACCGACTGCATCAGGTAGTTCGTGAGCGCCATGCGCCCCGCAGCGGCGATGGGCGTCAGCGCACGCGGCAGCCCCTCTGCCGCCGACCAGAGCCACCCGAACGCGCCGATGTAGCCCAGCGCCAGCACGGGACCGAACACAATCCCAAGCGTCAGCCATGCATAGGATTGCATCTCGTTCTCAGTGCGCAGGGCGTTCAGCAGCCCCCACGCATACAGCGCGTTCAGCGCGACGCCTACGGGAATGCCTACGCCTGCCAGAAGCCCCATTCGCCCCCGATGCGCCGCCAATTGCCCAAACACGCCCTGCTTGCCGAAATAAAGCCCCAACAGGAACATCATCAGCACATTCGGCAGGAAGAAGATGGCGTTCAGGAACATCAAAAGCCACTCCACGAACCGAAACTGCTGCGCGACCCAGTAGCTGGGCTGGGCATACGCCTGTCGCCCCTGCTCGATGTACGCGGTGAAAAAGTCGCCGCCTGCTGCCTCTGTGCCACTCACCGTCGCTGCCCAGAACATCAGCCCCCCGCAACTGAGGCAGCATAACGCCTGCACGCCCCACAGCCCCAACGCCCAATACAGCACGGCGCGTGAACTGAGCCGCGCAAACAGCAACAGCAGCATGCCACACAGCGCATACGCCAGCAGCACATCGCCCGTCCAGATAAACAGCCCGTGCAGTGCGCCAATCGCCAGCAGCACCAGCAAGCGGCGCAGCATAATCCCCGTCGGGTTCACCCCGCGCGCCTGCAACCGCTCCATCTGCAACGCGAAGCCCAACCCGAACAGGAACGCGAAGATGGGGTAGAACTTGGCGGTAAATAGCGCATGGATCAGCAAAAAAGCCGTCTGGTCGACGGGCTGCGCGAGGCTCTCGGCGCGCGGGAACAATTCCAGCGTGCTTAGCCCCTTGAACGAACCCATATTCACCATCAGGATGCCCAGCAGGGCAATCCCGCGCAGCACATCGAGCGCGTGGATGCGCTCCCCCTCGCCCACTGGCGACGGTTGTATCATGTTTGTCATCGTGTCCCCCTATGACACGGCGCGCCGTGTCGTGGGATAGATTCCGCCTGCGAGACTACCCTCCTGCTATCCCACTATGGAGTGCTGAAGCGCAGCTTCAGCGTCAGGCGGAAGCACCCGCCGACACGCCATATGGAGTGCTGAAGCGCAGCCTCAGCGTCAGGCGGAAGCGCCCGCCGACACGCCATATGGAGTGCTGAAGCGCAGCTTCAGCGTCAGGCGGAAGACCACGCCGACACGCCATATGGAGTGCTGAAGCGCAGCTTCAGCGTGGGCGGAAGCTGGCGCTTCCGCACTCCATAGCAGGAACGCGCCCGCTTGCGGCGAAACCTACGCTTATGACCCGCGATGCGCTGATTCAGTGGATTGACGACCACACCGACGAGATGATTCGCGATTTTCAGGCGTTGCTGCGCGCCGAGAGCGTGCGCAGTGAAGAGCGTTTGCCTAGCGCGCCGTTCGGCAAGGGCGTGCGCGACGCGCTGGATGTCACCCTCAGCATGGGCGAGCGGTTCGGGCTGAACCCGCGCGACTTCGACGGCTATGCATGCGATATGACGCTGGGCGACGGCGCGGAGATGGTCGCCTCGCTGAGCCACATCGATGTCGTGCCCGCAGGCAACGACTGGACTTACCCGCCGTTCGGCGCGGAGATTCACGACGGCTACATCTACGCCCGCGGCGCGACCGACAACAAAGGCGCGACGCTGGCGAGCATCTACGCCCTGCGTGCGCTGAAGGAGCTGGGCGCGCCCCTCAAACGGCGCGTGCGCCTGATTATCGGCTGCGACGAGGAGAGCCGCTGGGAGTGCATGCAGCATTATCTTCAGAAGGAGCGAGAGCGACCCGTGTGGGGCGTCAGTCCCGACGCGGGCTGGCCCTTCATCTACGGTGAGAAGGGCATCGCGAACTTGTACCTGATGAAGGAGATTGCGCCTTCCGACGGCGTGCGCGTCGTATGGGCGCGGGGCGGCGAGCGACACAACATGGTACCCGACCGCGCCGAAGCGCTGGTCAACCTCGCGCTGCAGCCGCCGCATGCGCCCGAAGGCGTGGAGTGGGTCAGCGACCCTGCAGGCTGGCGCGCCGTCGCCAAAGGCAAATCGTCGCACGGCAGCTACCCCGAAGGCGGCGTCAACGCCGTGACGCGCCTGCTGGAAGCCCTCGAACCGCTGAACCTGCCCGACAACGAGCAGTGGCTGCACACCGTGCTGGAGTGGTCGCGGTCGCTGGATGGCGCGGCGTTGGGCATCGCGCACAGCGACGAGGCTTCAGGCGCACTGACCAGCAACCTCGGCGTGTTCGAGTACGACGACGAGCGTGTGCTGTGCGTGTTCAACATCCGCTACCCCGTCACTTGGTCGATAGAGGCGTTGCTGGAGCGGTTGGAGCCGACCCTGGAGCGCACGGGGTTTGACTTGGTCGAGATACGCCACACCCCGCCGCTCTATATCCCGCCCAACACCCCGTTCCTGCAGGCGATTCTGGAGGTCTACCGCGAGGAGACGGGCGATTACGAATCGCAGCCGACGACGATGGGCGGGGGCACATACGCCCGCACGATGCCGAACCTTGTGGCAATCGGCGCGGCGTTCGAAGGCGACGGCGAGGCGCACCAAGCCAACGAGCGCATCCGCATCGAGAGCCTCAAAACACTCGTGCGCTGCTACGCCCGAATCTTCGAGCGGTTGGCGAATCTCTGAGGGTAAGCGTTGGCTGCAAGGCGCGTGCCTTGCAACCCGTGTGTTGTGTGGGTCATACGCACAAACGCCCTACCGCACACGCACAATCGGCACAAACCGACAACCCGTTATCCCCGCACCCTCCAACGCCGCACGCACATCCTCACGCATAACCTCCTCTGGCACGGTCCGCGCCTCCACATCATGCACCTGAAACAACGGCGCGTCAGGCGCCGCTGACCGCGCTACCTCAATACGAACCGTCTCCAATCCCTCACCAAGCACAATAACTCCCGACACGCGCAGCAGGGTGGTCACCCCTTTGAGTAGTGATAATGCCCATAAGTCAGAAACTCCTCCCAACTCCAAATATGGTCGGTCAAACCTATCGCCATCGCAGGACTCCTACGCCGATAACGACGCCCATCCAATAGACCATCCACACGCTCACGCAAACACCGATGCGAACGCAACCAGTTGCGCTCAAACACACACAACACCACAGCCGCATCCCACAAACACACCCGCTTCGCAAACGCGTGCGTCTGGCGCGTCAAACCGTTCAGACGATCCCGCAACACCCCATTCAACCGCTCGCCGTGAACCCCATACGGACACGCAATCGGCGAACCCAACACACAACGCACCTCCACACCCACCACCTTGCCCCGACAACGACGCTTGACCGCCTGCGTCAAGCCCACGCCAGCCGTAGGTACTAAGCGCGGACGCCCACGCTTGCCCGAACGCTGCGCGTCCCGATACACGCGCCCAACCGCCTGCCGATAGACCACCCGCCCATCCCTGACCCACGATACGCCCTTGTGTCCCGCCGTCCGTCGCCGGTGCGCAGCCACCGTCCGATGGTCTCGTGCTTGTGTGCTATGATGTTTTCGGCGGCGCTCAGGCTCCCGCGGCGCATCACCACCAGCAGGGTGCGGGCGACTTCGGTGGGGGGGTGCAAGCGATCCATCGGTGTGCCAAAGGCGGCGCCGAAGGAGCGGTTGCAGGTGCGGCAGGTTCAGCGTTGTCGTCTGTTTTTGTTGGCGTTTTTGACGATTAGCAACGGGCTGGCGGTGCAAAACGCGCCTGTGCAGCCGTGCATCCGCGCGGTGGTTGCGCCTGTTTCGCTAAACCCAAATCGTCTGCTCGCGTCCTGCGCCGACGGAGATGAGGCGAATTGGCACACCAACATACTGCTCGATGCACTGCAGGTAGGCGCGCGCGTTGGGGGGCAAGTCCTCCAGCGTGCAGCAGTCGCTAATCTCTTCGCGCCAGCCCGGCAGCGTCTCGTACACAGGCTTGCAGCGCGCCAAAGTCGGCGCGTCGGGGACAAAATCGCGCGTCTCCTTGCCCTCCAGCCGATAGGCGACGCACACTTTCAGCGCATCGAAC
>Ga0308395_1002177_pt1 | contig 11542 bp, 9 predicted proteins | sample Hotspr20SampleP4_FD_202097 | JGI IMG/M metagenome (GOLD analysis project Ga0308395, IMG submission 202097) | Hot spring phototrophic mat microbial communities from Mushroom Spring, Yellowstone National Park, Wyoming, United States - 20050930_P4 ...
TTCAAGCCGATGGCGACGAGCAAATAAATCGTCAGTGCCGTGTAAAGCTCTTCGGGAAATTTCAGGTCGCTTTTGATAAGTGTCGCAATGATGCCCAGTATAAAAGCCAGCACCATCGGCGAAAGCAGACTAATTGTAATGTCTTGAAATCCCATAGTCTTGAGCGTTAGGTTTTATTGTGTTAGATGATGCACCAAAACATATACAGCAGAGCAAGCATGCCGTTCTTGCCCTGCTGTTCTTGAGATTTATTTCTGGACAGTTTCTTCTGTCTCAGGCAAAAACTCGACTTTACCTGTAGCAAGGTCATAAACGGCGCCGACAATTTTTGTGCGCCCAGAGCGCACTGCTTCACTCAAAATGGGCTCCAAGTTTCTTAGCTGCTCGACTTGCATGCGCACGTTTTGCTTTACTGTTTCATTGACAAAATCTTTCTGCGCCACTTTTCCTTGCCTGACCAGCCTTTCCACTGTCATGGCTGCTGGCTTGATGCTATTGACCAGCGTGATCATGTGTCCGGGCACAGGCTTCTGATAATTGCATGCTGCCGCCACAGCACCGCACTCTGTATGTCCTAACACCACAATCAAGTTTGCACCTAACACGGCTTCGGCAAACTCTATGCTGCCAAACGATGCCGCCGCCGATACTTGTCCAGCTGTCCGGACAATGAACAAATCGCCTAACCCTTCATCAAAGATGATTTCATTGGGAACACGACTGTCAGAGCAGCCAACAATAATCGCAAATGGCTTTTGCCCTTTTGCCACCTCGCGTATGCGTGCAGGGTCTTGGCGTGGATGAATGGTTCTTCCCTCTACAAATCGCCTATTGCCTGCTTTGAGGAGTTCCAGCGCTTGGTCGGCTGTAATCGGATTGCGCTCTTGAGCAAAGAGCACGTGGCAAAACAGCAGGGATGCGATAATAGCAGATAAGTTTTTCATATTCGTTTTAGTTTTATTATTAAAAAATTGCTTAACATTGGCGCAATTATATGAAACTTTCGTTTAACATAAAAATTTTGTTTAACAAAAATTTAATCCCAGTGAAAGATGGGTCGGATATCTTTTCCAGATGCTTACAGGAAAAAGCAAAAGGCGCCGAGATGCGCCTTCGGACTTGCTATGTAAGTTGTGTAGTTGCTACACTGCTGTAGTCAATTCAGTTTGTGTTTTCGCTTTCTCTTTAGCGGCTTTTTGCATCAAATACTGCAGAGGAGCTTTTTTACCGCTAAGCACGCTCTTCAGCTGGTCTTTGAGGTTGCGCTTGAAGATTAGGCTGGTTACCAAGTTAATCAACTTGTTTGGGTTGAACAGTACCCGCTTGATGATTGTCGACCACTTGTAGAAGCCCAAGAAGTGGCGCAGGTACCGTACTTGGTATTCCATTGGGTCATACTTGTCGCAGCGAATTACCAAGTTATGCGCAGTGTACTTGTCCCAATCCTCATCGACAATCAGACCTTTAGCTTTGTATTCTTTGTACATGGTTGTGCCCGGATACGGTGTAAGGATGGAGTATATGGGCATCATCAAGAGGTTTTCATCGACGAATTTTTCGACTGCTGCCATATCTTCGTAGCTATCTATGGCAGGATTGACCAAGAAATTACCTTGAATGTTTAAGCCCATTTTGCGGCACTGCCTGATGATTTCGACATATTTTGCCACATTATTCATTCTCCACTTATCATAACGATTGACCGTTTCTTGATTGACAGACTCAAAGCCTACTAATGCCATCACACAGCCTGCTTCAACTAAGCGCCGCACCGATTCTTTGTCTTCCAAAAAGTTGATGCTGATAAAAGAGCTGAATTTGATGTCGCACTCTTTGAGCACGTCCAAAATTTCATACATGCGTGCCTTATTGACCCCCAGATTTTCGTCTGTAAACATGAACCAGGGCTTTTTTCCATAGCGCGATGGCTTAAACCAGACACGCTTTGCTGTCTCAATTTGCTCTTTGATAGTATCAATAGATTGCACGCGATACAGTCGTCCTGTAAAATTTGGCGTTACACAAAATGTGCATGTGTAGGGGCAACCACGAGTCATGTAGATTGGAATAGATTTGCGTGCGTCGACCTTATCGCGTTTGCTTGCCTTGAAGATACGCTCATAATCAATGGCTGGAACTTCTTTGACAGGTGGGAAGTCGGTGGCATTATAGCGCGGCTGTAAGTTTCCTAAGGCAACATCTTGCAAGACATATGCCCATAGATTCTCTGCCTCGCCGCATATCACAGAATCACAGTGCTGAATGGCTTCGTCATAGTTGAACGAGACATGTACACCGCCCATGATGACCGTCTTACCACGCCGGCGAAATTCGTCGGCAATTTCGTAGGCACGCGTTACATTCATGGTGCGTGCTGTGATACCAACAAGGTCATAGTCGCCATCGAAATTAATTTTGTCGCCGAAGAGCTCATCGACGAGTTCAATTTCGTGCTGCTTCGGTGTGATGCTGACCAGCACCCCAATTGCCATCGAGAACAGGGCTTTTTGGCTTGTATCCTCCTCTTTCTTACCCTTTGGCGTTACAAAGAGAATCTTCAGTGGGCGGATACTTTCAGGCGGCAGAAGGTCGTTTCGCATCCCTGCGCTTTGCAGCACTGGCAATACATTGCTATCGTCGGTGTGTGCCGCACTCTTGTGTGCAACAGCGTAGGCATTATTGCGGTAAGATGACTTGGCGTTCATAATTATTCTCCTAATGTTCCTTGGGCTTTAGGTCTAAAATACGACTGAGAGATTTCAAATCCATAACTCTTTTTTCTACCGACACTTGTGCTTGCCTAACAGCATACTGCTCCTACAGGTATCGCTTTTGCTGCCAGAGCGGGTTTGAAAAAGCTGTGCAAAGTGCTATATTTAGCATTCTTTAATGCTTAGAAAAGTGGGCATTTCCCCACTTTTTTTGTTCTGCTAAAGTCAGACTGCAAAGAAGTGATAGCGCAACAGCGACTACTGCGTGCAAGGGCATGGGTTGAAGCGTTCTTGCAGCGCCATCGTCATGGCAGGGTTTCTGCCGAGGTGTATTTGGTTGATTTTGTGATGCGCAATGTCAATGGGCGTGATATTGTTGAGCTGTATGTTGATACAGACAATGGTATCACGATTGATGAATGTGCTTGGCTGACGCGACAGATGTTGGATGCTTTAGAACATGACTCGGAGGCGCAAGAGATTTTTGGTGACAACTTTCGCCTAGAAATCTCATCGCCTGGTCTTTCGCGACCGTTGCTTTTGCCACGTCAGTATAAGAAAAACGTCGGTCGACTTCTGCGCATTCGTTACATAGATGCCAATTCAGCTGTGCAGGTCATCGAAGGGCGACTTCTTGCAGTGAAAAATCTGGATAGTCCTGATGCGACCATCGAGCTTGATACTTCACCGAAGAAGTCAGCTACATCGAAAAAGCGTTATACAGACATGCAGGCTACTGCGCAAGATTCAGCGCAGACAACTTTAGTCCTGCCGCTTCACTGCATCAAAGAAGCGGTTGTACAAGTAGAATTTTAGCGTAGTCTTGTGAAATTTCGCACTTAAACCATAACGCTTATGCCAAAACGAAAGCAAGAGCCAACTGCCGAAGATAGAAAGATGCTTATCAAATCGGCTTTTCATGCTATTGAAGAATTTGACCGGCTCAGAGACCGCAAGAACAATGAGATCAGTAGCATGAAGTTGGATATTGCAGACTTGCTTAAGGAAGTCATTCAAAAGCAACTTCGCAAAGACTACGACCCTGAAGTTAATGCACGTGTTATTGTCAATCCTGAGCGTGGGGATTTTGAAGTCTACATCATGAAAAAGGTGGTGAAGGAGGTAGAAATACCGACCATTCAAATCAGTTACGAAGAAGCCCGCAAGATAGATGACTCACTGGAGTTAGGCGATGATTACGAGGAAGGTCCAATTGAGTTAGAGAAGTATCTTACGCGTAAATCAATCCAGATTATCAAGCAGGCGGTTCAGAAAAAAGTTCGTGATGCTGAGCGTGAAGCCATCTTTGAAGAATGTCGCGAAAAGGTCGGCGAAATTGTCTCTGCCGAAGTCTATCAGATTCGTCCAAAGGAAATTATCTTCACCTACAACACCTCCAAGAATCAAAAGGTAGATTTGATTTTGCCCATCAGTGAGAAGATGCCTAAAGACAACCCGCGCAAGACACCGAGAATGAAGCTTTATGTCAAGAAAGTCGAGCGGGAAAAGATTCGTATCAAGCAGCCTGATGGGACGGAGATTGAAAAAGAGCGTGAAGATGGGCCGATTCGCGTTATTGTCTCACGCACAGACGATAATTTTCTGCGCAAGCTCTTTGAAGCAGAAGTGCCTGAAATTGCTGAAGGACTCATTCTCATCAAGGGCATTGCTCGCGTGCCGGGCGAACGAGCTAAGGTTGCTGTCGAGTCGACGAGCAACCGTATTGACCCTGTTGGAGCATGCGTCGGTCACAAAGGCAAACGCATCCAGAATATCGTGCGCGAGCTTGGCAATGAAAACATTGATGTAATTAGCTACAGCGACGAGCCGCAAATCTACATTGCGCGCGCATTGCAGCCAGCTAAAATTGACCCGATGAGCGTGTTTGCCGACTTTAAAAACAAAAAGGCTCGCGTCATGCTCAAGCCAGACCAAATCAAATATGCAATTGGGAAAAACGGCAACAATATACATCTTGCAGAAAAGCTCACCGGTTTTGAAATAGAAATCTATCGCGAACTTGACAAAACACTTCAAGATTCAGACGATATTGATATTATTGCGTTTCGAGAAGAGTTTGGTGACGATATGATTTATCAGCTTTTGGATAGCGGGTTAGACACAGCACGCAAAGCACTCGAAGCTGGAGTTGATGCCATTGAGCAAGCGTTGATTGCGTCCCCAAAGCGCGAGGAGTCTTCTACCGACTCAAAGCGCTCTAAAGCTAACACTCGCCTTATCAGTGAAGAAGAGCGCAAATACTGGCGACGCATAGCTGAAAGTATCTACAAAACTCTTCAAGATGAGTTTGAACACGAGGTTGGTGAAGCTCATGCTTCAGTAACCTCTCAATCTCAACACCAAGGCACGACCCTGAAAGGGGATTCTGCCAAGGCTAATCCTGATACGGCATCGCCTGTTGCAGATGTGCTGTCTGCTCAGCCTAAACCAGACAATACCACAGCTTGAGCGTCTTTAACTTGCATTGCTGAAAGGAAAACATGATATGAGTGAAGAAAGAAAGTATAAAATTGCAGATATTGCAGAGGAGTTATCGATATCTGCGCAGGATTTGCTTGACTTCCTACGCGACCGCAACATCAAAGTTGCCTCGCCCTCTTCTAAAGTCCCTGAAAGCGTACGTGAGATTATTTTCGAAAATTTCAGCGATGCGAAGAAACTTAGCGACATTCATCGCAAGTTCAAGGCTGAAAAAGAGCGCAAAAAGAAAGCTCTTGACAGCAAACCTGACCTTTCCCTCAAAGCCACTAAAATTAAGCGCGCAACCCCTTCCTTCAAGGAAGAGCCTATTTTGACGACGGTCAAGCTCAGCACAGAGACGGCTCGCGAGACGCCGCCTGCAACTGTTGATGCACCAGTCTCTCCAGTCTCCGTAGAAAGCCCGGCTCCAATTCCCGTAGAGCAGGTGGCTGCCACACCAGCACTCCAGCAAAACACACTATCTCTTGAATCATCATCTGCAGTTGCTGAATTAGAGCCTGAAACCGCTGCACAAGAGCCGGCTGAAACCGCCGTACAAGAGCCTGCTCCTACTGACTCAACTACACCAGACACATCAGCCGAGCTGTGTCTGAACACGATAGCAAACGAGACCACTGTGACTGTCCCCAGCATCGAGACTTCAGCTGAAGTCTCCACCGATGCTGATACTGCAACTGCACCCACAACTGCACCCAGTCTTGAAGCTGTGGAGTCTTCTACGCCACAGCTTACTTCTTCTGACATGAGCGTTTCTCTGCCACAAACCGATACCGTGACCAGTACGACGGCTGCGGCAGAACCTCAGAGAGACGAATCTGCTGGTCAAAGTTCAGCTACATCCCTGCCAGTATCGGAAAAGACAGAGTTGCGCCGTGAAATTGAGCATCAGCAAGCCGAGATTGCTAAAAAATTTACGACCCCAGAAAACATCGGTGGCTTGCGCGTGCTTGGCGAAATTGAAATCTTCAAGAAAAAGAAGAAAGAAAAGAAGAAGCGATTTGGCGAACAAGCCCGTGCGCTTACTGAACACACTAAAGCTGTTGACACTAAGCCCAGTGACATCAAATCCACTGGCACTCCAGCGCCTTCTAAAGCTCCATCAGCACCTTCTAAGGCTATTGAGGCTAAGGCAGCTCCACCTACTGCGGAGACTCCGAAGTCAGAGTTTTTTACCACTGCTGAACCTGCCAAGCCTCATAAGAAAGCTCACTCTGAGGACAAGCTGGAAGAGGGTCTGAAACTGAAGAAGAAAAACAAGCGGCATGAGATTGATGAGAAAATTATTGAGCGCAACATTCGCGAAACTATGCTTGGCGAAGTTGGCGAGGTTTCTTCCCGTCAGCGCTTCCGCAAACAGCGCCGCCGTGAACGCGAGGAAAAAATGGAGCTTGAAGCAGCGCAGCGTGCCGCAGAAGATAAGGTTGTTAAGATTACGGAGTTTGCCACCACACATGAGTTTGCCAACTTGTTGGGCGTTACCCCTAAGGAAGTCATTGAGAAATGTTTCCGTATGGGCAAGCTCATTACCATCAACCAACGGCTCGATCGTGAGACCATAGAACTGCTTGCCTTAGAATTTGGTCGTGAAGTTCAGTTTATTTCTGATGTTGAAGCTACGTGTGTTGAACTTGAAGAAGATAAACCAGAAGATTTAGCTAAGCGTCCGCCTGTTGTAACCATCATGGGTCATGTTGACCATGGTAAGACTTCGCTGTTGGACTACATTCGCCGCAGCAATGTGGTTGCAGGCGAGGCAGGCGGCATTACGCAGCACATTGGGGCTTATGAAGTTACGCTAGAGAATTCTGAAAAAATCACCTTTTTGGATACACCCGGCCACGAAGCTTTCACTGCGATGCGTGCGCGCGGGGTACAGGTTACCGATATTGTGATTCTTGTCGTAGCCGCTGATGACAATGTGATGCCCCAGACTATTGAAGCTATCAACCACGCTAAGGCCGCTAATGTACCGATTGTTGTCGCTATCAATAAAATCGATAAGCCAGAAGCCAATCCTGACAAGATTCGTGCCCAACTTGCTGAAAACGGAGTTACGGTCGAAGAATGGGGCGGAGATGTGCAGTGTCAGGAAATCTCTGCAAAGACAGGCGCTGGCGTTCGTCAGTTGCTCGATAAAGTCCTTGCACAGGCTGAGCTCATGGACCTAAAAGCCAGTTATAACCCCAACCGTTTGGCAAAAGGCGTGGTGATTGAGGCTGAGTTAGACAAGGGCAAAGGTGCTGTAGCCACTGTTCTGGTTCAGAATGGCATACTTAAAGTTGGGGCTCCGTTCGTTGCAGGTCTTTCGTATGGACGTGTTCGTGCCATGCTTGATGAGCGTGGTCGTCCAGTCTCAGAGGCGCATCCTTCGCAACCGGTGCGTGTTCTAGGCTTTGAAACCCTGCCTGAAGCTGGTGATGTGTTCAATGTGATGCCCTCTGACCGTGAGGCTCGCGAAGTGGCTATGCGCCGTCAGTTAATTCGCCGTGAGCAAATTATACGCCAGACCACTCGTGTCAGGCTCAATGACATCTCCAAGCAAGCACAAAGCGGACAAATCAAAGAACTGCGTATTGTGCTCAAAGCTGATGTGGGTGGCTCCATTGAGGCGCTGGCAGATGGTCTAATGAAGGCTAGCACAAATGAGGTCAAGGTCAACATTATTCACAAGGGTGTTGGACAAATTACAGAAAGTGATGTCCTGCTGGCAGCTGCATCTGATGCCATCATCATAGGTTTCCGTGTCCGTCCTAACCTCAATGCAAAGCGACTTGCCGAAAAAGAAAATATTGATATTCGCTTCTACACCGTTATTTACCATGCCCTTGAAGAAATCAAAGATGCGCTCGAGGGCATGCTCTCGCCTGAGCTTTCTGAAATTGTTATTGGTACAGCAGAAGTGCGTGAAGTCTTCCGCATCTCGAAAGTTGGAAATGTCGCTGGCTGCCATGTTCTTGAAGGTAAAGTTCGTCGCGATGCAAAGGTCAGGCTATTGCGCGATGGCGTACAAATCTACGAAGGCGAACTCTCTTCATTGAAACGATTCAAAGATGATGTCAAAGAAGTCGATGCTGGTTTTGAATGCGGTCTTGCACTTGCTGGATACGACGACATAAAAGTTGGCGATATTATTGAAGTGTATGAAACTGTCGAGACAAAGCGTAAGTTAGCAGCGGAGTAGCCAGCAAGTCACTACCATTGGAGTGACCGACGGTTGTTGAGTTTGAGTTTCTTAGGTAACCCCTTGCTATTTGACAGCTGCTGTTCAACCTAAAAAAAGAGAGGGACCCCGATGTCGGTCAGAACAGAACGTGTTGCAGAACTGCTCCAACGCGAGCTTAGTTTGATTTTTCAGAAAGAACTACCGCGTAATGGTGCTCTCACGACCATTCAAGGTGTGAAAGTCTCTCCCGATTTGAGCATTGCTCATGTCTACATTTCAGTGCTTGGTAGTAAGGAAATGGCACAATCAGTACTTGCACACATTCGCAAGGAAAGCAAGTTCTTCCGCAAAGAACTTTCGGCTCGGATTCGTCATCAATTTCGTCGTATGCCTGAATTAGAATTCCACTTAGATGAAGCGGCAGAAAAGGCTGCTCGCTTAGAAATGCTTATTCGAGAAGCCAATCAAGGTTCTAAACCCTCGGAACTTCCGAGCTAAATTCCAGTAGTTAGTTTGTAGTTTCAATGCCTACACGCACGACTCAGTATCGTGACTGTCCAGCTCAACTTTTGCTAATAGACAAGCCTTTTGGCTGGACTTCATTTGATGTAGTAGCTAAAGTCCGCAACGCTTACACGCGTGCTGGATTTCGCTGCAAGGTCGGACATGCTGGCACACTTGACCCTCGAGCTACTGGACTACTTTTATTAGCAACTGGTAAAAAGACGAAGGAACTGGCTCAATTTGAGGCGCTGGACAAAACTTATTCAGGATGCATCAAGCTTGGGGCTCAAACTCCCAGCTACGATGGCGAAACAGAAGAATACAATCACCGACCTACAGATTCACTCTCTCTTGATATCATCTTAGAGACAGCACGCCGCTTTACTGGTAAAATTCTACAAATCCCACCAATATACTCAGCAATATGGCATCACGGACGACGGCTTTATGACCTTGCACGGTCTGGTCAAGCTGTTGCAGACCGTAAAGCTCGCGAGGTAGAAATTTTCGAGTTTTCTATTACTGAATTTCATTGCCCATTTGTGTATTTTCGTGCTCGCGTGTCAAAAGGCACCTACATTCGCTCTCTGGCTCATGATTTTGGTCAAGCTTTAGGGGTTGGCGGCTATCTGTATGCCCTTCGGCGCGAACGTATTGGCAATTTTGATGTTGCCCATGCACAATCTCTTGAACACGTTCTTGCTGAGATTGCCGCCGCTGGAACATCACTTCAACATAATCTACACTGAACCATGAAGCTCTTTTACTACACTAATGGGCAGCTTTTTACCTCGTCTCATGAGCCTGCAGCACCTTTTCTCCCCCGCACTTCTGCCATCACATTAGGCACGTTCGATGGCGTTCATCTTGGACATCGCAAAATCATTTCGGCTCTGACTTCAAAAGCTCATGCTGCTCATCTGCAGTCCGTGCTCATCACGTTTGAACCACATCCACGCACTGTTGTGGCTAAAAAGGACGCTCAGCCTGTTCAGCTCCTGACTACTACCGACGAAAAAATTGCTTTGCTTTCTGCACTCCACTTGGATGCCGTCGTGATTATCAATTTCACCAAGGCTTTTTCTGAACTGTCTCCAGAAACCTTTGTCGAGAAGATTTTGCTCAAAGAGTTTGGGCTAGCAGCGATGGTTATTGGCTATGACCATGGGTTTGGGAAAGACCGTAGCGGGACACTGCAAACCTTGCAAGCGCTTTCTGTTAAACACTCTTTTTCAGTGGATGTGGTCGAAGAGCTTGTGGTTGAGCAGCGTGCTGTATCCAGCACATTGATTCGCTCGCTTCTGTCAGCTGGTCGCATCAGTGAAGCCAATCGGCTCTTAGGCAGTCCATACCGGCTCACGGGCAAGGTAATCTACGGGGACCAACGCGGTCGCCTTATCGGATTTCCTACGGCGAACTTGGCACTGCCTGACCCCCTGAAGCTCGTACCTTGCCCTGGCGTGTATGTTGCGGATGCGCTTCTCGGCACGACTCGCCTGCGCGCCATGGTCAACATCGGCTACCGCCCCACTGTATCTGACGCCTCTCAATTAAGCATAGAAGCCCATATCTTGAACTTCACTGGCGATTTGTATGGGCAAGTCATTACACTGGAGCTGCTCTCTCGCTTGCGTGATGAGCAGAAATTTACCAGTCTTGCTGCACTCAAAGCACAATTGGAACGTGATAAACAATCTGCCGCCGCTTTCTCTACCCCATCCCCAGCTTTGCAGCACACCTAAATTTCAACGCTTATTCTCCTCTGCCAGATGTCACGCTTCGGCGTATCTGTGGGTAACGCCGTAGGTGGGTTTGACAGGTAGCTGTTTTTTTGTTAGGTCTTGTTAGGTCTTCTTGTCTTGTTGAAGCACTGTACTTGAGGGCTTTGTTCATTCTCTAAGAGCTTGTTTGTTATGTCATAGCTTTTTAACTAAACTAAACTCAACCGAAAAGGAATGACGAAGCGTGCCGCCTCTACTGCATATATTGTGGCATTACATCGTGCCGCAGGTATCATGCGTGCCGAGCAACATGTGTCAGCACGACACCAGCAGCTTGTGGCAAATAGCTTATCGAACTCAAATGCACCCTTGCCTGTGATAATGCAACTAGCTATAGACCTGAGCAAGAAAATGGACGGAGAGTTACTCATGCTGATTGCACAGCGCCACGATGGTTGGGAAGACGCCTTTCGTGTATTTTACGAGCGGCATCGTGAATATTTATTCTACATTTGCAATCGCAAATACTGCCACGAACTCGGTGCTGACGCTGTCCAAGATCTTGTGCAAGATACTTTCGTCCGTGTCCTTGAAAAAGCCCATACTTTTCGTGCCGATGATACCTTGAGCCCTGACGCCAGCCTCAGGCGCACGCGTGGCTGGCTGCAGCGCATTGCGGAAAATTTGTTTAACGACCACCATCGTCGTAACACGAGCATACCGACTGAACCTCTAACAGATGCCCACATTGCCCACACATCTATGCCGGCTGAGAACAATTCACAGGATTCTCAAGACTCAAAGCAGATGAAAATTATTAAAGATGCCCTAAACAGTCTGACAGAACGCGAGCAAGATATTATGCGAACAGTCTATCAATGGTATGATCCAGGTAAGAACTTGCCTGCGCATGTCATAGAGGAACTGACCCAGCGCTATGA
>Ga0308395_1002178_pt1 | contig 11539 bp, 11 predicted proteins | sample Hotspr20SampleP4_FD_202097 | JGI IMG/M metagenome (GOLD analysis project Ga0308395, IMG submission 202097) | Hot spring phototrophic mat microbial communities from Mushroom Spring, Yellowstone National Park, Wyoming, United States - 20050930_P4 ...
TCAAGGTGGAACCACACTTTGCGGATACTCCCGGGGAGTATCTGGAGAACTTCTATGCCCTCATCAGAGGCATAGAATGCGACCTGTCCGTGGAGGGCGATGTCTATCCCATATTGGGCATAATGTGCTTGAGTGCCCAAGATATGGCGTCCCGCAACGTTCTGAGGATATTTTCTCGGGATGTGGCTAAGATTTTGGATGATTTTGTGGGCAGAGTGCTTCTGCCCACCTACGGAAGGGCCTGCTGGGAGGAAAAGTTTGCCAGGCTTGGAAACTTCTGGCTAACTCCCTATGGGCTGGACTATGCGATCCCTTCCAGCATCTATGCGGAGGGAGAGACCCTTCGCATAGTGTATAAGCTGGCAAAAAGCCTGCTGGAGACCCTCCTGCGGGAGGGAGAGGTTTCCTACAGGACAAAAGAGGGCTATCCTCTGAGGGAGGAATATCTGCGGTTCCTCTCCGAGGAGGAAGTAGATACTCTTCTTTCCCTGGAAGATACAGAAAAGGAGAGAAGTTTGTGCCTGTGGAGGTGGTAAGCCATGTTTAATTTTTTCAGAGACTTTCACAGGATACAAAGGATAGCATTGGGGCTGTTTTATCAGCCTCCTGCCTATGCGATAGGGATGCAGTCCCTATCGGTGAAAGAGTTGTCCGAGGGCAATATGTTGATTGTGCCCGTGGGCAAACTCTATGTGCGGGACATCAGGATAATAGACACCCTTGATGTTTCGTTGTCTCCACAGCGGGAAGGCTTTATTATCCCTGTGGAGGACAAGGACGGCCTTGCTGTCATTCAGGTTTCCGTAGATGGGGAGGTCGTCGCCTTGGCGGGGCAGAATTTTCTCATATTAGACCCCATGGCACCAGAAAAGGAAGACAAGCAGCTTGTTTCTGCCCTCTCCAAAGCCCTGTCCCGCCTAAATCCAAGCACAGCTGCTATGCTGTGCTGAGTCTTGCCCCCTTCGGGGGGTTTTATATACCTAATTCCTTTTTCAGCCACTCCCTCTCGGGGAGAGAGTGTAAGGTTGTGTGGTAGTATGCCAAAAGCTTGGATGTCAGGTCTGGAGGAGGGAGGATAAACCTGTTGGAGTGAAGGAGTTTGAACATGTAGACTGTGCGGACTGTAGCGTTGGTGAGAAGGTGCCTCTCAAGGGACTGAAAGTTATCAGGGTATCTTTCTTTCATTATCACGCCTGCAAGGAACACCTCAGAGAGGTATATAGGTTCCTCCTCTTTGATGTTTCTTAGGATTTCGCTTATGTAGTGTGCGGAGATATAGTCATTTTCTGCTTGATAGTTAAGCCGTTTCTGACGGAGATACAAAAACTTAGCAAAGACGCCCCAATAACCCTTGTAAGGACCTTTCACTTTCTCTCTCCCTGTTATCTCCGCAAGTGCCATAACAATTGCAGTGTAGTGAGGCAGTGGATTTTCTCTCCACTTTTCATAAAAAATCTCATAAGCCTTAGAAAAGCCCACCTGCTTTATCAGGTTGATAGCTTGGCTGTCAATGTCTGCAAGACTTAGAACACTCATAGAGATTATTTTAGCGGGATTTGTCAGCCCAAGGTCAAGTTGGAGAAGGCCATCCAAGGTAAGTGGTGCCATAGGCACCCGCCATCTCCCCTAAAAGGGCTTGACCTTAGGGTGGAGGCAGCATGAAGAAAATAAGCATCAAAACGGGCATCCCTTACAAAGGGGTGCGTCTAAGACACCTCCACTATGTGGAGGACAGCTTTTGGGAGTATGACTCCTTGCCCGACGGTGCAATCCTTGTGGTGAAGAAGGGGGCAAGGTTTTACGATACTGACCGCTACAAGGACCTCGGGTGGGCGGTCTTTGAAAGGGCCGCCCTGCCCGACGACTGGGGAGGTTCCTTTGATGACTACCTTTGGGAACTTGACCTTCCAAAGCTGGTAAGAGACTCCTCCGCTTTTGCCATTAGCCCTCGGGGTGTGGTTTTAAAGACTGCCAGAAGCGGAAGGAGGTTTCTGGTAATCTCTGAAGAGGCGTGGGAAACCCAGTGGGAGATAACGGAGAAATACCTCCTTGCCTACGACTGGGCCACACCTGACGTGTCTCAACTCGGGGAAGCTACCATCACCCTCGGTGGGGACCCCGAGTTTGAGGTCTATAAAGATGGAGAGTTGGTTTCCGCCAGCCAACTTTCCATCTTCAGAAGTGGAGGGCTTAGCGGCGCCGTTGGAGTGGACGGGGTATCATGCACTGCAGAACTCCGCCCATCCCCAGCGTGTTCCCCAGGGGAATACCTGGAGAACTTCACAGCCCTTGTAAGAAGGGTCAGCGGAAGAGGCATCCTCCTCTCTGTTAAGGGGGATGCCTATGCGTTGGGGGGCCACATCCATGTGGGTTCCTCCAACCAGCAGGTCGTCAAGTTCCTCAAGGACGAGGTGGAAAAGTTCATTGAGGTGCTTGACGACTTTGTGGGGAGGGTGCTTCTCCCCACCTCAGGAAGGGCACGGGGCGGTTATGCACGCCTTGGTGCCTATGAACTCAAGAGGTATGGGTGGGAATACAGAACGCCCCCATCCAGCTACTATGCGGACCCCAAGGTGGTTCGCATAGTCTATAAACTCACCAAGGGTCTTGTGGAGACCCTTCTGCGGGAGGGAGAGATCTCCTACGAGACCCTTGATGGCGGGCGGGCAAGCCCTAAGGAGTATCTCCGTTTCCTAACCAAAAGGGAGGCGGAGTATTTTCTGGGATTCCCCGAGAGGTGGAAACGGGGAGAAGTAATTCCCTTTGTGCTAACAAGAGGTGTTCCGCTGGTTCTCTTTACCTTCAGGGACGAGTGGGACAGCGACAAAAAGAGGGTGTTTAAAGACGCCCTCAAGGACCTATCTGTGGGTAAGCCTATAAGGCTTGTTCTTTATGGGCTGGCTGAACGCAGGGGAGACTACTTCGCAATCCCAACCGCACCAGAAGATTGGGTTCTGAGGGAGGAGTTTCCCAAGGAACCCTTCATAGATGGTGCCCTACCAGAGGTATGGGTGGGGGTGCCCTACAGGTTCAGAAGGTTGGAGGAAATTTCTGAAGACCTTCTGAAGGAGTTTGTCGGCTGGGTAGAGGAGTATCTGGCCCAGCTGGAACTGTTGGCGGCTGTTGGCCGCTGAGTAAGGAGAGGGGGCATTGCCCCCTTTTGTCAAACCCGCAAGGAGATGGTCATTTAAGGTAAGAGTTCCCAAAGGGAACCGCCATCTTCTGCCCCCTTTGGGTGGGCGTGCGGGGAAGGAGGTAGATATGGTTAAAACCCTAAGGTCTTTGAAGGTGTCCTCTGTCCAGGGGACACTAAATGTGGTGCCAGTTGAAGCTGGCAAGAGGATTTACTTTCGTCAGCACGGCGGGAAAGAAATAGTTCTCTTCCCACAGCTGTTTGGTAAATTCCTTGTGTTGGGGGTAAGCAGGGAAATAGACCCCCAAACCGCAAGGAATATTCTGGAGTTCCTCAGGGGAGACATTCCTAAGTTTCACACACTTAGGCAGTTCCTTCTGAAGGAAGTCCCTGAGGGCAGTTCTGAAAAGACTGCCCAGGCGAAGTTTTTGCGGTTCTCTCCCGAGAGGGCGGACATCCTCAGCGAGGAAAGCGGGTTTATCTACAGAGTCCGCATCCTTGAGGGCGGGCATGCTGAGTGTTCCTGCCCAGACTATACCCAAAGAAGGGTAGGAACAGGGACTTGGTGCAAACATATAAAGTTTGTGCACCAGGCCCTAAGGGAAAGGTTCTCTCCTAAAGAGGACTACCCTTACCACTTGCCCTTGTGGAATGTGTCTGATCCCTCCCACTGGGCAAGGCTTATAGAGTCCCTTGGTGGGCTTTATAAGGTTCTGGCTAAAGAACAGGCAAAGAGGGATGGCTACTCCCACGACAGAAGGGAGTATGACGCCCCCATGCTGGGGGTAGAGTTTGAGATCCCCAGCAATGATGGGGCTGAGTTTACGCTGCTTTTGAGACTTATCTCAGCCCTCAGAGAAGAGGGGGTCATCTCCTCTTATGAAAGGGATGGGTCTGTGGATGGTGGGGAGATAAAGTTAGAACCCTTCCCTGCCACTTTGGAGGATTGCCTCAAGAGAGGGAATCTGTTGAATGCCCTCAGGGACCTTACAAAGGGTCTCTTTGAAAGCAATCTGAGGGCGGGAATGCATGTGCATATAAACATGCACCCGTTTTCTCACATCCCAAAGGAGGAGATAAAGAGGAAACTCTCCCTCGTGGTAGGCCTCTTTGAGAGGAGGTTCAACCTTGCGGTTCTCTTTGGGCGTGGGTTTAACAACTATGCCCTCAAGAGACAGGAGGCGAGGGGAAGGGACGCCCGCTATGGGTGGGTCAACTACGAACCTCTACCCCGCACAGTAGAGGTGCGATTGGGCTGCGCCAAAAAGGGCGACCCAGTGAAAATCTTGCTTGTTTCCCTCCTTCTCCAAAGGGTCTTCTGGGCAAGATTGAGAGAGGAATTCAAAATTCCATCCTCCAATTCAAGCAGGGAAAGAATCATCTCTGCTTTGTCTTCTGTCCTCTCTGAAGAGGAGAGGAAGCACATAGTGCCCCTCTTGGAGGAGGCACTGCTTGGCAGTCCAGTTATGGACTGAGTGAGGAAGGGCCTTTTGGCCCTTTTTGTTAGTCCCGCAGGGAGATGGTCATTCAGGGTAAGACTGCCCAAAGGGCAGCGCCTTCTCCCTCCTGCCAAAGGGCAGGACTGCGGGAACAGGAGGAAGTGTATGTGTGTGATTTGCTTTAAGCCTCAAGGCGTAGTTCTTACTCAGGAAGATGCCAGGCTTATGTGGGAGGCAAACTCCCACGGGGCTGGCTTTTGCGTGTGGGATGAGAAGTCCCGCACGTGGAAAATGAAGAAGGGCTTCATGAGTTTTGAGGCCCTGTGGCAAGAGATGGAACCCTACACCAAAGAGGGTTCTATTCTTGTAGCCCATTTTCGCATCGTCTCAAGGGGCAAGGTCTGTCCAGAACAGACCCATCCCTTTGAGATTACTCTGGAAGAGGGCACCGCATACCTCTTCCACAACGGGACCCTTGATATTCACACTACGCAAGGGTCCTCAGACACCTTTGAGTTGGCTTATAAATTGAGTCAACTCAAGCTAAACAAGAGGCAGCTTAAGCTGCTTCTAAAGGAAGGTGGCCTCCTTGAGAGGGTAAGGGCACACTCCCGCTTTGCGGTGTGCCTCCCTGGTGAGGAGGCACCCTTCCTCGTAGGCCAGTGGGAGGAGATAAGAGGACTTAAAACCTCAAACTCCTACTGGCAATACAGAATGACCTACACAGGTCTTTCTGGGAGGAAAGGGAGGAATACCTATTCCTTCTCCCACCATCGCACACCCTCCCTCTACGGGAAAGAGAACTGGGAGGACTGGGAATCCTCCTTTTGTGAGTGCGACATGGAAGAGGGTTGCACGATTGTGGAGGTGGGTGAAATCCGCTTTGAAGTAAAGGAAGACGGCAACGCCTACCTCTACATGGGCAAAGAGACTCCTATTGCAGACGGAGAACTCTTTGTCAGTGAGGATATGCTGTTCCTCCTTGTAGATACTGGGCCGTTTCCAGAAACCTTCCAAGTAAGGCCCAGCTACAAGCAAACTCCAAACTTAGCGATTGACCCAGATGGGAACATCTATCAGCTGGACCACATGAGGGTAATGGCCTTTCCTGCAGGTAGGAAAGGAAAGAATGTGAAACTACCCAAGGAAGTGGCTGTCGCCCTAAGAAGCGAGGGAACGCTTTATGTCCTCACCAAACACTCCCTTGCCCAGGCTTACGAGATAAGGGAGAAGGAAAGGAGGGGTAGAACATGGTAAGAAATGCCACATGGCAGGAGGTGAGGCACCTTGTAAGGGCCTCCTATGAAGAACAGGGGATAGGGGCAAGCTTTATGTGATGCCCTCCCATAGGAAGAAGGGTATCGCTAAAAAGCTTGTGAGGGAGGCAATAAACCGCCTCTCTGCAAAGGTCATTCTCTCCACCGTCCTTGAGAACAACAAAGCCTCTCAGACGGTGCTACAAAAATGCGGCTTTAAGGTCGCAGGAGCGTGTTCTTCTCCAGTATCGGGAAGGACCCTTATGGTCTTCGTATATGTGAAGACTGAGTGAGTGCGGGCCTCGCCCGCCTTTTATTTCAATTGGTCAAAATCGGGATGGCAGGAGTTGAACCTGCAACTCTGACCCAAAGCCGTCAGCATCCCGTAGTGAGATTGTTATGGTAGGACTTAGGCCCTACATCCTAACTATTTTCTCAAACCTAACTACCCATAAGTATAACCCATCCTTACCATCTTGTCAAGGGGTAAAAGGTCCGGATAGGGCTTTCTTTTCAGGAGAGGAAGCGTTATGCTTCCATCGGCCCCAAAGTTCGGTTTTCACAAAATCCTTGTTTTTTTCCTCTTTCTTTTTTTTGTCTTACCTTACATTTTGATTTGTAGGGTAAGACAGGGATTTTTTTATCTGTAAGGTATCACCTGCATTTCGCTTGGGTCTGTTTCTTTTGCGGGCCCTCTGGTTTGGATGATTATGCCATGGATTTCTTCTCCGCTTTTGATGTAGCCTGTTTTCTCAAGCCATACAAGGACTGTGTTTTTCTCAAAAAGCATGTCCTCAGTTAGCTTCTTTTGAATGTAGCCCTCGGGCTTTAGCTTCACCACCTTCGCCATAAGGTCTCTGCCTACCACAGCCCTTTGGACATAAACTGTGAAGTCTCCCACCTTGTATGTATCCTTAAAGTCCGCCTCGTAAAACCCTTGAGGCAGTTCTCCTTTTAAAAGACTTCTAAGAACATACCTTGAAAGGGTCAGAAGTTCTTCCTTTGAAGTGTCAAGTTCCTTTTCCTTAGACACTACAAGGCTTTCCAGCTTTTGGTCTTTTACCTTAAAGAACACATCGCCACCTGCTGCGGGAAAAAAATAAAAGCTGTAGCCACGAAAGACGCCCTCCTTCTCACAGGATACCCCTACAGATGTGGGCATCGTTCCTATGGATATAAAGACGGTGTTTTTGTTGTAGTCCGCCTGCACAAGGTCGTTGGTAAAGACGCCTCGGACATTGCACGGAAACTCTATAGCCACCACGGACTTTCTGGGCACTTTAAGTTCAAAAGCCCTGTGCTGCCACTCTATCTCCTTGCTAAAGGCTAAACTTAGTAAGAGTATTCCCGTAAATCCTTTAATTGCACCCATCCTCTCACTCCATCGGCGGTTTCTATAAAGGCCCACGTGCCCCTCCTTGACAAAAGGGAAAGAACCTCACCCTTCTCAAGAACAAGGACTACCCCACAACTTGTGCGGGGACACTTTCTTACTTTCAACCTATCCTGCGCCTGGAACTTTTCCTTTATTCCCTCCTCTCTTATACTACCTTCTCTTTTCTCTACCTCCATCTGCCTTTCTAACCTCTCTAACCTCTGGGAAAGTTCCTGAACCTTTTGGGAAAGTTCATAATACCTCTCAATAAGTTTAATTACCGCCCTCTCCAGCCAATCTCCAGCCAACGCACCGCCCGTGTATCCAACCAAAGCAAACCCTGATAGAATAAGCGCTACTTTCTTTAACATACCCTTACTTCTCCTTCAAAAACTTCTCTATAACATCACTCTTCCGCTTCTCCTCTTTATCATCTGGGATAACTCTTTGATAGCCCTTGCCTCCAGTTCCCCACTTGGATACCTCTTTGAGGATCTTCTCAAGGTCTTCCACCAGTAAAGCAGTGTTCAGAACTGTGGGGTCTATCTCCCTTGCCTTTTCTATCGCTTTGCTTAGATAATACATAACTCCAGATACGCCTCTGCGTTCCTCTCCCGCCTTGTCCAGAACTAAAACACTTCCTTCATATCCTGTCTGCCCATTCCTCTGGGCAATCATCACCCCATCTATTCCCTTTCCTAAAAGCTGTTCTCTGTAAAACTCCGCATCTGCCCTCCTTTGGAACACTCCAAAGACCACCTCCCTGTCCGTCAAATAAGCCCTCAATCCCAGCTTCTGGGCACTAAACACGTAAAATCCCACAAGGGGCATGGGTAGGTTCTCGGTCGGCAGATACAACCAATAACCCGCAGGTATATCCACTTGCCTTGCCTGCTTTAAACTATACCCCTCCCTAAACCCATCTACCCATCCAGCCTTGTAAGCACTCACCTCATCTGCAAAACTAACCAAACAAAAAGCCCCAAGTAATAAAATAGCCTTCCTCATTGTCTTATCTCCTTTAAGCGTTCTTTTATTATAGCGTCAGGGAAGTCCTTCTTGTTGGAACTTTCCCGCACCGCTACAGCGGAACACCCAGACAACACAAACAAGAAGACCACCAACCAAACTTTCATATACCTCTATTTTATCAAAAAAATTCACTTGAGTGATATAATAATACGCATGGGTTTTTTGGACAAACTTAGGAAAAAGCGTCAGCAAGAACAGGAATACGAGGAAGTGCCTGTAGAGGAAGAGGAAATTCAGGAGGAGAAGAAGAGAGGCCTTTTGAGTAATGATGCTGTAAAGTGGGGTGGGATTTTTGTGGGTGCAGCGGTGGCGTTATTTTTGGTAAGCAAGCTATTTTCCTCTGGCGATAGTGTGGTAATAAAGTCCGACCCTGAACTTCAGAAAAAACTTTTAGAGGAGACTTTAAAGTCTCAGTCCCAGATGAACGAACAGATACTGAACCAGCTTAAGGAGATGAATACGCAGTTAAAGCAGCTAAAAGAAAGCAGAGAGACGGAGGAGAAGGAGAAAGGAGGAGAGAAGGAGAAGAAGAAGGATAGTGGAAGCGGTTTTAAGATAGAGGAGGCGCCTCCTCCGCCTCCTCCACCACCATCAACGCCTTTTTATAGCGAACCACCGAGACCTTTAGAGGAGTATAAACCCAAGATGAACAGGGTGGAGAGGAAAGATGAACAGTCAAAGGCGGACAGAAATTTGTGGGCACAGGCGGGTATGTCTGATGTGCCTCCAGTGGGAAATCCTGAGAAGCCTGCGGAAGAGAAAAAGACCGTTTATCTTCCTGCGGGGACGACGCTGAAGGGGAAAATTATCAATTCCTTTCCTGCACCTGTGGGGGGAGAGAGGTTTCCAGCGGTGTTGATAGAACTTGATGGGTATGCGAGGCTTCCAAACAACTACAGGCTTGACCTGTCAAGGTGTTTGGTGATAGCAAAGGGGGAGGGTTCTTATGTCCTTGAGAGGGCAAAGCTTGAGACCTATAAGCTTTCGTGCATACTCAAAAACGGCAAGGTTATAGAGGTGTCTCCTAAGGGAATGGTTGTATCTGGGGAAGATGGGTTGGAGGGAGTTAAAGGAAAGTTTTTGAACATCAACAGAGAACAGCTGCTGACTTACTTTGGAGGGACAACTTTGTCTGGGTTTTTCTCGGCGTTGCAGCAGGGGCAGATAGAAAAAATCACAACTCCTTCTGGGACGACCACTAATATAAAGGATGAATTCCGTTATGCTTTGTATGGGTCTTTGGCACAGACGTGGAATGAGTTTGCCAGGTTCTATTTGGAGGAGGCTAAAAAGATCGTTCCAGTGGTGGTAGTTCAGGCGGGAGTGCCTGTTTATATAATGCTTGTGGATGGAGTAAGCTTGGAGGTGTCTGTGGATGAGATTAAGAAGGGTCTTTAGTTTAGGGCTTTTGGCTTTTGCTTTTTCCTGTGCAAGCAAGGAGGAGTTGATGAGGGAGATAAAAAGCAGTTCTCATGTTATGGACAGCTTTTACAAGGGAGGGCAGGTGGAAAGGAAGCCCATAAGCACAAAGAATTGGGAGAAGGCGGTGCAAGGAAGTTATGAAGATAGTTTGGGTTTCATGGGAAGGAGAGAAATCAAAGTGAGGGTAAAAGATGAGGAAAAGTTGGGTGATTTTTAGTTTAATGCTGGCAGGCGCAGCTTTCGCTGGCAGGTATGACCTAACGCCTGCGGGAAGCCCTTCGGGAAGCCCTTCAGCTACCCGAGAGAATACTCTTTTAAGCACTCCTGTTTCTGTGAATGTTCGGAATGTGTCTTTGACCTATTTAGCGTCTTTGCTTTCTCAGCATGTTAAAACTCCAATAGTTTTAAGGGACATAGCCTATCCTCAGCAGGTGCAAGCGGGTGGAGGAGGACAATCGCAAGCCCAAAGTGAGTATTTTACGCTGTCATACTTTGCAGATAGCAAACCTCTTTCTCAAGTGCTTGATGAGATAACGGGCATGTTTGACCTGTGGTGGAAGGTTGAAGGAAACAGGATTGTTATATACAAGTATGAGAATAGGGTGATGGTTTTGCGTCTTCCCTTTTTGCAAAAGAAAATAGATGAAAAAAACGGAGGCCTCAGTCTTAGCTACCAGAGGGAATTTACAAAGAACTTGGAGGCAAGCTTGCAAAGGCTTCTGAGGGACAGCGGTTCTAAGGTATCTGTGGATGAGATGGGGAATGTGTATGTGATAGGGACGCCTACGGAGTTGAGGGCGATAGAGGGGGCAGTCAGGCAGATAAATGAGAACTTTACAAAAGCTATACCTCTGAAAATAAGGGTTTATTTGGTAAGCGATCGGGATTTTTCTTCTTTGGGGCTATCTTGGAATGCGAGGGAAGGGGGGATAAGTGCGGGTTTGAACACTGCGGTAGCCAATCCTATCTTTAATCTCTCCATTGCGACCACGAGGATTGAGATGCAGCTGGACGCACTGGCACAGAGTGGAAAAGCTAAGCTTATAGAGGACAGTGTTTTAAGTGCCCTCAACGGCCAGCCCATGGTGTATTCTCCGCTGGAAAAGCAGAGGATCATTTCTCGTTTTGAACTTACTTACATTTCTTCTGGTGCTGGTGCGCCTCCCACCCCTACCATAACCGTGCAGACGGAGGATATTTCAACGGGCAGTATGTTGATAATAGTGCCATACTTTGTGGAGGAAGACACTATTGCGGTGGATTTATACCGAAAGCAGGACAGTTTAGAGAGGCTGGACACGAGGAGGGTAGATTTGGCGGGCTTTCAGAATGAGTTGTCTTTACCTTTGGTGGCAACCAGAACGAACATGAACCAGACCCTTTTAAAAAGAGGTGAAACGCTGGTGCTGTTTTCCACCGCACAGACGCTGGAACAGTTTAGGGACAGCGGCATACCTTTTCTGAAGAACGTTCCCATTTTGGGCTATCTTTTTTCAACCAAAGAAAAAACAAACGAACTGTTTAGGCTTGTAATTACGATGGAATTCATATAAAGGAGGTGTAGGTATGAGAAAACTTTGGCTTCTGCCTCTTTTAGGGGCTTTGTTTGCCTGTGGGGGAGGAGAAACCTCTAACACTGGGGGTTCCGTAAGCGGCTTTTACTCCCTAAGTGTTAGCCTTGACCAGAGGGACATCACCTCTCCCTCTGTAAGCGGAACTCCGCCAGACATCACCGTGCCCACAGACGATATAAGCGGAAGCGTTTCCCTTACCTATTCAGGGAACTCCCCCAATCCCTTGAGGGGAGTTATCCAAAGGGCGCAGCTGTGTCTTGATGGACTGTCTTGCTACTCGCTTCCAGTGGGTGGCGTGCTAACCGCCA
>Ga0308395_1002181_pt1 | contig 11514 bp, 7 predicted proteins | sample Hotspr20SampleP4_FD_202097 | JGI IMG/M metagenome (GOLD analysis project Ga0308395, IMG submission 202097) | Hot spring phototrophic mat microbial communities from Mushroom Spring, Yellowstone National Park, Wyoming, United States - 20050930_P4 ...
TCTCTCCTGGGCATCCGGTCCGAAAAAACCCGCCTCCCCTGCCTTCTCCGTCTGAGCTTGAGTTTGGCTATTTTCCTAACTCTAAGATTTACAAAAAGTTAGGATGCTATCCCCATGGCGGACACCCTCAAAAGGCAAAGGGCACGCTCTGCGATGGCCTGGGGAAGCTTGGACGGTCGTAGGCCGGCATAATCCGTATTTTTGGAGATTTTGTTTCTTTGGAAATCTTTCTTAAATCCCTACTAATTGCCAAAATTATTTATTTTCTCTAACCGATCAATTTTCCCTATTTTTCGGCCGATTTCCGGATAATGCAACCAGGGGGCAGCCGAGGTGCCCCAGAGGGGTTCGGTGGGATGGGGGAGGCTCTCACCAAAAAGGCTTCATGCCTGCCCAAGGGCCGACCGTTTTATTCCCTCCGATATTAAGGGAATCTTTGGACGGCGTATCTTTTTGGTCTGTTTGTCCTGACTAAAAAGCGATCATAGGTTGACAAAGGGTTAGGGGCTACCACCCGCCTTGCAGAGTAGTGGAAAGACGTATCGTTGGGAGTAGCTACCATGGTCAAAGGCAAAGCCAAGCACACCACACCAGTCTCGGATGAGAAGAATCGAATCGGAGAGATGGCCGGAGTAGAGAAAGCCGGTGCTGGGGACTCCAGAGCAGTGGTGGTGATGGACCGACGGCGGGGAGGCGATCGGCGCAGTGGGCAGGATCGGCGCAGTCGCCAGGAGCCGATCTTGGTGGAACGGCGGAAATTAGAGCGGCGTGCCAAGGTTCCCCGACGCCGCCAAATTGATCCCACCACATGCGAACGGGATTACACTCCAGAAGAAATCGAGTTCATGCGGGCCTTGGATGAATATAAGCGGAGCAGCGGACGAATGTTCCCTACATGCAGTGAAATCCTTGAAGTGCTCCGCAAGCTGGGATATGAAAAGCGATCGCCCACTGTCCAGGCACCTCCGCCCGAAACCGGCCACTGCCAACCCCCCTGCGAAACAAAATCGGAAACCACACCGGGCACTGCCGAATGATTTAGACGCATTCAAAACAGCCCCGTCTCCCGTTCCCTGGGCGGAGCAACCTACGAAACATGGGGTGTTTTCGGTTGGGGCGGAGGATGCAGCCAAGCGGTTTGCCCCTCCGAGTGCCCTCTGGCCGGGCCCCTCACTTAGCTTTGCTTGGCTCCGCCGGGCTCTGGTTGGGTGGGGGAGAAATATCCATTCTGTATCCCCCTCGGGCAGGAAGGGCCCAACGAGAACAGGCCTCGCAAAAGCTGGATTCCCCCTGGCCCAAGCAAGACGGCCAAGGGGCTCCAAACGATCTGCCGGTCTCCAGCGGAGGAAGAAGACTTTTGCCAGAAACTCCGAACCCCTTCCCTAGGCGGAGGCCTTCCCATAATCTCGTATAATGGCAGGCAGTGCTTTGGGAGTACAACCGCGCTGTCTGCCGACGTGGCCGACGTGTGGGAGGAGAGGAGATGGGTCTGTTGCCGCCGTCGAAGTATTTTCCTCCGGCAGAATCGGCCGATGAGCAGGGTCTGGTCGCTATTGGTGGCCGATTGGAACCGGAGTGGCTGCTGGACGCGTATGGGCATGGGATATTCCCCTGGCCTTGTGGGGATGATCGCTGGCCGATCCCTTGGTTTTCGCCCGATCCCCGGGCGGTGCTGGAGTTGGATCAGCTTCACATCTCCCGGAGTTTGCGGCGCACGTTACGCAAAAAGCTCTTCCAGGTGACCTGTGATCGGGCGTTCGGGGCGGTCATCCGGGGCTGTGCCGAGGCTCCGGGACGTCGAGGCGCCACGTGGATCACCCCGGCCATGATCCGGGCCTACACCCGTTTGCACCAGATGGGCTATGCCCATTCGGTGGAAGTCTGGCGGGACCAGGAATTGGTGGGCGGCGTGTATGGGGTGGCCGTCGGTGGGGCGTTTTCGGCCGAATCCATGTTCCACCTGGTCCCCGACGCCTCCAAGGTGGCCCTGGTTTATCTAGTCCGTCATCTGCAGGCCCAGGGATATCAACTCCTGGATGTCCAGGAACTCTCGCCGCATTTGGAGCGGCTCGGCGCGCGGGGGATTGCCCGGGGGGAGTTTTTGCGCCGATTGGCCGAGGCCTTACCCTTGCCGGTGCAGTTCGGCCCACCGGGTCCGTTGGAGTTCTGCTGGCCATAAACGGTATTTCTCCTATGGGACCCGAAATGACTCCTCTTCATCTTCGCCAATGGGAGAGACATGAAAGTCTCTGGTTTTCGGCTACGTTGATGTCCCTTGGTTTTGCGAAGATGAATAGACGATAATAAAGCCTGGAAAAGGTGGTTTGGCGAGCTTCCGAGCCGAAAGGACCAGCTTTATGTTTCGGGTGGTTCGAGAGTTCCACTTCTGTTATGGGCACCGGTTACTCTGGTACGAGGGGAAATGCCGATTTCTCCATGGACATAATGCCATTGCCCACGTCGTTTTGGAAACTTCCCGCTTAAATCCCCAGGGGATGGTATTGGATTTCGGAGACCTGAAACGTCGGTTGGGGCAATGGATCGAGGAGAACCTGGATCATCGGATGATTCTGCATCGGCTGGATCCGGTGGTGCCGATCCTCCAGGAGGCCGGCGAAACCCTGTTTTTGTTAGACGCAAATCCCACGGCCGAGCATCTGGCCCAACTGCTCTATCAGGAAGCCGTGCGGCTGGGTTTGCCGGTGGTGGAAGTGGCCTTGTGGGAAACGCCCCATTGTCAGGCCGGGTTCCGGGGACCTGCTTTGGCCGACCAGGCTCGGACGGGCCAGATTGTTTCTCTCCATGGCCAACTGATCCCGCCGCGAAACCCCGGCGTTGTCCAGCCCCGAACCCTTCCGCCGTCCGGAGAAGCTCCCCCCATGGGCGGGTAGGGCGTCGGAGAAAAGCTCGCTTGACGCCGCCGGGGAGATTGCCTACAGTGCAACCGCCCGGCCCTAGGTTTTTCTGGGTCCATTCGGGAAGCAGGGTTTGTTTGCTGGTCTTTGTATTCTATATTTTCCAATGGATTTTTCCCATGAGTCACGCAAATCCTTCGCAGACTGCTCAAAGTATCCAGAATTTGCAAATCTCCCAGTCTTCCCAAATTGCCCAACCTATCCCGCTTCTGGATCTGGGACGCCAGCATCGGCCCCTGCGCCAGCAGGTTTTGGAGGCCCTGGCCCAGGTCTATGATAGCGGTGCCTTTGTGCTGGGGCCGGAGGTCCAAAAGCTGGAGGTCAGCTTCGCCCAATATTGCCAGGTGCCTTATGCCATCGGCTGCGCATCGGGAAGCGATGCGCTGCTTTTGGCCCTGATGGCCCTAGGGGTCGGGCCGGGGGATGAGGTGATCGTGCCGAGTTTTACGTTTTTCTCCACGGCCACGGCGGTTACCCGGCTTGGTGCTCGGCCGGTCTTTGCCGACATCGACCCAGAAACCTTTACGATCGACCCCCGGCATGTGGCCCAGCTGATTACGGCCCGAACCAAGGTCCTTTTGCCGGTGCATCTATTCGGCCAGTGTGCGGATATGGAGGCGATTGGCCGATTGGCTGCCGAAGCCGGCTTGGCGGTGGTGGAAGACTGCGCCCAGTCGATCGGCGCCCAATGGGATGGCCGGCCGTGCGGCTCCCTAGGCGAGATCGGCTGCTTCAGCTTCTATCCGACGAAAAACCTGGGCGGGGCAGGCGACGGCGGCATGTTGACCACCCGCCGGCAGGATTTGGCCGAGCAACTCCGCCTCCTCCGTGCCCACGGCATGAACCCCCGCTATTACCACAAGCTGATCGGCATCAATAGCCGACTGGACTCCTTCCAGGCCGCGGTGCTGAACGTGAAATTCCCCTATTTGGAACAGTGGACCGCTGCCCGGCAGGCGAATGCAGCTCGGTATCAGGCGCTTTTCACCCAGGCCGGGTTAGACCGGATTTTGGGCCTCCCGCAGGCCCACCCCCGCTGCCGACACGTCTGGAATCAGTATGTCATCCGGGTGCCGGGCGGCCAGCGGGATGCCCTCCGAGCCTATCTGGCCGAGGCGAAAATCGGTACAGAAATCTACTATCCCCTGGGCCTGCACGAGCAGGAATGCTTCCGGTTTCTGGGCTACCGGGCTGGCGACCTGCCGGAAACCGAGCGGGCTGCCCGGGAAGTGCTGGCCCTGCCGATCTTTCCGGAACTGACCCCGGCCGAACAAGAGCGGGTTGTCGAAACCATTGCCGCCTTCTACCGGAGGAGTCCCCGTACGGCGATCGGGGCGCAATCGGCCGCTTCGGTTCCGCCGCCGAAGTTCCTCCACCATCCGCAGGGAGCGGCTCCGGAGGTAGGAACGCTGCACGATTCTACCCGCCCTGGGCACGGCAAATAAGTTCCCTGGATGCCCTCGGCCGGGGACCTAGAAGGGATCGGACGGATCCATCGCTGGGAATCCACCGAGGGTGGCAATTTGTCCGGTGGATCGATCTGATCCTAGTATTCCCGGTCTTTGATGATGCCCGGTTGGGGCACCGGGTATCGACCGTCTTTGTCGGCCTGGAGCGGGGCAGGGCTATCCATAGTGAGTTTGTCCACATCGGGGGCAAACTCGTGGGGGCAGTTCAAGATCTGTTCCAGCGTAATGACTTGGCCGGTATGGGCGGCCATTCGGCCCATGCTGGTAACCAGACTGGCCATGGCACCTCGTTCGGCTTCGTTGTAAGGCTTATCCTGTCGAATGGCATCGACCAGGTCGTTCCATTCGTTCTGGTAGGGACTTTCTTCACCCGGAGGGGCTTGGGACTGCCAGATCTGGTTTTCCGGTTTGGGAGCGTAGCCTTTGTAGATGCGGGACGGATCGCCGCAGTCGCCGTGGGCGGAGAGGATGGCCATAGCCTTGGTGCCTTTGGCGTAGCTGTAGTAGCGGTCCGCGCAGCCACCGATGCAGCGGCCGTCCATGATGAACGTAGAACCATCTGGAAATTCGTATTCTACGGAATAGACATCGAAGTTTTGATCCACATAGGGGGTGCCGTCCGGAGCGGTTTTGTAGTGGCGTCCGCCGACGGCCTGGGCTCGCACGGGCCACTGATCGCCTTTCATCCAGCAGCAATGGTCGATGATGTGGATGTAGAAGTCGCTAAAACAGCCGCCAGAAGCCCAAAGGAAACTGTGGAACCGACGGACCTGGTAGAGCAGTTCCTTCTGATCGGGTGGTTTGGGCGTAGAGGCGAAATAGCCGATCGGCCCATGCACCCGATACCCACGCATGAAAATAATATCTCCCAATTGGCCGTCGGCGATCCGTTTGGCCATTTCGGCCAGGTGCCGACTGTGCCGCGACATCAACCCGACGCCCACTTTCAGATTCTTTTCCACGGATTTTTTGGCCAAGGCAAGCAGTTTTTTCGTCGTAGGGCCGTCCACAGTAACCGGCTTTTCCATAAAGACATTCAGGCCCTTTTCAATGGCATAGGCAAAATGGACCCATCGGAAAGCCGGCGGGGTGGCGAAGATGGCAATGTCGCCCGGCCGGAGGCAGTCCATGGCTTTTTTGTAGGCGTCGAAACCAATGAACTGACGTTCCTTGGGCACATCCACCTTGTCGCCAAAGCGCTCTTTGAGATGCCGATAGCTGGGGCCTAGACGATCCTCGAACACGTCGGCCATGGCCACCAGTTTCAGGGGGCCGGCCCGCACCGAGAGGGCGTCGGCCGCTGCGCCGGTGCCCCGACCCCCGCAGCCGATCAGCGCCACCTGGATCAGATTGTTTTCCCCGGCATGCACTGGCGGAATCGCCACCCCGGCCAGGGCCGAGGCACCCGCCAGCGCACCAGCACTCTGAAGAAACTCTCGTCGGGTAGTACCAGAAGATTTGGCCACTGTCATAGAAGCTTCTCCTACCAAGAAGAAACGAAATCTACCCTAGCACCTTTGGTAAATCCCAGAGGAAAACAGCATGGGCCCTACAAAATCCGGAATTCAAGGGCACATGCCCCTTATTGTGATTGCTGGCAGATGGTTGTCAACAGGGTGGGCCAACAAAATCAGGACAAACCGGAGTCTCTGGAAGCGGCTCTGCAAGGGGAGACAAGAATATCGGATCCTGAAAACGAGGTCCTGGCAGGCGGGTCCCCAACGGGCTTTCTGCACGGTTCATGGCGGAGGGGCCACCTCGTAGAGGTGATCAAAATATCACTAAACCCCAGTTCCGGCAGCAATATGAGGGTGAATCGGAAAACAGCCTTTTTCCCGTCGGGAAGGAAATAAGGCAAGGAGCTTCGAGGGACGGTACTACGACGAGTATTACGGCGAATCGCCTGGGGCGGGGCTGCTTTGGCGCTGGGCCATGCGTTGGGCCATCATGGCACGGGCCTGGCGGAGGAGAGCTTGGGTATCCGGCCGGGGAGCGGATTGGTGCACGGCGCTGGCGCCGATGGTATCGCCGCCGGGCGTGGGCCCCCGAGAACCTTGGCCCGTAGAAGCAGGTTGTGGGCCGGTGCTGGCCATCTCATAGGAAGCAGGCCGGGCACCACCGGCTGCGGGAGGTTGCCCTTCGGTAGGTTCTTGGTACAGTTGCCAGCGGCGCCCGTCCCGGACCAATTGGCGAGGATGCGGGCCAAGCCGTTCGTTGCCCATCCCTTCCAAAGAAGCTAATGCGTCCTGGGCTTTTTTATGGGTTGGGTCGGCCGCCAAGGCCAACATCAGATAACGTTTGGCTCCTTCGAGATTACCTTGGGTGGCCAGGATAAAGGCCATGTTGTAGCAGGCATCGGCTTCGCTGCCCCCGCGGCGGAATTGTTCCATGGCCTCCTCGTATCGGCCTTGAAATCCATACACCATGCCCAGATTGTTGCGGAATCGGGGATTGGCCGGTTTCATGCTCACCGCTTTGAGCAGAGCACTTTCGGCTTTGTCCAATTGGCCTTGCAGATAGTAGCTGAAGCCAAGATCGTTGAAGATTTCTGGATCGGGATTCAGGGCGATGGCTTGGGTGTATAGGGCGACGGCTTCCCGGTAGCGTTTTTCTCGGTCGGCGACCACACCCAGGCGATGGTACGGCTCATAGCGATGGGGATATTGGACGATGAGGCGCTCGTAGATTTGGCGGGCCTCGGTCAATTTGCCTTCTTGTTCATATTGCCGGCCTTTCATCATGGCGTCGAAGAAGTCAGGGCCGACTTTGGCGGGCTGGGGGGAAGTTTTGGAGGGGGCCGATTTTTGCGGAGCCGTTGCCACCGCCGCCGAGGAAGAAGAACGCTCGGTCGGCTTTTTCTGCAAAAGGCTACTCACCTGCGGTAGAAAAGGTTTGGATTCTGGGCCTGTAGCGCAGCCGGCGACCAGCATCCCACTTAACAAGACCATTGCCCCCCCAGTCCGTTTGAGATAAGCCAACATTTTTTACTCCCCATAGACAGAATATCGAAACGGACCCGGAACGAGGAGAAATCCTTCCTCCATGGTGTGGACTTTTTTATAAATAGCCGGTTCGACACCGGGATCGGGCCGGAGGCCTATGGCTCCGGCAAAAGGAAATTCTCATCTTCTGGGTCGGTCGGGGATCTGCATAGCGGCTTGATTTCCGGCCGCCTGCGGGGGAGTGGAAATCGGGAAAAGGTGCGGGCCCTCCTGGCAACAGGCTTGGGATCATCCCACCCGGCCAACTCCACCGGAGCGGGGAATGCCCGAGTTTTTATGGGTCTTCGCAAAACCCAGGCACACCGACGGGGGGCAAAACCAGGGATTTTCGTATCTCTCCGAGTTGCGAAGCTCTATAAGAGTCCTAGAGGGCTGCCGTCGGTTGCCTCCTGTTTACCGCCAGAAACCGCCGGTCCCGCCGTAGCGGCGTCCGGTGCCGCCGTAAAATTGGCCGTAGAAGGTGCTGTAGTAGGCGGCTTCTCCTTCGACGGCGGAAAGTCCCTCGGCAAAGGCGGGGGCCACGACCACCCGGTTTTCGATCCGCTGTTTTTCATAGCCTAGGGCCACCAGATAGTCGATGACCGCCTGCCGACGCTGGGCATCCAGTTGGGGATATTTTCCGTCCGGACTCTGCTCGACGACGATCGGGAACGGCACATGCTCCAGCCGAAGGGCAATTTGCACCAGATGCTTTTGCCCTTTGGGGGTCAGTTGGGCGGTATTTCCGATGAACTCATGATCATAGAGGATGAAATCGGCGGCCTCGGCATTGGTCTGTTGGGTCTCCCAATGGGCGTCGGTAACCTGGCCTAACGGGAAGGGCCGATCATACGGCGGGCCGAGACGTTGCTCATGCGTAGCCCGGCCTACCCGCACCGGATCTTTGCAGAACCAGCCCTGGCAATGGGCGCAGCCACCAGCGCCAGCCACGCCCATCGCCCCTACCAATGCCCAAACCATCCAGCCGTTCCTTTTCATCGTATTTGGTCCTTTGGATTCCAACAGGAAGATGAACAAAGATGATGGTGTATGCCGAACAGGTGGTTGTGCTTATAGTGGAATCCTCCTCCCCTGGGCCTGGGGGCGCTTTATTGGGAGCCCAATTTACTTGGAGTGGCCAAAGGGGCCGGAGATGGTGGCCGGGCCACCCGCCTGGTACCGATGGCGGAGCCTCGGCCAGACGGTGCTTCGATATTCATGCGTAGGCCGACCTTCCAGACGTCCTTTCAGATAGAACTCTAGGTTGGTCGGCTCGGTCACATCGAAGCCCGGTAGCGGCGGCACTTCCTCCGGCTCCATCGGATGGACCAACTCCGGCGTTACCAGGATGATCAACTCCGTTTCGTTCCGGTTCATGTTCCGTTTGCCGAAGATTTGGCCAAACAGCGGGATATTGGAGGCATTATCGCCGTTCATGGAATCTTCCAGCAAACCGGCAATGGCCAGGGTTTGGCCCTCCCGGAGTTCTACGGTCGTCGTAACCGCCCGGGTATCCAGGCCCGGAGTGCCGTTGACGGTGTTCTCGCGATTGATCCGGCTGAATTCCGGCGCCACTTCCAGGCGGATCAGGTCCTTGTCCAACACCACGGGCAGGAAAGTGATGATGGCGCCGAAGGCACGGAAGTCGGTCGTAACCGCGGCAGCCCCGGCTACACCCACCGTGGTAGGCACGGCAAACTCACCGCCGGCTACGAAGGTGGCCGGCCGACCGCTCAGGGTCACCAACGTCGGCTCGCTCAAAATCCGCATCACTCCATGCTGTTGCAGGTAATGGATGCCGAACTGCAACCGCTCGTTGTCAAACGTGCCGGAGACCACCGCCGTACTGCTGGCCAAGTTCAGCAACTGCTTGATCGCAATCAACCCATCTTCCCAGACAAAATTCAGGTCCATATCGACGCCGAACTTTCGGGCTGCCGACCGGTTCAGCTCGGCAATCTTTACCTTCAAGGCCACCTGCTGCACGCCAGGAATGTAAAGCATATTGATCACCTGCACGGCCGGCAGCAGACCCGCCGACTGCGGATCCTGGGCCAACGGCGGCGCTGCCTGGCCTTGCAGCAGACCATAGCCTTCCTGGTACCGAGGATAGACCATCTGGCCCCGGATGATCGCCATGATCTGGGCGGCCTCCTCCGCATCCCGGGCTTGGCCTTTGACAATCAATTTGTCGGCCACCGGAATGAGTTTTACTTTGCTTTCCGGGAACAGTTCCGCCAGGACGTCCTCCAGGATGCCGTACTGCTCTTCCCGGCGCTGTTGCAGCTCCGGATCGGGAATGACCCGCACCAGATAGGTGATCGGCTCGTACTGCTGATCGGCAAACCAGAAGGTAACATCGGTGGCCCCTTGGGACCGGCCGATGATAGCCAGTTCCCGGGGCGTAAATTGCACCACATCGCATACCGCCGGATCGACCACCGAAACCCGGTAGATATCCACTTTGGTCCGCAGAATCTTGCTCCGGCGAACCACGACTTTCAGTTCATCCGTATGGCCTCGGACTTCAAACGGGCCCAGCTGAGTGATCTCGGCGGTAGGCCGATGCCATTGGGCCGGCTGCTGCCGGGTATCGACCAGCGGCGCTGGGCCTGCTGGGGCGCCCCGAACGGGCGGCGAAATTGTCCCGGCCGGAGAAGTTTCCCCACCCCCTACCGGCGGCGCAGCGGGTGCGGTCCCTCCCGGCGCCAGGCTACCGGCCGGCTTCGGCGGAGATTCCGCCTCCGCCATACCGGGCCCGCCCCCTGCCGAGACTTTCGCCGGGCCGTCCGACGCTTTCGGCAGAGGCACCTGCGTCGGCAAAGTGGGCAGTTGGGGAGAGGCCGCCTTGGCAGGAGCAGGTTCTCTGGCAGGTTGGGCCGCAGCCGAGGGTTCTCCGGCTGTTTTGCCCGTGGATGCGGATTCGGTTCCCGGTGTGCTAGCAGGCGCAGAGCGTACGCCAGGTGGGGAAGCAGGGGCCGATTCCGAGGCGGTTTGGGCACCCGCAGCCGGCTGGGCCGAAGGGTTGCTCGCAGAGCTTAGCGGTGGGACGGCCTTGCCAGGCTCTGATCCCGCTTTCCCAGGCTCCGATTCCAAAAGGGCAATCCGCGACGGCGGCGCATTAGCCGCTCCCGGGACACTGACCGTCGTCGGGGCCGGTACAGGGACCGCCGCTGCTCCCGACGGCACGGTCAGCATCGGCCACATCGGGCTGGATAAGCCACTGCTGGGCACTTCCGGCAGGATCGGCCCGGCTAAGGCTGACGGACTCGGCCTGTCGGCTGCCTGACTACCAGATGTTCCTATGCCACCAGAGGCTGCTACAGATGAGGGGCCTCCAGGAGGAGCATTGGGGCCGGAAGCGGTTTTGCTAAGCGAAGAACTCAGCAGCATCGCAGAAGGCACAGCGGAAGAGCTTCCACCACCGGAGGCAATGGTCAGCCCAGGTTTCGAGCTGCCCACGTCCACCGGTTTGGTTTCTTTGGACATCACCAGGGCCCTGGAAGGAATGGCACCAGCACCGGACGAGGTTGGGCCGGCAGCTTGAACCGGTTTGGCCTTTTCCGGAACCGAGCTTTCAGCTTGAACCGGTTTGGCTTCAGGGGGTGATGGTTCGGATCGGCCTAGGGAGGTCCTGGCCTGGCTCAGACTGGGGCGCTGCACATGTAGATCGCTGGGAGCCGGCAGGGCCAGCCGGATACGCGGCGATTCTTGCACCCCGGCGATCTTCTCCGGTTCCTGGCCAGCAGCCGGAACGGCTACCGGCTTCGGATCGGAAACCGGAGCGCCGTCGGCCACCACCACCTGAAGGACTGGTTCATGGCTGACCTCGGCAAATCCCGGCGGAGGCGGGGCATGGGGCACTTTGCCCGCTTCCTCAGGAACTTCTCGCATCCGGAGGCTGCTCCCGGCAGTGTCAGGTTGGCTAGCGCCGGTTGTTTGGGTATTCCCCTTGGCTGACTGGGCATTCCCACCGGTAGGCCCACCATTCCCCCCGGAGGTATGGGTATTCCCACCGGCGGGTCTATTGTTCCCCCCCGATAGCTGCGTGCCGGAGGATTCACGGGATTTCTCCGCCGATTTTTCTGCCGAAGCCTCTGCCGACTCGCCCGAAGCAGGCACCGCCTTGTCCACCGGCGGACCTTGTTT
>Ga0308395_1002190_pt1 | contig 11468 bp, 6 predicted proteins | sample Hotspr20SampleP4_FD_202097 | JGI IMG/M metagenome (GOLD analysis project Ga0308395, IMG submission 202097) | Hot spring phototrophic mat microbial communities from Mushroom Spring, Yellowstone National Park, Wyoming, United States - 20050930_P4 ...
ATTTTGAATTTGAGCATTTTCTTCGTTTTGTATTTGTAAATTGAGCATACTGGAAATAACTTGCAGATTGTTTTTAATTCTATGATGAATTTCTTTCATTAACACTTCATTTTCATACAATAAAGTTTGTAATTGATTTTGTTTTTCAATTTCTGCTGTTATATCTGTGGCTATGCCTGCTATTTCTTTAATTTGATTATTTACTACGATGGGAAATAAATTCACATCTAAGGTAATTTTTTGACCGTTTTCTAATTCATAATTAAGTTTAAAGTTTTCATTTGAACCATTGAATGCTTTTTCGTAATGATAATTTAATGTTTCTATTAAGTCCTTATTTTTCTCAAATTTTCCACGGAATAATTTTTTTCCTACTACAGGTTTTTCGCCATAAAGAAACTCTATTAAATTCTCATACTTGTTATTAAATAAAATAAGTTCATAATTTTGATTTAATGACCACAAATAAATGGGGCTGTTTTGAATAATGGTATTGAGTTTTAATGACTGATTTTCTATTTGTTGAATAAACTCGTATTTTTCAGTGATTTCGTGACCAAAACAATAAAAGTTTTGTAGTGTACCAGATTCATTAACGTAGGGCTTAAAGGTTATTTTGTAGATTCTTGTTTTTTTGAGTATCTTATCAAAATGACTAATTTCATAGGAATAATCAGATTTAAGTTGTAATATCTCTTTAAGTACTCTTTGTCTTGTAGTTGCAGTTGAAGGTTCGTATTCATTCATTATTTTTTGTAAATCAAGTGTATTTTCTCCGCCTTTTAATTTTAAATTGTAATATCTTAAACAATAATCTTTGAATGCTTGATTGAACAACTGTATATTTAACTTATTATCGGTTATCCAAAATAAATAATCGGAATAATTGATAGTATTAATAAGTTGATTATGTGTTGATTTGAATTCTTGTAATAATTTTTCTTTTTCTTCATTTTGTTTTTTCAACAACTTATTTTCTTGAATTTTTAATTGTGTTTCAATCTCTAATTGTTGTTTTTTTAATTCTTCTGTTTTGTCTTGAACAATGAGTAAAGAAAGTGGTTGATTTTTTTCATCAAAAAACAATAATGATGTTACTTTTACAATTTTTTCTTTGTTCTTAAAATCTTTAACATGATAAGTAGTGGATGGTAATTTTTTTTCAGTATATACTTTCTTTATACGATTTATGGCTTTTTGTTTTTCTTTGTCAATATAGAGAAAGTTTAGTAGATTAAAATTGTAGTATTTTTTCTTATCAGATGTTCCAATAATTCTTTTTCCTTCTTTATTGACATACTTTAGTTTTCCATAATCGTGTAAAAGAATTCCAACAGGCAAATTTTCAAATATGTCATTAAATAGTTTCAATTGTGTTTTTATATTTTTTTCTTGTTCTTTTTGTTTGGTCAAATCTTCAATAAATACAAAATAATGGTCTTTATTTTTTTGATGGATTAATTTGAGTTCTTTGTTATTGCAAGTAATTTTTGTTTCGCGTTTTTTCTTATTGACATTATTATACAAAAGAGAATGTATTTCTTCTTTGTTTTTACTTGTAATGCACAAAATTTCTTTTGCTTTATTGTTGATAAAAACAATTTCTTTTTTATTTAAAATGAGAAAAGGAATGTCCTTAAAAACATTCTTAAATTCTTGTATGTTTATAGATTTATTCGGAATACTCATTTGAATTATTTTCTTTTTTCTTTTTTAATAACTCTTGATATTTTTTTGAATTTTCTAAAATGGTTTCGTATACTTTCAATGCATCTTCGTAAGTAGGAATGATAAGTTGTCCCATCCATTTTATTTCAATGTCATTTTCATAAGTAATATTAAGATAGTTGTGTCCTTCTTCATCAAAAAATTTCCACTCTCCATTTTTTACTCCACCTTGATAAGGACCAAACATCATCTTATTACCATTTTCATAATACCAATAATGAACACCATCAGGGTCGCCATTGATAAAGTTTCCTTTGAATCGTACTTTGCCTGAAGGCATATAGTATGAAATCCAAGTGCTATCGGGATTTCCATTGGTATATTTTCCAATTACTTTATAGTTAGGTAATTCATAAATCCACAAACCTTCTTTATTATCATCAATATACAAGCCCGCTGTTAGTATTTTTCCATCTTCTGTGTAGTCCTTAAATTCTCCATCTCTTTTACCTTTAATATAATTTTCTTCTCTTAAAATAGTTCCATTAGGATAATACCAAATCCATTGTCCATCGGGTTTTCCATTGGTGTATTTACCTTTTTGTTCTACTTTTCCGTCGGGATAATAATACGTCCATTCTCCTACTTTGACATTGTTTTTGTATTTTCCTTTTCCACGCAATTCTCCTGAATAATAATACTCATACCAAATTCCTTGACGATTTCTCAAACTATCAATAGGTCCTTTTTCTACAAGAACATTGTTTTCATAAACAAAAGCAGAATCGGGCAAGGGTTTATTTTTACACACTTGCTTTTTAATATAAACATCTGATGTATCATCTCTTGGAATAAGTGTAGAGTCGCATCTAAACACTTTAATATAATGATAATGTGTTCCAACAGGATAGCCCTTAACATAAGGTCCTTCGTATTTTAATGTGCCATCTTCATAATAATCTCTATACATATCCACAGATGCAAATTCTTTTGGGCTTTCAATTTTTTTTCCAAAAGAATATTTTTCTGCATTGACTAAATTACCTTTTTTATCGTATTCTTTGACATAACCATTAATTTTATTATCTCTATAATCTACTTCTTTTTTGACTTTGCCATCTGGATAAAATTCTTTCCACACACCTTGTTTTTGCCCTTTTTCGTCTTTTTGATTAATTTTTTCATATTTCAATAAAAAGCCATTTTGATATTCTCCAACAGCAATAATCACAGAGTCCTTGTCAAGTTCATAAAATACTCCATTGGCTTTTCCTTTTTGATAGGGAATGATTTTTTTTAATTGTCCTGTTGTATAGTAATAATAAGCCGTATCAACAGGAATATCGTTATTATATTTTTGTTTGAATATAACTACACCACTTGTATCGTATTCTTTGAGCCAACCATTTTTTTTATCTTGCTTGTATTCTATTGTTTTGACTAATTTTCCATCTGTATTATAAAATTTCCATATACTATCTAATAAAAAATTTTTTCTATTTCCTTCGTTTTTAATTTTTCCATTTTGATAATAATTTTTCCAATAACCATCGGGTTTTCCATCTCTTAAATAACCTTCAGAAGCAATTGTTCCATCAGGATATTTAAATTGAACAAAGCCATCTTTTTTTTGTGCAAAAACAAAGATATTAAGTAAAGAAATAATTACTATTAAACTCTTTTTCATCTGCAATTATTTTGATAATTCTAACATTCGCAGCAATGATTTTTTAGATTTTTCAATAAGTTCATTACTCATTATTATTTCGGGTTGTTCTTCTTTCAATGCTGAGTAAATTTTTTCAAGTGTATTTAATTTCATATAAGGACATTCGTTGCAAGCACAGGTATTATTAGGTGGTGCAGGTATAAATGTTTTATTAGGACAATGCTTTTGCATTTGATGTAAAATGCCTGTTTCAGTGGCTACAATAAATTTTTGAGCATCACTTGTTTTTACATAACTCAATAAAGCAGATGTACTTCCAATAAAATCAGCATAATTCAAAACATCTTCTTCACATTCGGGATGAGCAATAAGCAAGGCATCGGGATGTTGTGTTTTTAATTGTAATATCTTTTGTAATGAAAATTTTTCGTGTACTTCACACACACCATTCCACAAAATCATTTCTCTTCCTGTTTTTTTGATAATATATCTCCCTAAATTCTTATCAGGTGCAAAGATGATGGGCTTATCTTTCGGAATACTTTCAACAATTTTTACTGCATTACTACTGGTACAAATAATATCCGAAAGGGCTTTTACTTCGGCAGTACAATTAATATAAGAAATCACAACAGCATCAGGATGTTGTTGAATAAATTCAGAAAATTTATCAGCAGGACAAGAGTCGGCTAATGAGCATCCAGCGTTCATATCAGGGATAATAACTTTTTTATTAGGATTTAAAATTTTGGCAGTTTCGGCCATAAAATGCACACCTGCAAACAAAATAACATCTGCATTTGTTTTTTGTGCGGCTTGTGCTAATTGCAAGCTATCTCCAATAAAATCGGCTATGTCTTGAATTTCTCCCATTTGATAATAATGGGCTAATATAACGGCATTCTTTTGCTTTTTCAGTTTTAAAATTTCATCTACCAAATCAATTTCTACATTCGTATTCATAGATATACTTTTTTAAATTTTTAAACTGTGATAGTAATAATAGGTTGTTAGTAGTGTTCAAAAAATTTTTAAGTACTTCTTGTAAAATTGGTTATTAAAAATTCATCAACAAAAGTACGAAATAATATGCTTTGTAAAGTATTGAAAAATAAAGACATTTAAAGTAATTGTAGTTTACTAACAGAATTATTCACAAATTTTGTTATTAAAATATAAGGGTGATCTGGATTAATTTTGTGTTAATAAATTATTATTTAAAAAATAAAGAAAAGGATAAAAATATCTTGCATAAATAATATAAAGTTTTACAGAAAAATGATTTTGAATTAAACAAAAGGAAATAATAAAATTTTAAGAGAATTTTTGAACAGGTTATGGGATGTTATTGTGGAAAAATTTTTGAAAATTTAAGTTAATTAGATACAATGAGTTATTGAATATTGCTTGAAAAGTATAAGATGATATGTTTGAAATAATATAAATTTTTCTACAGGTAATTCTTTAAAAAGAATGAAAACAAATAATGATTGATTTTAATTAAGTTAGGATAATAAAAGTAAAAGTTTATTAATAAATTAACCAGAATCAATAAATTGAACAATAGTAGTATATCAAAATGCCCTGTTTACGCTTATTAGCCATCTAAACTGAAAATAATCTTTTTCTGCAAAAGGAAGTTTGTTTAAAAATAATGGTGCGTCAAAACGAATGGTAAAAGGTTTAACTTGTGTGATGGGTCCCCATTTGTAAATAGTAAGTGCAATACCTGCACCTGCATCTGCCATTATATCAGATGCTTTCATATACGAAGGCGAATAACCAACATCTATAACACCAATATCTACAAATAAGTAAGGTTGTAATTTCATTGCATTATTTAATTTTTTGATTTTTAAAAGAGAGAATAAACGAGTAAATTCTAATTCCGCATTGACAGAAGCACCTGATGAACCAGCAAACTTATAATCAATAAAATTTTGATTCCATACATAAGGTAAAAGATAACCACTATATCCCCTTAAATTCAAGCCACCACCATAAGAAAAATGATTAGTAGTAGGTCCTAATTTTGCCCAATCAGGTGGGATTATTCCCATTGAACGAGTAAATTTATTATCCATCATTTCTTCAGGATTAGCGCCTGCTACATAGAGTGCAGATTCCCTAGGGATATGATTACCAACGCCAAATTGACCAAAAATTCTTGTATGTAAATCAAACTTACCAATTTTTTGACGATGTATGTTTTGAAAACGAATATAAGAAAAATCATAATACATAGAAAACGCTGATGCACGAATATCCAAAGAAAATAATCCTGTGAAAGAAGGTCTTGCATAAGCGTGTTCAAAGCCCATATGAAAAGCCCCGTTGAATGCCTTAATTTTCCATAATGAAGGATTAAGTAAATAAATACTATCTCTGTGTTGATCTCTTATCATTCCTTTGTAATAAAGGTATATCCGTGTTTGTTTATTATTGAAGAATTTTTCAAATCCGCGTGATGCTAATTTCAAACCATCAATGTGCCTAATGTCTGTAAAAGAATAAGTTTCTTTACCAAGAAAATTTAATCTTGTTTTATAGTTGAGTAATAGAGAAAAAGGATAAAAACTATTTTTGGATATTGAACTATTTAAGTAATTTTGAGCAAAACCTGTATTAAAGTAAAAACATATATCAATAATATGCTTGTATTTCAAATAATCTCCTATAAGATTGACGCCAATTTTAATACCATCATAACCATTATACCACAGAGCGGGAAAGAGTTTTAAATCATAACTTTTCCAGTTAATAGGTTTGTATACTTTCCAATCAAAATTAATATCTGTTGAAAAAGGATAAATGTTATTTGTCCAATCAACATCTGCAAGACGATACGATGGATCAATGATAACTTGTTTGATTTTATTAGATGGTCCGATATTCACAGTAGTAGTATAAGAAGGTTTTAATTTTGGTCCCCAACCTATCCATCTATTAAGTACTTGTGCTTGTGTGGGCTTAACAAACCAAGTATTTGGTATATGAAAATGATGAGCAGAATCGTTTTTATCAATAATAGTAAAATCAATGGGCATTTGCATTTCACCTTTACGTTTGAATGTTATTTTATAGATACCATCGTCTATTTTTTTGACTTTACTAATTTTGTAATCAATTGTTTTTGTTGTTTCCAACCATTGATCAAAGAACCAGTTTAAATCTATTTTTGTGTATTCAATAATGGCTTCCCTGAAATCTTCAGGATAAGGGTGAGCAAATTTCCATTTATTAAAATAATATTGCATTGCTTCATCAAAGAGTTTTCTACCAAGTACGTATTCAAGGTTTTTGAGCATTGTGGCTGTTTTGAAATAAACTAAACTATATCCACCGCCGTGTCTTATTCCGCCGTTAAAATCATCGCTATGAGTATTTAAGGGCATATCTAATTGTTGTATCACAACATAAGAATAATAAGGGTTGTACACAGATGCATCCATTTCTTTGAGTGGTTCAAAAGAAATTTTTTCATATTTATTTTGTGGCAAATAATTAAATGAAAAAGGTCCGTCGATTTGTTGATAGGTGTCTGCAGTATAAAATTGTGTAAAACCTTCATCCAAAAAAGCACGATAAGTTTCGTTACTTCCGACCATTCCAAAAAACCAATTGTGTGTCATTTCGTGAATGAGAAGGGTTCTATAAAAAGGATCAAAGCCACCATCCAGTGTTAGCATAGGATATTCCATTCCATCTTGGGCGTCAGCACAAATCATTTTTGGATAATGATAAGGTCCAATGTTTTTGCTATTTGTGGCAATGATTTTGGTCATATAATCGGTAGCATTCAACCAACCAGCGGCATGTGGTTCTTGAACTAATGCAATGCAACGAATACCATTGTATATTTTTTCATCAATGCGGTAAGTAGGATCAGCAGTATAAGCCACATCATGAACATTAATAGCACTAAATTTCCAAGTTTTGTATTTACCAGATGGTTTAATAATTTCAGATGGTGGGGAATTAAATGGATTGTTTTTGAAATTAGACAAATCTAATTTTTGACGCAAATCTTTTGGTAATACTTCGTTTTCATTAATCATAATGCCTGTGCCATCTAAAATATAATGTTCGGGCAAACTTAATTCTACATAATAAGATCCAAAGTCGCCGTAAAATTCGTGGTCAAGGTGTTGTTGAGTGTCCCATTTCATTTTGTGATCATAAACGGCTAAGCGAGGATACCAATGCACAATATCATAATGCTTGTAGCCAAAAGATTCAAACATTTTCATTCTATTACGAATAGCTTCTTTATCAAAATAAGTTTTGAAATGAATTTCAATTTGTAAGGAATCATTAGGTTTAAGTGGTACATCCAAGGGAACTCGCAAAATAGTACCATCTATTTCATAGTTTGTAATTTCCTTTTCGCTATAGATAGTATCGCAAATAACAGAGATCGTTTCTTTCATTGTATTATTATCGGATAGATTAATTTGAATAACGGAATCGCAATGAGAAGAGTACTTTCTTTTTATTTTAATTTGAAGAACTTGTGTGCCTAAATTTTTCTCTCTGTATTTACCATACTTTAAAGGGATGTGATTATTTCTATACAAATCCGATAAATAAGAATCTTTACATTGAGCGTTGTTGTAAAGATGGAAAAACAATTCTTTTAATTGATCGGGCGAATTGTTCCAATAAATGATTTCTTCTTTTCCAGTGATTATATCTGTGGTATCATTGAGAGTAGCATAGATATTGTAATGCACATCTTGTTGCCAATAGGCGGCGTGTGGCTTTCTATTTTTCCAATAGAAAGGATTGTTTTTACTTCTATATTGAAGATATTCTTGTTGAGAAAAACTGATGAAGTGAGATAGTATTGCTAAACTTAAAAATGTTTTTTTCATAATAAAGAGATTTAAATTGTCTATGATTTATTTTTTAGGTAAATTAGTTTTGGTCCAATGTTTATAATTTCTTCTTCTGAAACATTAACGTGTCTGCTTGTTGAAGAACTGTTTTTATATTTTTTCATTAAAATTTTATACATTTTATTAGGATCAACTTCATATACTCGTAATAATTTTAATGAATTCTCTTTATGAAAAATGCTACAATAAATTTTTGTATTTCTTTCTTTGACTCTTTTTTTAAGATTCTCTTCATTTACTCTATCAAATTGAAATGTTTTATTTTCTAAACAAGATAGATACTCATAACGAATATTAGCATCATCAAAATCTTCTGCATCGTGTTGTTTTTTTGTTGGATTTAATCGGTGTTTTAAAGTGTAAGCAGTAATAATTTCTTTTATAATACCAGGTTGAGAAAGATTTTTGATATTTATTTTATTGGCTAATGTTTGAGCATTAGTAATGAAAAATATAATTTTATTTAATGTTTCAAAATACTCTTTTTTATCAATTGTTGAGGAAGATTTCTTTTTATCCATAGATAGTTGAATTTATAGTAAACAAACTTGACATTTCTTGTGCTTCAAGTTTTTTTAATCGTTTGTTTGCTAATTCAATATAATTCGGATTTAGTTCAAAACCAATAAAATTTCTATTTAATTTTTTGCACACTACTGCGGTTGTTCCTACGCCCATAAATGGGTCTAAAACAATATCGCCTTCATTAGAACTTGCCTTTACTATTCTTTCTATAAGTTTTTCAGGTTTTTGAATAGTATGTAATAAATCTCTACTAATTAATTCTTTTGATTTATAGGTAAGTTGTTTAATATCTCCCCATACATCACCAGGATTTTTGCCTTTTTCATTAAATTTTGTTTTTCCGTATTTTCCATTTGTAACCGAAGGCACTTTTTCGCATCTTAAACGATGTTCTAATTCAACTAATTGAGGCACTCTAATATCATCCAAATTAAATGTTTTTGCAGGACCTTTTGAAAAATAACAGATAAGGTCATAATTGTTTGTATAGTTTCTTCTACCTTGTGCTAATCTACTTGGTTGATACCAAACAATTTTACGGTTTAATTTTAAATAAGGCCTATAATCAATAACATCAATGCAATCGTCTTTTCCAAATAAATAAGCACTTCCACCGGGTTTAAGTATTCTTGAAAATATCTTAATAAGATTTAAATTAAATTCTTGTATATTAGATATTTTATCCCATTCATTTTCTGTAACTCCATAAGGACCATCACACACAATTAAGTCAATACTATTATCTTCAATTTCTTCCAATAATTTCAAACTATCTCCTTGGTATATTTTGTTGTATAACATACAGAGTTATTTTATTCTTTGTGCAAATTTACTTAAAAACTAAAGTGTAGCAAAAATTAAATATAGTTGTGTTTGAAAAGGTGAATGATTATTTTAATACTGATCAATTTCTTTAATATCCAATGATAGCATACACTTAAAATGTTTTAATGGACATTGTTGGTATCCTAATTTACTACAAGGTCTGCACCAAAGATGATTATTTTGAATGATTTTACTTTTAGGATCGGGCATATAAGGATACATTCCAAATTCAGGAATGGTATTTCCCCACAATGAGTAAATTTTTTTATGAAATGCTGCAGCAATGTGCATTAATCCTGTGTCTGAACTAATTACAAATTCTGATTGTTTGATTAAATAAGCACTTTCATATAAGTTCAATTGTCCACAAAGATTAATAGCATTAGAGCATTCTTTCTCAATATCTGCTGTAAGTGTTTTATCAAGCGTATCGCCAAGTAGAACAATTTTTTTAGGTGATAAATGAATGCAGATTTCTTTGATTTTAAGATAAGGTATTCGCTTTGTGCCATAAGAACCGCCTGCCACAAGGGCTACAAAAGGTTTTTCAAAATTTTTTATAGCATCAGATACTTTATTTTCATCAATAAAAAAATCAAGACCCTTTAAATCGTTTTCAATGTGTAATTTTTTGGTGGCTTCAAAATATCTATCTACAATGTGTTTGTGAGGCAAGAGTTTTCTATCTTTAAATAAAACCACTAAAAATTTTTGGATATTTAATTTTGGAAAACTTGCACTTGGTCTATTCAATCCCCATCGTATCAAACGACTCTTGTAATTGTTTTGTAGATCTACAACAAAATCAAATTTTTCTTTTGATAACTCTTTTATACTTTGTGAAACATTTTGAAATAAATGAATTTTATCAATGTATGGAGAGGAAGCAATGACGGATACAAATTTTGGTTTGATAAGATAATGCACTTCGTATCCTTTGTTTTTCAAAGATCTTACAACAGGCGAAGTAAGAACTACATCACCAATAGAACTGAATCGTATGACTAAAATTTTTTGCATAATGATGGAAAGATATTTTATGTAATAATAAATCTTTTGTTTTTAATTGTTATCAATGCAATGTGTTTTTTATCTTAATTATACATCTACAATAATATCTACAATGACTTTATTGTTTTGAACTTTTTGTAGTTGTTGTAAAATAATTTTTTTAAATTGTTGATAGGATTTATTGAGTGGAATTTTTAGTAAAATGTGTTGTAAATAGTAATTATTAATTTTTGAAACATAAGGGCGAATAGGACCTAATGCGTATTCACCAAAATAAGGAATCAAAAATTGAAATAGTTGTTGTGCAGATTTATGACAAAGAGTTTCATCTTTACTTTTAATAACGATTTCACACAAACGACAAAATGGAGGATAAAGATATTGTTGTCTTTCTTTTAATACTTGATCGTAAAGTTTATCATAATCATTTTCTAAATACAATTGTAATACAGAATTTTCGGGATGAAATGTTTGTACTAATACTTCGCCGTCTTTGTCTAATCTACCTACTCTTCCGCTGAGTTGATAAAGCAGTTGAAATGCTTTTTCGTAAGCTCTAAACTCAGGAAAATATAAAAAACTATCAGCATTTAAAACGCCCACAAGTGTTACATTCTTAAAATCAAGTCCTTTTGTAATCATTTGTGTGCCTACTAAAATATCTATTTGTTGTTTTTCAAATTGTTCAATGATGTTTTTATGAGCAAATTTACTTCGTGTGGTATCTTGATCCATACGATAAATGCTGTAATTTGGGAATAAACGTTGGAGTTCTTCTTCAATTTTTTCGGTGCCCCATCCTTTGTAATTAATTTGAGTAGAACCACAAGCAGGACATTGTTGGATAAGATCATTCATTTCTCCGCAGTAGT
>Ga0308395_1002199_pt1 | contig 11432 bp, 9 predicted proteins | sample Hotspr20SampleP4_FD_202097 | JGI IMG/M metagenome (GOLD analysis project Ga0308395, IMG submission 202097) | Hot spring phototrophic mat microbial communities from Mushroom Spring, Yellowstone National Park, Wyoming, United States - 20050930_P4 ...
GGGAAGACCGTCACCTGAGGTGACAGTGCCGCCTTCTCAGGAGGCTGGTTCCCCACTGCCCGCAGCTGTTTCGACTTCTGTGGGGGGCCGTTCCGCCGACACAAAGACGGTGAGACAGCCCGCCGGGATCGTCGGCGGAGATGTCCCGTCGTGGCTGTGGATCGGAAGCGCCGCTTTGTTGACGGCACTCGCACTGCTGACGGCGTTGTTCGTTCGGATGCACTCTTATAGACCTCACCAGGGGAACGACCGCGAAGCGCGCTAATAGCGCCGTACCAGCGCACGGTAGGTAGTGGGCTGGCGCAGCTGGAAAAGCTGGTACTCCTCGCGCACGCGGCGCACTTCGTCCAGATCAAGTGTCGCGATCGCGTAGCCTTCCGCCGTATCGTCCATGGCGGTGAGCGTTTCGGCGCGCGCGCCCACGATCATGCTTTGTCCGGCAAAGGTGTAGCTGGGTTCCTGCCCGATCCGATTGGCCGCTGCGATGAAGATGGAGTTTTCGAAGGCGCGCGTCGGCACCATAGCACGCCACTCTGCGCCGAAAGGCCTTTCCCAGCAGGCACATAAACAGATGAGCTCGGCACCATCCAGAGCTAATGAACGTGCTACCTCAGGGAAGGCGAGATCCCAGCCGAGCATAATACCCACCATTCCGAAGGCGGTCTCCAGCACCGGATAGCGGAATCCCGGGCGGAATGCCATGTGTTCCTCACCCCGCAGGTGCACTTTGCGGTAGTCGCCGATCACTTCCCCATTCGGGCCGATCATCACTGCGGCATTGTAAAGGATGCTTTCCACCTTTTCCTTGACCGGCAGGCCGAATACAATATGCGTGCCATACCCGGCTGCCTGCTGAGCGAGCAGGCTGATCGTATGGCCGGGTATCTTCTCGGCCAGATCGGTGAAGCGGACCCCGCACTCAAAACCGGTGGTGGCAAGCTCCGGAAACACGATGAGATCAATGGGCCGTTCACGGCAGATGGTATCAATAAACTCACTCATCCGCCTGAGGTTGTCACTGACCTGACATAGCGCACTCTGCATCTGAACGACTGCCACGGTGATCTGACGCATTGCATCACTCCTGTGAGATTAGAACATTTGTGTTATGATATGCGAGACCGTGTCAAAGGACAAAATCGCTTGTAGCGCTATGCATCGGCCAACCCGGCTATTGTATCTCCCACCGGACCACGGCGAAGCCGTCGTTACAAAGACATTTTTCCCAATTCACTGCGCAGACGCTTGAAACCCTCGTGGGCGATCCGTAAAACGGGCGTGCATCAGGCGTGTATGCCCGATCAAGTCCACCGGTATCGTACACCTGCGCTCGTGGTCTTCAATCCCTTCCCTTTTGGAACCGCTCAGGCTACTTGTACATCCGGCTGCCGGTTCGGGGCTCCAGCGGTAACGCGGATTCACGTTCGCGGCGGGCGCGTTCGGTTTGCGAGAGATACTGTCGCCAACGTGCCGGCGCATTGGGATCCTCAGCACCATGGCGGGTGATGCGCTGACGTACGCGGCATAGCAGCGGTGTGTTCACCGCACTGCCGGCGATGATCACCTGTCCTTTGGACAGGGCCGGCAGCTCCTGCAATAGGTCTCGCCCCACCGATTCGACGCTCTCCGCAATGCGCGCCTGATCAATCGGGTTGACGATGCGCATAATGCATTGCGTCATGCATTGGGACAGCACATCGCTATCCAGCTTGCCAGGACGCTGGCTGATCAATCCCACTGCGACACCGAACTTGCGCCACTCGGACAGAATGGTCTTGAGAATACCGGTGGTGACCACTTCGGCATTCGCCGGAGCGTAGTTATGCGCCTCTTCAAGGAGAACGAAAGCCGGATAAGGCAGATAAGTGTCCTCGCCTTCTTTCGAACGCCCTTTTTCGGTTTCCATACGCGCCCGCCACAACCGGCGCAGCAATGTCGCGACCACCAGTTGCTGTTCGCGCTGGTCAATCTCGTTCAGCTGCAATACGGTGCATTGCCCGGGCCGGAATAGATCGGTCAAGGGCATATTCTGATAGTCATGGAAGATCTTCGATCCCTGGAACACACTGTGGACCCGCCATAGCAATGCTCCGGTCGTGGGGTCCTCCTCCAGTTCGGCATCTGCCTGGGGATCTGTGACGCTGTGCTCCCCATCTCCGCTGCGCAGCATGGTCATAAAGTCGCCCAAAGTCCAGTTATCATGATATCTGCGACGCACGGCGTAGTAGGTCTGCCCCAAGCGGTAGTGCATCTTCTCCGAAAGGTTGGGCAGCAGATAACGAAAATCGCTCAACTCAAGCGAGGAAATGCGCACGCGAATTTGATCCGGACGGACCACGTACACCTCGGGCTGATAATCCGCGGTGCAAAACTCAGGGCGTCCCATCATCTCCATCAGCGTGCCGTACTCACCGTGCGGGTCAACGATCAGCACGCAAGCCTGGTTATACGGTTTCATCAGCTCTTCAATGAGCACCGCGGCCAGATAGCTCTTACCGGCGCCGGTGCCGGCAATGATGGCCAGATGGGTGCTGGTGATGCTGCGCACATCTAAGTGGACGGGCACGGCGCCGGGATCGCGGCTCAGCAACCAGCCGATGTAAGCCGAGCCGACTTCACCACTCTGCTTCTTGGAGAGCACCTGTGCCAATAGTGCATCCTCTGCGATGTAGATGGGACTGCCGGATTCGGGTGGCACGCGTGGGTTGACAAAATCCCCCAATTCCGGCTGGTAGTAGCCCATCACCACCACGGTCACTTCGGAGAGCTCGTGGTGTTGTTCCCGGAAGCCCAGCATCGCAGCGATTTCAGCGGGAGGCACACTGGGATCCGCCATGAAAGTGTCTGGATAGAGACGTAATGGGACGCGCCGCGTCACCCGCCCCAGGATTTGACGCAGTTTGCCCTCCACCTCCATTTCATAATAGACGAACTCTCCTACTTTGACGCGTCGTTCCGGGTCGGGCGTTATAAAAGTGTATTCGTGCGCCGATTCACCAGGACCTTTCGTCGTGCCGATACATTGTCTGTCCATCCGATCTCCTCGCCGTTAACTGACTCGGTCTCTCGCTTGATACATTCCGCTCATATCTGTAAAGGGCGAACGCTAACTGGTTGCCTATCCCACCGGAGTCACCGTTGCCTTCCAGGCGAGATTACCGCGCAGAACGGCCAGCTGGCGCTTTTGATTGGGGAACAACGCGACCAGCTGCTCCACCACTTTGAGCAACAGGTGAGGCGTAATCGCATCCCTCTCGGCCAATAGCCTGGGCACATACGCCAGCGATAGACGGCCGCCCGGTGTATGGAAATGACGGATCTCATCCGGTGACAGCGTCTCTACGGCTGCATTCACCGTGGCTGCCAACAAGGGCACCCCTTGATAAATCTCTCCGTCGCGCGTCACCTGTCCGACGGCCAGAATGCTCACCAGCGTGGCTTGCTCGCGCAAGTAGTCCGGCGAGAAAATCTCCAGGTCGCTCGGAGGCGATAGCCGAGGTCCCAGATTGCCGAATTCAGGGTTCATCAGGATGGTATTATAGATGAGACCGACTAAATAGCCCGATCCGTTGCCGAGCTCAATGCGCACGAAGGTGCCAAAGGCGTAATCATGAGGCTGCGGAAGTATGCTGAACTCTCCCGGATTGTTGATCTGACACACGTAATCCACCTGGCTGTTCGATTTGACAATTTTACCGATTTGCATAAATCGCACTCCTGGATCGCTCTCTGAACACGCTCGTCACCGGCGGATTGCCTTGCTGCGCGCCTTGCGCGAGTAGCGCAATAGCAGACCCTCCTTCTGTGCAAATTGTTGGAAAACTGCGTAGAAACGTTGGCGGTCCTCTGCGGATATGACTGCCACCGCATCGGCGGTCTCCAGAACGTACGGGTAGCCATTGCCCACCACACACTCGGCCCGAATCAGATCGAAAATGTGTTCCAGTCTCGCATGATCCTCGAGCAACCAGCCGGGAAACTCCACACGGGCCGGCGGAGCGGTCGCGCTTGTCTTGAGATACGCAAAGGCAATGCGACCTACCTGCATCTCATAAAGCGGCAACACTTCGTCATCCCGCACACACCAATATACCTGGCTGCGATCTCCCCAACGCATCAAGGGATGGAGCAACATCCCATCGTTGAGATGAGCGGACACGGGTATTCCTGAGACGAGTGACAGCATCGTGGTCAGATCGCGTGCGTAGCTGCTGTCCACATAGCCCACGAGGGGCACACCGGTAGTTTGCGAGGCGCACAGTAACTCCACAATGGCCTTCAGATAATCCTGTCGCAGCGGAGGGCTGAGGTGGCGTGCAAAGGAGAGGGTCAGAGAACCGTCAAAAAAGCACAGAGGCTTGGGGTCACAAGCGGCGCGTTCCTGCATATAGGTGATGATCCGTCGGCATTCCCCTTGGAAGCGGCGTAGATTAACCAGGATGCCGGGAAACGCGCTGCCGCCGGATGTCTGGTCAGAAGCTTCGAGGATTTCCTCGTATGTTGCCAGCTCATCCGGCGTCAACACCTCGAAGGAAAGATCCTTGACATACGGTCGGGAAGGTGTGTGGGGATTCTCAAACCAGCCGATCTGAATCGCCGCCACAGGGATCGAAAAGTCACGCGATTGCGGAATCTGCGAGCCATCCACGGCGAAAGTCGGCTGACCCTGCAAAACCCGCTTGGCCCATGTGCGGGCCTCTTCGTGGGTGTTCCACTGGGCACCAAAGCGAACTACGAGCCCACGCATCGGATCGTGCTCGTATGTGGGCAAAGCGCCTGGACGTTTCACCCCGGTCGCTGCCAGACGTGCCTCGATCTCGGCCTGGGTGAGCGACGCGATTTGCGCAAGCGTTTCATCCAATCTGGCGATATGCTCGCGCACACCCCCCTGATACCGCGAGAAATGTACCTTTTTTGCCTCGAGGGCGTTGATCACACGGCTCCGTACCAACATGGCATTCCTGGCAGACAGCTAGCTATGACGGAACGCATAAAATCACAACGTAGTATATCACATCCGGAAAGGATGGCATAAACATAGAAGAGTTTGACAAACCTGATGGAACTTATAGGACTGTGATCAACGGCGCCTTCCGGGAACTGCATCCAGTGGCTCTTCTCGAAGCTGTGGCTATGGTACCCATTCGGGAGATTATAGGGCACTGAACCCGTGGTGGGCGAAGGGGACGATGAGGTCACCTATCCCCTCTAAGGCGCTCCTGCTGTGATTTCCAGCTGACGGACTTCCATCCATTGCTCGCCTTTGATCTCCAACAGTCCCCAGCCCAGACGGCCTTGCGGGGTGACCACCATATACTGATTATCCATCCACATCACAAAACCCAAAGGGCCGCGCGGAGATGGTGCATTGCTCAGCACGATTTCCCCATCTACGTAGAAGTGCGCCTGCCTGGGCAGCCATTCCAGGACATAAACGTGCCAATCGGTCATGTCCACCGACAGCACGCGTTCTTGAATTCCTAAGGCTCGTTGTACGATGGGCCACAGCTGCCGATACACGCGCTGAGAGCGCATTGCTAACACCGCCAGGGGCGCCCATGGGACAAGTGCCAGCGCACCTGGTCGTGTTGCATCCATGGTGGCTGCTTTCCATCCATAACCGGGTACGCCGAGCGCCAGCTGCATGTCCGAGGGAGGTGAGGCAAAGAAGAACCAGATGACGCGCGGCAGCGCCGGCCAACGCGCACCGGTCATCATAAAGGGATCGTTCCAGAAGCCAAAGCCAGCAGTGCCACACAGCATCCCGGCCGGATGGGAGAAACGTGCCTGCACCTTCAGCTGCAATGGAGGCCGCCAGCGCAGGCGCCGGCGCGGCAGCCCTCGATAGTCGTCAATTTGCGCGTCGCTATAACGTTGGGCCTCGGTATCGTGGATGCGAAACAACAGGGCGGCGTCGCGCCGTTCCACGGCGCCATTGCCCACCACATAGGGTTGCCAATGGGATGCTACAAGGTCCCGCCCAAGCTCCATGGGATGAAAGAAGTCTCTCCGAAGCCTTGCTGCTCACTTTTAGAGGGCGCCCCGGAGGCGATGCGGATGATCAATGCCAGGAGATCCTGTGCCGCTTGTGTCATCTCGGCGCCTTCCAAAATCACCCCGGCGTTGAAGTCAATATCATCCGGCATTGCGTGGTAGGTGGTCGAGTTAGAACACACCTTGATCACCGGTGCCAGACGACTGCCCAGTCCTGAACCGCGTCCCGTGCTGAAGAGCACGATGTTACACCCGCCGGCAATCTGGCCGGTGATGGCCACCGGGTCGTAACCGGGGGTGTCCATAAAGACCAGCCCATGCGCTGCGACCGGCTCGGCATATTCGTAGACGGCCACGAGGGGTGTACGGCCTCCCTTGGCGATCGCACCCAGTGACTTCTCATAAATCGTGGTGATGCCGCCAGCCTTATTTCCCGGTGTGGGATTGTTGTCCAGTTCCATCTCGAACCGGCGGGCGTGTTCCTCCCACCAACGCACCTTCGCCAGCAAACGCTCGCGTACCTCCGCGTTGATGGCGCGCTCCGCCAGCAGGTGCTCGGCGCCGTAGATCTCAGGCGTCTCCGATAACACGGCGGTGCCGCCCTGCCGCACGATTTCATCTGCCACCCGACCCAATAGCGGGTTAACGGTCACGCCCGACCAGCTGTCGCTGCCACCACATTGTAGCGCGACTTTGAGCTCCGATAAAGGCTGCGGAGTGCGCTGCGCCGAGTTTACGTAGGGTAGCAACTCCTCCACCTGAGCGATACCTCGCCGGATCGCATTCCGGCTGCCACCACTTTCCTGGATGATCACGCTGCGGATGCGCGCATGAGCGTCGGGGTCTTGCAGCAAGTGATGATTCTCCAAGAGAGCAGCGATCTGATTGCACTCACAGCCCAATCCCACCAGCAACACGCCGCCGATGTTGGGATGGCGCATGATGCCTGCCAGCGTGCGCTGCAACAGTTGGTAATTCGGGCTGCCGATGCGCAGCGTGCAACCGGATTGGTGGACCAACGGGATCACACCATCCACATGTGGCCATGTTGCCAAACGCTCCGCAGTGAAATGATGCGCGATGGCGACGGCCACATCCGCCGCGCAGTTCACAGAAGGGATGACCGCCAGGTAATTGCGCGTGCCCACCCCGCCCCAACGGCGCGGATACCCTATAAAGATGTCCCTCTGTTCCACAGGAAGTGGTTGCACCGGTTGCGGGAAGGTCTCAGCGACTGGGCGTGAAAATGCCTGCAAGTCCAGGTTGTGGACGTGCACATGGTCACCAGGCTGGATCTCTCGCGTGGCAAATCCGATCACCTGGCCATAACGATGCAGTGCAGCGCCTGGGGCAACATATCGCACCGCCAGCTTGTGCCCTGCCGGCACCTTCTGACGCACCACGAGGGTTGTCGTGTCCTCGGCTCCGCCGTCCAACAACAGAACGGTGCCGCTCTCCAATGTCGTCCGCGCGATGACGACCTCGTCATCTGGATGCAGGCGTAAAGCAACCTGGTGCAACGGAATGCTCACCGCATCAACATCCCGCCGTTCACTTCGATCACCTGGCCGGTGACATAGCTGCTCATCTGATCGCTGGCCAGGAACAACACAGCGCCGACACACTCCTCGGCGCTGCCGGCGCGTCCCATCGGCACCGATTTGATCAGCGTCTCCATCATTGCCGGTGGTGTCCAGCGCTCATGGAACGGGGTCAGGATCAGACCAGGCGACAGGGCATTGACACGAATGTTATGTGCCGCCAATTCCCGTGCCAGTCCACGCGTGAAAGACACCACCGCCCCTTTTGCGGCTGCATAAACGACCGATCCACCCCCACCGCCGGTACGCGCCGCGACGGAGGTTACGTTGATAATATTGCCATGTCCCTGGCGTTTCATGACAGGGATCACCAGCTTGCACATTTGGAAGATGGAACGCACGTTGAGCGCCATAATGCGCTCGTAGATCTCATCCGGGGTAGCATCTACCGGGTTGCGTTCCACCAAGCCGCCGGCATTGTTGACCAGCACATCAATGCGCGCAAACTTTTCCAGCACGGCGTCCACCAGGCGTTTGATGTCATCCGGCTTGGTCACATCGGCCTGGATCAACGTCGCCGACCCGTTCGCCGCGGTGATGGCGTCTGCGACTGAGCGTGCCGCTGCAGCACTGCTGTTGTAATGGACAATGACATGAGCGCCTGAGGCACCGAACACCTTTGCCACGGCAGCGCCGATGCCGGTGCTGGCACCGGTGACTAATACCACCTGACCGTCAAAGCGAATTTCCATAGTGTGGACGTTACCTCCTTAAGGGTGGGTGTGAAGACAGATAATCTCAGGGGTTCGCTGTCCTGATAGGGGCACGTCGCATCAGGTGCTCGTTCCGCGGCGCACGGAAAGATAGAAGTCCGTAGCAGCGCGCGCAGCCATCGCGTAAACGCGTGGCAGGTGATACCTGAGCATAGACCAGCTCCATATCGTCATACGCACCAATCGTGGCCACAGCCAGATCACCAGGCGTATAGCCTGACGCGCAAATTGCCGTACAACGGGCGAGAGTCCATAAAACACCTTGATGGAGGCATTGACCATCCAGGCGTATGCATTCGCAAACCGGGCTTTGCTTATTGGGAAGGGCGATTGACGTTCCGGCTCGGGTGCGGCGACTGACGATTCGGGCGGGAAGGGAGGTATATCCAGCAGCTTGCAGTAGACATAGCGCGCCAGCACGCGTCCGGTGGCCAGGACAGGCGAGGCAATGAGCGCTCCGAAGATGCCGGCCACACTGGCACCGATCACCACGGCAGCCATCACCAAGATGGGATGCACTTTGATCGCATTTCCGATGACTCGCGGCACGATGATATTGTTTTCCAGTTGTTGAATGACCCAGTAGAAGAGCGCCACCAACACAGCGAAGAAAAAGTTTGAGACCGGCAGGACGGTGGATCCATATACCAACGCTATGATGACTGCGGGGATGGCTGCCGTGACAGGCCCAATGGTGGGCAGCACTTCCAAGATACCGGCCAGGATGCCGAGCAACACGGCACCACGCAAACCCAACGCAGCAGTGCCCAATCCCACTGCCGTCCCGATAATCCCACATAGCAGCAGCTGGCCGCGCAGATAGGCGATCCACACCTGTCGGATCATCCTGCCCAGCTGGGCCATTTCATCGCGGTAATTGGGAGGAATCGCCTCGAATATCCACCGACTGATCCGTGGCATGTCCAGGCTGAGATAAATCGAATAGATCAAGGTGAAGATGAACGCCAGGATCGCGGAGAGCACCGTGCCCACCACCGTAGAGGCAAAACCGGTTGCTATCTCCAGCGCCGAAGGGAGCGATTCCAGAATGCGTTCCGGGGAAGGGATGACGCGCGGCGGCACTACCCCGTTCAACGCTTCCAAGACGGGGTCGACAACAGGTGAGAGATCGGCGCTGAAATCCATCAACTGGATGAAACGGATGCTCTCCAGCCACCGACGCAACTCGATGACGATGTGCATCACCAGTCTGGGCAGATCAATATTCACCTGGCGGATGGCATCGATGAGCGCCGGAATCCCCAGCAGGATGGTCAAAGCGAGGAGGACAAGCAGGACAATATAGGCGATTGCGACCGCCGCCCAGCGTGGAAGGCGGGCGAGTTTACACAGAAAATTGACGATGGGATCCAGCAAGAAGGCGAGGATCGCTGCCAGCACGATGAACGGGATCAGGGAACGTCCAAGGTACAGGACAAGCAGCGCGATCAACACACACGCGATCGCGATAATGCGCTTGGTGGCGGGACTCCACTGCGTCAAGTTGGGCTGGGTCATCGTGTTGCTTATATCGCGCGATGGTGATTCTCTGGGTTTGGCTTTCGAAAATTATACTCCAGGCTGGCATGCCACACAAGCAGAATCAGCCCTTGAAGAGCGACCCAAACGAGCGCAGCCCAATGAGAATCTTGCGCTGGTGTAACCTTGTATCGCACCGGAAATGTGCTATAATTGCGATAATAAGAGATGCGCCATAGCTGACAAACCAGCTCAAAGGGCATTTTTCTATCGGGAACGAAGGGGAGCGAAACTCGCGTGTTTAATCCATTCAATGCATTACTAGGCCTCTTCTCGATGGACGTGGGGATTGATCTTGGAACGGCCAACACCCTCGTCCATGTACGTGGGAAGGGCATCGTCATTAATGAGCCCTCGGTGGTGGCCATCGACCGACGCACCAGACGGCCACTCGCCATCGGGATTGAGGCAAAGGAGATGGTCGGGCGAACGCCGGCCAACGTGGTGGCCATTCGCCCGCTGCGCGACGGCGTCATCTCCGAGTTCGAGATCACCGAGGCGATGATTCGCTACTTCATCCGCAAAGTGCACGAGCAATCCTTCTTCCCCATCCCACGTCCACGCGTGGTGATCGGCATTCCCAGCGGGGTGACTCAGGTGGAGAAGCGCGCGGTGCGCGACGCTGCGCTGGCCGCCGGCGCACGGGAGGCCTATCTGATCGAAGAACCAATGGCTGCAGCAATCGGCTCAAACCTTCCGATAGCAGAGCCGATCGGGAGCATGGTGATTGACATCGGCGGCGGGACGACGGAAGTGGCCGTGTTCTCTTTGGAGGGGATTGTGGTCAGCCGTTCCATCCGGGTGGCGGGCGACGAAATGGATGAAGCGATCATCCAATATGCCCGTCAGAAGTACAACTTGCTCATCGGACAGCGTATGGCGGAACGGGCCAAAATCACCATCGGCTCGGCATATCCCCTCCCTGAGGAACAGACCATCACCTTGCGAGGTCGCAATCTTGTCACCGGTCTCCCAGAGGCAGTGGAAGTGTCCAGTGTGGAGATCCGCGAAGCCCTGAGCGACGCCGTATCCACCATCGTGGAAACCGTGCGCAGTGCCTTGGACGAGACACCTCCCGAGTTGATTGCCGACCTCATGGAAAATGGGATCGCTCTCACCGGCGGTGGAGGATTGCTCCAGGGCCTGGCCGAACGTCTCTCAGAGGAAACCCGGATTCGCGTGTACGTGGCGGAAGACCCGCTCACATGCGTGGCACGCGGCGCGGGCATCGTCGTGGAAAATCTGGACAAATACAGCCGGGTGCTGGCCAGCCTGGACCGTGTCGGTGGCAACCATCGCGGTTAGCGGCTTCATTTGTGACGGGCGCTCTCAAAAAACCCGCAACACAGACCGAGGGCACTGTCGGTCGAGGGGTCTCACGTTCTTTCTGCGGTCTGGAACCCCATGCTGAGTCATCCCAGATCGTCCTGGTTATCCCCCATCATGGTGCTGGTCATCGTGGCACTGAGCTTGCTGGCTAGCCACCTGGGCTATATACAGCCGCTGCGGGATGTCGCACGCAACCTTTTTGTTCCATTCCAAGTTGTGATGAGCACCATCAGCCAGGCGATCGAACGCTCCGCCG
>Ga0308395_1002201_pt1 | contig 11429 bp, 9 predicted proteins | sample Hotspr20SampleP4_FD_202097 | JGI IMG/M metagenome (GOLD analysis project Ga0308395, IMG submission 202097) | Hot spring phototrophic mat microbial communities from Mushroom Spring, Yellowstone National Park, Wyoming, United States - 20050930_P4 ...
TTTCATTTCAGTAAGCGCGGAAAAATGTAACACAAAATCCCGGGGCATCCCGGGATTTTTGTTAGAATATGGGGTCAGAGCCTTAATCACTCATTGGAATAATTTTCAACGCAGGCATAAAAAAAGGTTGAATCTCAGTGCTTATTCCTTAAAATTACTGTATGAACAATAAAGTATACACTCCCGCTGCAAAAGGCGGTGGTGGTATGAGTATGTGTGATACGGTATATGTGAATATATTATGAAGTTAGTGGGGGCAATTAATGAAAAGCATGGTAATCATTCCACCTTTTGTTATTGCAATTATTATTGTAACATCTTCATGTGCAACGCTCAATACACAGGATACAAAACTTGTGGACCAACTAAAGGCTGAAAACAGGGTTTGCTCGCAAAACTTGAATCTCTTTATGCGCGAAAATGATGTGCTGAAAGCTGAAAATGCAAAATATAAAAAGGAAAATGTTAATCTGCAGTCAAGGAATAATATGTTGCAGTCGGATTTAAATGCATTGCAAACAAAATACAAAAATGACATTGCAATGTGGAATGAACGGTACAATTCACTACAGCAAAAATATGATGTTTTCGTTAAACAAAGTGATGCAAAATTACAGGAACTATCGGAACTGAACAAAACATTAGAAAAAAAGATGGCTGATGAAATAGCGCGGTTAAATGAGGTAATCCGTAAACAGGAAGTTGATTTTATTAAAGAAAAAGAAAACATCACAAGCCAGAACGCAAAGAAGGAGATAGAATATCAGGCTACTATCGATAATTTACAGAAACAGGTAGCTGCCTTAACTTCAGAAAAGGAGCAGCTTAAAAGCAGGATGGCCGAGGCTGAAGTGCTCATTCAGAAATTGCAGAAAGAGCTGGATGATATGAAAAAAGCCAGTGTAACCGAAGACAAGAAAGCTGTTGAAACAGTAAGCGAAATCAAGAAAGACGAGCAAAAAAAGGAAGAAAGCAAATAGACAATGCATTTGCGATATTACATTATATCATGCATTTTTTTTATAGCTTCCTTATCTATAGATGTATTTGCGTTTGATACGCTTACCATTATTGCAACCAGCAATCTAAAAGGCAATTTTTCCCTGGATATGGATGACAGAACTGATCCGCTTTTAACAGTTGCACGCGGTATAATGTATGAGCGCGCAACAAAGCAGGTTGATTGCTATGTTGATTTGGGCAATGCTTTTTCACCCGGTGTGCTGTCAAAGTACAGTTATGGTGCTGTGATGCTTGATTATTTTGAATTTTTACAGTGTGATGCTGTTCTTATTGGTTCACACGATATTGCGGTGGGGTTGCGCAATTTAGAACTGGCATCACATAGCCGCCCAACACAACTTCTATCCCTAAACATCACAGTAGATAATAAGCCAATATTCAAACCATACTGGATATATAAAAAGAAGGATATCAAAATAGGATTTATTGGCATAACATCATCAAGAGGAATATTTGATGTAGCGGAAAAACGGATATTAAGCGTTTCACTTAGCGAATACAGGGATTACCTTACCAATACAATTGCTGCACTCAAAGAGATGGGGTGCAAATATATTATTGTTTTGTCAGGGCTTTCTTCAGCGAATAATAGTGCTATCATGAAAGAATACTCTCAGGTAGATTGTATTCTTGCAGGTGGTGATGCATCAGGGCTGTATTATGATGTGTATGCACCACGCCTTGATTTAGAAGATGGGCGTTCTATTATCACAGTAACTAAACCAGATGGCCATTATACTATACGGCTTGCACTCAAAGAAAAAGCGGTAGTTGAAACAATAACCTTTTCAAATCTTGATAAAGCTGTTAGCGATAGTTCATATAGTGATCTTGTTGAAAAGATTAATCTATGGAAAGAGCAGTACGCAGAGGTTGCTACTGTTGCTATTGCAGAAAATTTCCCGTCAACAATTGTTTCACCGGTAACTATCGCCCACCTGCTCAGGCATTACTATAATAGTGAAGTTGCCATTGTTAATGTGGGTGATGTGGTTGCAACAAGCTTGAGTGGGACTGTAACCGGTGTAGATGTGCAACGTGTTATTCAAAATGACTATACAATATTTACCTACAGGCTAAGTGGCAAACAAATTAATAGCATTAGTGGTGTGTCAGGGCTTGTTTTTTCCGGGCTTGTAGAAGGCAAAATTCAGGGTGTTACGGTTCACCCCGATAGGATGTATAGAGTTTCATCAACACAGTCGGCATACGATATAATCACTGCTACATTAAAGGAAGAAGTACCCTACACCAATACATGGACTGCACTTTCCACATTAATAACCAATGATTTAAAAGCTGGTAAATGTATTGCCAATAATAATTTTGAGTATTTAGATAATCGATTCAGGTTAACGGTTGACATTAACCTGGCCAATATATATGATAATTCTGTAATCACAACCGACGATACTAAATCAACACCACCCGGCATGCCTTCTAAAACTTATAAAAAATGGGGTATTGAGGATAGTGCGGACATAACGTTGTATAATCAGTTCCACCGTTTGACGTTAACCCCGTATATTTATTATATGCGTCAGGATGAATTGTACTTACAGAATCTATTACGGGGGACACTGTTTTATACGTATATATTTAACCCATATGTTAACCCGTATCATAAGTCGCAGGTTGATACGGTGGTTGTAAAAAAAGATGATGGGCTACGCCCTATTTTGTTCCGTGAAACGGTTGGTGCTTCTTTTTTGTATAACTGGTTTAGCGGCAGGTTGGGTGTTGGTTTTGAAAAACAGACGCAGGACCCCGAGAAGGATATGCTCTACGGTGCTGAGTCCATTTTCCGGATACAGATACCGTTTCTTTCTTATTTTACATATACCTTTAATCTGGATAATTTTATCACAATTCCGGAAGGGGGCGATAGTACCTATCAAATAAGGACTGAGATACGGAATGCTCTAAGCATTAAAATTAATACATGGCTTTCGGTAACAATTCGCCACAGGTGGTTTTACTATAATCCGCTTGATACACAAATACCGTACAAATATACTCAGCTTTTAATAAGCTTAGATGTAAAGGCAAAGTTTAAGGTATTTTAATTTGTTTTATTTTTGTATCATGGTATATTTAATGTGGTGATACATAGCGATAGTAACTGAAGAAATAGTTGGCCACGTGTATTATTTGTAAATAGTATACACTCTTCATAATCCCACATTATTGCACTTCATGAAATCTTAAAAAATCACCATATTATAAAAGGTAACTTGTCTTTTGCATGATTTGTTGTTGCGTTTATTTCTTGTATCATACATAATAGGCAGGTACCTATAAATTGAGGTTACAATGTTTAGTATAGGGGTGCGAATGTCAGATTTAATTGTATTATTACTCAACAGATCACTGCATGACCAGCTTTTTGAAGTTTTTACCAACAAGGGTTTTCATTTGTCCCTGATGAATCGTGCTGAATGCAGTAAAGAGTCCATTGCCAGCAGTGCTCCTGATATTGTGTTGTTTGATGTGGGAATGCACAGTGAGGATGACTTCTTGCTCTATTTAGATATTGTACGATGGAGTAATGTTCCGGTATTGCCGGTAATATACCGCAAAGAAAATTCCCATTGCACCATGTTGCAGGCACAGGAGTTGCTCAAGGATGTTGAATCAATTTTGCTTGGGACAGACTATGCTGACCAGAAGGATAACCTTGCACGTGTCCGGGAGTATCCCTATGCGCTGACGCATTACCATGACATATTTGAAACAATCCCCTATGCTGTATTTATTCATGATATTCATACAGGTGCAGTGCTTGATGTTAATGTGGCAGCTACGGAATTGTTTGGGTATTCTCGTGATGAATTAATGAATGAAAATCCGGCGATTGCATATCCCAAGAATACTGAATCTACACTATCAAATGCACTTAAGCATATTGACACAGCGGCACAACAAGGTGCTCATACATTTGAATGGTGTGCGTACAAAAAGAGCGGCCAATTGATGTGGCTCAAAATTCATCTCAGTGTGGTTAGTATATCCGGCATAAATCAGATTATGGCAGTGGTGCACGATATCACCCGTGAAAGGCAGTTACAAAAAGCCTTGGAAGCAAGTGAAGAGCGCTTCAAGGCAGTATTTGAGGAATTTTCCGATGGCTTGATGATTATTGATGAGCATGGCATTAATATTAATTCAGCGCTTGTATCAGCTTCACAGGCAGCGGATTTGGTTAAAAAACTTTTATCTGTGTCACGCAAAACAAAGGGGAATGTAGAAAAAGTATTAATTCAGGAAGTTATTAATGATGTGAAAACAATATGCCAGAGCAGTTTTCCAAAGATTGTGCATGTGTTTTATGAAATTGATAAAGAACCAGTATATGTCAATATTGACAAAGTTTTGCTGACACAGGCGCTGATTAATTGCTGCATTAATGCCTCACATGCAGTAACATTAATGCGCAACGATGGCCGTGAAGGCGGGACAATTACAGTGAAGTGTACAAAGGCTACCTGTGCTGAGCAGATATGTGCGGTGCATCCTGAAGCAAACAGGGATACAATGTATGCAGTTATATCCATACGCGATGATGGTGTTGGCATGGATGAAGAAACAAGGCGGCGAATCTTTGAGCCGTTCTTTTCCACCAAGGATAAATCGGTAGGAACAGGGTTAGGGCTTTCCATTGTGTATTCCACCATTACTAATGCGGGTGGGTTTATCCATGTTGAGTCTGCGTTGGGCAAAGGCACTACCGTGAGCCTATATCTTCCAGCGGCGTAATGTTTTTTTTCATCATTTTGCTTTAGCATTGTGCCGGGTAATGTGAAGTATTACAATAAAAATAATATGCCATTTGATAGTGCATGGGCAATGATACTTGAAAATAGCGAGAACCTGTATGCCACCCCACACAATATACTGCTTACAATAAAGTATGCAGCAAATTCTAACGGTGTGTTGGGCAGATGAATTGTTGCAAATATAAATGAAGCAAAAAACCATGAAGCAGTATAGCCATATTGACTACCACCATGCAAAAAGATTATCCCCCTGAAAAAAAGTTCCTCAGAAAGCGGTACTGCGGTTATGGCAAACAGAAGTGCAATGATTGATTGTGAAGTTACTGGTAATGAATCTTGTGGGAATATAAAAGAAAAGACAATAACAATGGCAGTTGCTGCAACAATAGCCATTATTGTGTCAAGTATTGCATGTAGAGGTTTTACAAGCTGGTATAAAGGTTTTGCCGATAGTTTGGCAGCATACATCACAATAAATGGCAAAACCACTGCGTGGAGTCCCCCATACTGGAGTATATAGTATATAGTCTGAATTGCATGCCATCCATCAGAAAGGATTATTGAAACAAAAACTATAATGCCAAAGATGATGCTTGATATGATAATGCTTATATCCAGTATGTGCCGTCTATGAATTTGTATGGTGTTGATTACGCCAATAGCTTCTTTTAGTATGTCAATTTCCTGTTGTATTGAAAGCGATGCAATTTCATGCAAGCCTTTATTTAACCTTGCCTGTTGCTTGGCATCTAAGGTTGTCAGGCACAGGCTTTTTACAGATTGTGGAAGTAGTGAAAAGATATATGCTGCTTTAATATAACCCTTCATGCTATTGTACATAATCACATTACTAACTTCTTTTCAAGTACATTACGTATTTGACTTCTATACATTAAAATTGTAGATTATATGTACAATTATGGTGATACACGTTTTGCTGTATGTAAGTATAAAAAATGTTCGTAATGAAATATTTTTGTTGATATGAATAAAACTTTATCAATACATGTTATATTTGCATACGATAAAAAAATTATTGAAAAACAGTCCAACTGTATTAAAATTGGAGAAATATCAAAAATGTAAGAGTAGCCATGCCAGAACAGATACGAACCATAACGGATAAAGGCCAGTTCCCAAAGATATTTTCGCTTTTTTTTGCCAATAATGATGTTTTTTTAAAAACTGCCAGTGGTGATTTAAAGATAGTCTATATGGGTTTTGCTGATGGCACTGTTGCATTTAAAATTCCCTATGTTAAAAATATGCCTGATTCATGCGTTATCTTAACCCGTAAAGATAGTTATATTGTCAATGGCGTATTTAAGCTTAAAGAAAAAGATGCTGATGACATGTATGTCTTTTATCCTGTGCAGTTTCAGATAATTTCAAACCCCCGAAAAGAAGAAAGAATAGAGTTAGGTACAGGAAAATCAGTGTTGTTTATTACTAACCTTATTTCTGACTATATATTGCAAAATTCGCTGGCGCTATCGCTCAAAAAAGTAGAAAATATAAAAGAAATACTGCGCTTTGATTTAGAGAAACGTTTCCCATATATAAAAATATATTTTATGAACGAAGGGATGTCAGACCCCCGGATGAAGTACTTTTATGCAAATCCGGTGCCTTTGTTTGTTCCAAACATGAATGCACAGCCTGATGCAAAACATGAAAAGCATTTCAACATCTATATAAATGAAATTTATGCAAAGGATTATTTACTACAAAACAGGAAAAACCTTATTGCCGAGATTGCAGTACCGGTGCTCTATCACGGAAAAATACCGTATGGCTATATACAGGTAAATAGTGAAAAGCCGTTAACTGATGGGATATTTTCGGTAATTAAGCGCTTAGGTGTTGTTGCCGATGAGCTTTTTAAAAAATATAAATTATTTTTACCGGAAACTGATAAGCTTCTTATTGCTGATGCGTCATTTAGTGGTATTGGTATTGTGTTCAGGGAACGAAAGTATATACGGTATTTTAAAGAAGGAAGTTATGTTATTGGGGATATGTTGTTGCCCGGTAGCACAAAAGCAAATGTACTGTGTGTTGTCCGCAATATTGCATTAATGGAAAACAAAATAATAAAAGTAGGCTGCCAGATTAAAGATATTGATGCCTTAAGCGAAGTCCATTACCATGAGTACTTAGAATCGGTTGGATTGAAAGCCGAATAACCTGCCAAATAAAAATCTTCATGAACTAACAAAAAATTCCGATAGTAAACAGTAGTATCCTTATATCCAAGGAGGGAACAGATGAATACCCTGCAAAACCTACATTCTATCATTGTACGGGAGATAGATATATACAATACGTTATTGCACTATGAAGAGCAAAAAAGGGAAGCGATAGTAGCCTTTAATGGGGACTTGCTTTTTTCACTATCAAAAGAGCAGGAGACCTTACTGCATGAGCTTGAAAAATTAGAACATACCCGACAGAAACTAATAAAAAGCCATGCTAAAAATACTTTAGGTTCAGGTGATATTACACTGAAAGACTTTATTGCATTAATGAAAACGGCTGATGACAGTATCATTACCCTTGCTTCTTTGCTTAAAGTAAAGATAGAGAAATTTGCACGCCTTCATGAAGCCAATAAAAAACTTATACAGGATAATATAGAGTTTTTTAATGTTGTACTATCATCATTGCGAAAAGCAGTAACTGTAGAAACAGGCTACGGGCCGGAAGGGTTGGCAAAACGCAGTGCCAGCGGATCTGTATTAATGAATAAAACAGTATGAGGTACTAGTATGAATTCAACATTCATGGGAATAGAAATTGGCAAAAAGGGGTTACTTGCCCACCAGCAGGCGCTGCATGTGACAGGACACAATATTTCAAATGCTGCCAACGAAGAATATTCACGGCAACGTGTGGTGATAACTGCGTCTGATCCTTTATATGTTCCTGCTTTAAACAGGGCTAATCAGCCGGGCAATATTGGCCAGGGCAGTGAAGTGGCAATGATACAGCGTATTCGCGATGAATTCATTGATGACCGCATCATGGTTGAAAAGCAGGCCTTTGGGTACTGGAAAGCACGCAATGATTTTATTTACCAGATTGAAATGGTGTACAATGAGCCTTCAGACCAGTCAATTCGAAGCCGCTTGGATGCTTTATGGCAGGGATTTCAGGAATTGTCAAAATATCCGGAAGAGCGTTCAACACGTGAAGTGGTTAAGGAAAAAGCGATAGCACTGGCAAACGAAGTGAAATATGTGTATGGTAAATTATATGAACTTCAGAAACAGGCAAACAGGCAAATAGGGCATACTGTGGCACAGATAAACGAATATGCACAGACTATCCGTGATTTGAATGAACGAATATTAAAAACTGAAGCTTTGGGCGACAATCCCAATGACCTTAAAGACAAGCGCGATGCGTTGATTGAAAAACTGTCACAGCTTGTTAATATTAATGTCAGCCGAACGGATAAGGATGAGCTTATTGTGTATATTGCTGGTGAGAACTTGGTGCAGGGTGAAGTGTTCAGGCCCCTTGTTGCTTTAGAGGATTCTAACAACAATGGCATGTTTAAGGTACTGTGGAAACAGACACTGACTGATGTTAATATCCAAAGCGGTGAGCTGGCTGGCCTTATTTCAATACGCGATGGGGTATTGCGGCAGAATATAAATGATGTTAATGCATTTGCCATTAATTTAACTGACCTTATCAACGAAGTGCACCGTGATGGATTTGGGAAGAACAACCAGACAAATAACAATTTCTTTAAACACATTGCGGTAAGTGATAATGTTGAAGGGAATTTTGACTTAAACAATGACGGTATTAATGATGTAACTGCTTTATTTAAAATCTCAGGGAACAATAAGGTTGATGCATCTGCTGCAATTGGAATTACGGGAACACTTACCTTTGTGAAGAACAATGCACTGGATCAGGAAATCAAGATAAACTATTATGCCACTGACACATTGCTTGATGTCATCAAGCGTGTAAATGACGCAAAGATTGGAATTGTGGGTTATATTAATCACAACAGCCAGTTAGCTTTCAAGGCTACTATCGCCCAGGATACTGATAAGAAAAATTTTATTATACGGCACTTGGAAGATTCAGGACAATTGTTGGTAGGTTATGCTGGCATTTTGAAAGAGTCGGGGCCACAGGGTGCATTTGATTACCGAAGGGTTGATGATATACGGAAGATCATCGCGTCACGTGAACATATCACCATTACGCCTATGTTTAATCCAGCATCGTATATGGACATTGATGACGCAATCAAGTATGATATTGATTCAATAGCTGCTGCAAAGGGCAAGGATTTAGGCGGCACTGGCGATGTTAACACCTCAAATGGCGTTGGCGATGGCAGCAATGCACTGGCAATGGCAGCACTCAAACACAAGCATGCCATGATAGACTCAAATGCAACATTCAACGATTTCTATACATCGCTTATTTCACGTATTGGTTCGCAGGGTGAGGAGGCAAAAGACAGGATTGCAAGCCAGGAAACCCTGTTAAAGAATCTGGCAAATTTACGGGAATCAGTTTCAGGGGTTAACTTAGACGAAGAGATGGCAAATATGGTACAGTTCCAGCATGGCTATAATGCCTCGGCACGGGTTATTGCCATGATTGACAGGATGCTGGAAACTATCATTAAATTAGGCCAGGGGGTATAAAAGACAATGCAGCGCGTAACCAATCAGATGATTAACAATACAATGATCTATAACCTGAATAAGCATCAGCAGGAAATGGATAAAATGCAGAACATGCTTGCTACGGGAAAGAATGTGCAGTTTCCGCGTGATAATCCTGTTGCTGCCACCAATCAGATGTTATACAAGACTGCACTGGTTGAGATAGAGCAGTACATTAAAAATATTGATGAGTCAAAGTCAAAATTGAGTGAGGTTGATTCTGCATTGCAATCGGTTATCCGCATCTTCCAACGCTTGCGCGTGCTTGCAGTTCAGGGTGCGCATGGCATCTACACTTCGTTTGAACGAAAGGAAGCCGCAGCCACTGAAATAAATCAGATGCTGGAAGAGCTTGTAAATATAGCAAATATCAAGGGGGCGACAGGTAAGCCCATTTTTGGCGGCTATCAGACGGGCACTGAAAATATACCTGACCCATTTGTTCCAATCTATCAGACGCTCACTGCAGGTAATCAGGGCAATGCCATGATAGGTGTGCAGTATCGAGGCAACATTGGCAAGATTATGCGCGAAGTGGCAACGGGTGAATACTTAGATGTCAATGTTCCTGGAAACTGGGCATTTTGGGCAACCAATCAGGTGCTGTCGGCAAACAAGGATGTATCACAATACAGAGCGCTTGCTACACAGTCGTTTAAGATTGATGGCGTATCAATTCAGGTTGCCGCAGGCGATACCATTGATATGGTTATAGACAAGATTAACAATGCTGGATTAAGTGTAAAAGCATCGTTAGGTGCGCGCAACAATCTGGTGCTTGAAACAACGGTTCCTCATGCTATCTGGTTAGAAGACGAAGGCAGCGGAACATTTCTGCGTGATGCTGGCATGGTAAATCCTGATTTTCCCAATCCGCCAAACAATGTTGACCCAACGGTATCAGTAAGCGGGATGTCCATCTTTGATATGGTTATACAATTGCGGGACGATTTGGTTCGTGGTGACCAGGAGTTGGTTGGTGGGCGTGACCTTGGGCTTATTGATATGGCACTTGATAATGTATTGCGCCATATTGCTGCAGTTGGAGCTAAGGAAAACCGTATTGAGGAACTGGCTAAGCGTTCAGAGTACGCAAAGAGTAATGTTCTTGACATACTGGCAAAATCTGAAGGCATTGATTTTCCTGAGACCATAATGAATTTCAGATGGCTTGAATCGGTGCATAACTATGCACTGGCAGTTGGTGCGCGGTCAATTAAGCCTACGCTTATGGATTTCCTGCGATAATAACGCTAAGAAGAGGTGCTACCGTTGGTTACAATAGTAACAAAACCATTTGGGCAGATTGAAGTTGATGAACGCCAGATTATTGATTTCCCTGAAGGCATTTATGGTTTTGAGGATATTAAAAAATTTGTCATTTTAGATGCTAAGGAAAAATCCCCATTTAAATGGCTGCAGGCATATGATGAGCCGGATTTGGCATTTGTCATAATACGCCCTGTTGATTTTATGATGCAGTATGAGCTGGATGTTATGCCAGAAGATTTAGAGGATATAGGGGCAAAAAGCCCGGATGATGTTTTAGTATTTGCGATAGTTACCATACCAGAAGATCCTTCCAAAATGACGGCTAATCTGCAGGGGCCTGTCCTTATTAATCCCAAAACCCGAAAGGGCAAACAGGCTATATCGCTATGTGACAAATATACGGTGCGCCATTACATCCTGGAAGAGATAAAAAAAGCACAGGTAAAGGGGTGAATCCATGCTGGTACTGGCGCGAAAAGTAAATGAAAGCATCATGATTGGCGATGATATTGAGGTTGTTATCATTGATATTAAAGGCGATCAGGTCAAATTAGGGATCAAGGCGCCAAAATCTGTTGCGGTGCATCGAAAAGAAATCTATGATGAAATACAAAAAGAAAATATTGCTGCAATGCAGTCAAAAGTAAAGCCTGATACG
>Ga0308395_1002208_pt1 | contig 11404 bp, 8 predicted proteins | sample Hotspr20SampleP4_FD_202097 | JGI IMG/M metagenome (GOLD analysis project Ga0308395, IMG submission 202097) | Hot spring phototrophic mat microbial communities from Mushroom Spring, Yellowstone National Park, Wyoming, United States - 20050930_P4 ...
TACCCATCGGGGAGGTGTTCCCAGTTGATCCAGGGGGGATTGCCGACGATGTAGTCAAATTGGCCGAGGGTGAGGGGGGCGAAGAGATTTTTGAGGAGGCGGGCCCAGATGCCGTCTTTGCCTTCTTGGTGGAGCTTTTGGAGGTGGTGGTAGGTGGTTTGGAGGGTTTCGGTATCGGCTGAGGTCCAAGGGAGGTCAGGCAGCTGTTTCGTGAGCCGGTCTACGAAGGCGGGGGGGCTCAGGTGCTGAATGATGCTTTCCTCTAAGAGGTTGCAAAAGCGGTCAAAGCTGCCGGGCTGACAGACGGTGCGGGGGATGTGGAAGGTGCCCGCGGCCGTCTCAAAGCGGATGGTATGGGCGGTGAAGAGGCTTTCGCCGGCGGCCGGCGTCTGCACGGAATCGGCGAGATAGACGGGGATGGTGATTTCGCCCTTGCGGTGCGGGAGGAGGTCAGCAATGGCTAAGAGGTAGTTGACGCGGGCGGTCAGCACCGCTAAGGGGTTGATGTCAAAGCCGACGATGTTTTGGGTGATGGTGCGGAGGAGTTCGGCCTCGGGGAGGAAGAGGCGGTGGCCGAGTTCGCGGTAGCGGGCGATGAGCAGGACGAGGAAGGTTCCGGAGCCGCAGGCGGGGTCGAGCCAACGGGTCTGGGCGAGTTTGGTGCGGAGGGTGGGTTCGGTTTCTGCGTCTGGCTCGGTGAAGAAGGTTTTGTCGGTACGTTGGAGGAGGTATTCGGCGAGCCAGTCGGGCGTGTAGTATTCGCCGAGGTTGTGGCGGATTTCGCGGGGGAGGAGGGCGTGATAGAGCTTTTTGAAGAGGTCGCGGCTTTCCTCGGGGTAGATGGAGAGGGAGGCGGGGTCGTACTCATCTAAGCGGCCTAAGAGGGTTTGGAGGGCTTCCTCAATGGCGGGATTCCAGGCGTAGAGGTACCAGGTGAAAAAGTCGCCTTCCAGGAGGTTAGCCAGGCCGTATTTACGGAAGAGGCCGCCCGACTCTAAGTCATCTTGGAGGCGGGCTTTGAGGGTGTAGCTATCGGCACTCCGGAGCTCCCCTAAGACGGGCAGGCCCAGTTTGAGGCCCATGTGCTTAGAGAGCGTGAGCCAGGCCAGAAGCTTGAGCAGGAGCGCAAAGTAGGTATGCAAAACAAAGAAGAACTGCTCGGCTTCGTCGGCGGTTTGGATAGTGATGGCGGCTTTGCCGACCCATTTTTTGAGGGGTTCCAGTTTATTTCCGCCGAAGGCTTCGGTATAGTCAATAGACTGGCTAAAGAAAAGGCGCCATTGTTGGAAGAGGTTTTGGACCATAGGGTGATGGGGGAGGGCGTTTTGGAGGCCCTTGTAGAGGGCGTGGAGGATTTTTTGGGTGCGCAGCTCCTCCATGGCAAAGTCGCGGTGGAGGTTATGGGCTGTAAGGGCGATCCCAGGGCCCGTACCGGAGAGCCATTGTAAGAGCCGTTGGAGGGCCGGCAGGTTGGCCTCCACAGGGCGCTCTATTTGAAACTTTCCGGCGTAATAGCGAACGAAGACGATATACTGCCCGTCAAAGGCGATGCCGGCGAGGCGAGTGAGCTGGTGGCGGTCTTCTTTAGCGAGGCTGGCGAGGTAACGTTTCACTTGGTCTACGGCATGGGCGGTGGAGGTATCGGTGAGGTTAGGCGAGAGCTTGCCGGGCGGCTCGTATTCAATGACTAAGCGATTGAGGACGGCATCGGCGCGGCCTCGTCCGGTAAGCGTTCGCTCGACCCGTAAGAGCGGACCCAGGCCCGCCTTTTGGGCAAATTCTTCTAAGAGGTTGTCTATGGGCCGGCGAAATTCTGCTTCGGAAGGCTTCTGAGGCGCTAAGGTTTGACAGGTCTCAAAGAGTTTTTGGGCGTAGGTCTTGATGAGGCTTTCGTGATCTACCATAGCTGGGCGGCTTAGGTGTAGATCGGCGAAGATAAGCAAAGGGTGGGCTTAGGCTGTCAGGGGTAGGCCCCCGAAAATAAAAAAACCCTCGGCGGAGGAGGGCGCCGAAGGGGCATGGCACATGGGTGCACGATCCCCCCTCTCTCCCCTTGAGAGGGGGGGAGAGGGGGTAGGGAGTGGGGGGATGGAATAGTAAGAGGGACATTTTGAGCGTCCCCGCCCCACAGGCCGGGGAGGATGGGGCTGGTACCGCCTAAAAAGAAAGTTTATAATAGGAAATGGTATAAGCAAAAGTTTCTGAGGCTATGGGGGTGGGGCACCCGCCCCCACCCGGCAGGCAAAAAAATAAAAAACCCCTCGGCACTGCCGAGGGGTAAAGAGGTCTTTGAGGGAGGGTTTCTTAGAAGTCCATGTCGCCGCCGGCGCGAGCGGGAGCCTTTTCTTCTTCGGGCTCTTCCACGATCACGCATTCGGTGGTGAGGAGGAGGGAAGCGATAGAGGCGGCGTTTTCAAGGGCGGTCCGAGCTACTTTGGTGGGGTCAATCACGCCCGCCTCATAGAGATTTTCAAACTGCTCGGTGCGCGCATTCCAGCCAAAATCGCCTTGGCCTTCCTTGACCTTTTCTACGATGATGGCGCCTTCTACGCCGGCGTTGTAGGCGATTTGGCGGAGAGGTTCTTCCAGCGCGCGGCGGACGATTTCTACACCGATGCCGGTATCGCCCTTGAGGAACTTGTCATTGATGCCGCCCTTGCCGGGGAGGAGGGCCGGGATGCAGCGGATGTAGGCTACGCCCCCACCGGGAACGATACCTTCTTCCACGGCGGCGCGGGTTGCATGCAGAGCATCTTCCACGCGGGCTTTCTTTTCCTTCATGGCTACTTCGGTAGCCGCCCCTACATAAACCACCGCTACGCCACCCGAGAGCTTCGCTAAGCGCTCTTGGAGTTTTTCCTTGTCGTACTCGGACGTGGTGGTTTCAATCTGGGCCTTGATTTGGTTGATGCGAGCCTTGATCTTATCTGGGCTGCCTTGGCCGCCGACGATGGTGGTATTGTCCTTGTCTATGGTGATCTTCTTGGCCTTGCCTAAGTAGTCTAAGGTGGCGTGCTCTAACCTATAGCCTTGCTCTTCGGAGATGACGGTGCCGCCCGTGAGGATGGCGATGTCTTCCAGCATGGCTTTGCGGCGATCACCGAAGCCCGGCGCCTTGACGGCCGCTACCCGGAGCGTCCCGCGCAGCTTATTCACCACCAGCGTCGCTAAGGCTTCTCCCTCTACATCTTCCGCAATGATCAGCAGGGGCTTATTGACCCGCACCACCTGCTCCAGAATAGGGAGAAGGTCCTTCATGCTGGAAATCTTCTTGTCGTGGATAAGGATGAGCGCATCTTCCAGTTCTGCCACCATCTTGTCGGGGTTGGTGACGAAGTAGGGCGAGATATAGCCCCGATCAAACTGCATCCCTTCCACGACTTCTACATAGGTGTCAATGTTGCGGGACTCTTCAATGGTGATCACGCCATCTTTGCCGACCTTTTCCATGGCTTCGGCGATGAGGTTGCCAATGGTCTCATCGCCATTGGCGGAGAGAGTAGCGACTTGGGCGATTTCTTTGGAGCTGGTGATGGGGCGGCTCATCTTTTTGAGTTCTTCCACGACGACCTGGACGGCTTCTTCAATGCCGCGTTTGATTTCCATGGGGTTAGCCCCAGCGGTAACATTTTTCAGCCCTTCGCGGAAGATAGCCTGGGCCAGGACCGTCGCGGTGGTGGTACCATCGCCTGCCACATCGGCGGTCTTAGAGGCGACTTCTTTCACCATTTGCGCCCCTAAGTTCTCAAGGGGGTCTTTTAGCGTGATTTCCTTTGCGACGGTCACCCCATCCTTGGTAACGGCCGGAGCGCCAAACTTCTTCTCAATAGCTACATTGCGGCCACGAGGCCCTAAGGTTACCTTTACGGCGTTAGCTAAGGCATCAACGCCTATGCGCAGTTTTTCTCGCGCTTCCGCATTGTACTTGATGATCTTTCCCGTTGCCATAGTCTTCTGTTGTTTTGGTTTTTAGTTTAGGATAGAATAGCGTAAATGTCCGACTCTCGCATGATAAGGTACTCTTTGCCGTCAATGGTGATTTCGGTCCCGGCATACTTGCCATACAGGACTTTATCGCCCACTTTGACGGTGAGGGGCTCGTCCTTTTTGCCAGGGCCGACAGCTACGACCGTCCCCTTTTGGGGTTTTTCCTTTGCTGTGTCCGGAATGATAATGCCGCCTGCCGTCTTTTCTTCGGCGGGTGCAGGTTCTATAATCACACGATCTGCCAAAGGTTTGATGTTTATCGCCATAGCGCTTTCGGTTTTGGTTTGGTAGGAGAATTCACAAGCCCCGTGCCAAGTCTGTTTTCTGTCAGGATGTCAGCCATCCTGTCATTTGGCTGACAAAAAGAAAGGGACCCCAGCCTACCGCTGAGGCCCCAATAAGCCCTCCTCTACTCGCCCTGCCCCTTAGAATAAGCCTCCACGCCATCAAAGCGACAGAGGTGCTCCGTCTTGATAAAGTCCAGCCCCGCCTGATAATAACTCTCTAAGATGGCGATAATTTCTTTATGCGTCAGAGGGGAGCCATCCTTAGAGAGGATTCGGGTGCGCCAGTGGTCAGTGAGGAAAGTCTCTTCTACGCCCCCTGGCCATACTACTGTGCCTCGGTTGGTAATCATGTGGAGTTTGAACTGGGGAGGGAGATGCGTCTGGATACGTTCGGCCAGCTGTGTGGGTGTGCCGCCAGTCCAATGCACAAACACATCTACCCCTACAATTTCTTTTTTAGCGGGCGCAGGCCGAACATACTCTGGAATGCGGATGCCCGTAGGCGCTTGCCCTTCCCGGGTATATTGGACGGGTTTGAGCTTTTCTGGGAGTTTGCCTAAGTTTCGGACTACGGCCTGAGCAAACTCTCGGGTACCGACTTTTTCTTTGGAGATACCCTCCTGATAAATATCGTAGGTGTGATATCCTTCTTCAATGGTGCGGAGCCAGGCGTTGTGGACTCTTTCGGCGACTTCGGGCTGGCCAATATGAACCAGCATCATGATGCCGGCGTGTAGGAGGCCGGAAGGGTTGGCTAAGTTTTGACCTGCCCGGCGGGGCGCCGAACCGTGAATAGCCTCAAACATCGCCACCTTAGGCCCAATATTCGCAGAGCCCGCTAACCCCACCGAGCCCGCAATCTGCGCTACCATGTCCGACAAAATATCCCCATATAGATTCAGCGTCACCACCACATCAAACTGCTCCGGCGTATCAGCTAACTTAGCCGTCCCAATATCAATAATCCAGTGCTCCTTCTCAATATCTGGATACTCCGCCCCAATCTCATCGAATATTTTGTGAAACAGGCCATCGGTGAGCTTCATGATGTTGTCTTTAGTCATGCAGGTGACTTTTTTTCGGCCGTAGGCGCGAGCGTACTCAAAGGCATACCGAATGATACGTTCGGTGCCCGGGCGGGTGATGAGTTTGAGAATCTGATAGACTTCGTCTGTCTGGCGGTGCTCAATGCCTGCATAAAGGTCTTCTTCGTTTTCGCGCACAATGACCACATCCATGCCGGGGTGCTTGGTTTTGATGTAGGGGTGATAGGAGACGACGGGGCGCACATTGGCAAAGAGGTTGAAGAGCTTTCGGGTCGTTACATTGAGGCTTTTGAAGCCACCGCCCTGCGGAGTGGTGATAGGCGCCTTGTAAAACACCCGAAGTTGGCGGATGATTTCCAACGTTTCGGGGGTGATGCCTGCTGAGTGTCCTTGCAGGTAAACCTTTTCTCCGATCTCCACGGGATGAATCTCAATAGCGGCGCCGGCCTCCTGTAAGATGTGAAGGCAGGCTTCCATGATTTCGGGGCCGATGCCATCCCCGTAAGCGACTGCAATGGGAACCTTTTTCATATCTGGGCAAAACTACGAATTTTGGGCGAGGGCAAGACGTACGAGCTCTTCGGCAGGGGCCTCCGGATGTAGGCGATAAACGGCCTGCAGTCTTTCTTCGGCTTCCTTTGCGGAGAAGCCCAACGAGAGAAGGGCGGCGCGAGCCTCCTGGTAGGCGGGAGCTATGGGGCTTTCGGTAGAAAGCTTGCCGGCTAACTCTAAGATGATTTGCTGGGCTAACTTAGTACCAATGCCTTTGACTCGGGAAAGCGCTTGGGCATCTTTTCGGCGAATGTGTTCGGCTAAAATGGCAGGGGTATATTGGGACAAGAGCGCAAGGGCCACTTGGGGTCCCACCCGAGGCACTCGCAAAAGCGATAAAAACTGCTGGCGCTCCTCAGCCGTCGCAAACCCGTATAAACTGGGCACCCCCTCCTCTCGGGGCAGCATGAGCACGGTGTAAAGCGTAGTTTCTACTCCCACGGCCAGCTCCCGAGCCGTCTGAAGAGAAGTTTTGACCTCCAATACCCAAGCTCCCACTTGAAGGTAGGCCATATGCGGGGCTACCCGAATAGGTACCCCCCGAATCTGGTCTATCATTAAGAATGAAGGTACAGAAGGAAGGTCAACCTCTTGCAAATGTGAAAAAAGCCGTACCTTTGCCCCAAACACACACAACTATGCGGTACGTCGTACAAACCTTCGTCGGAGCCGTCCTTATGTGGGCGCTTGTGGCCTGCCAAAGTGGGCCCAGCCAGCAGTTTATTCAAAAAGTAACAGGCGAGCTGGAGGACTTTCAAAAGGCCGTCGACCAGGCTAAAGAGCATGGCGAGAAAGTAGCTAACCTTAAAAAGAGCCTGGAAGACCTCAAGACAGAGTTAGGTAAAAACTGGGAAAAGGTAGAAAAAGACAAAGACCTTTCGGCCCAGTACCAGGCGCTCCTCCAGCAGATTGCTGACCTGGAGGGGCAAGTGGGCACTGCTACCAGCGACCTCCAAGCTGCTGTAAGCGAAGCCCAAGCCTTCAAGGATTCCCTCCCTCAGCAAAAGAAAAAGGATGAAGAACTGGACAAAGAATGGAGTGCCATCCGAGAGAAAATCAGTGGCGCCTCTGGTAAGCTCGGAGAACTCGGCCAGAAGCTCAGCAGCCTGGAAGATGAAGTCAACAAGTTTGTGGAAGCTGTGAAGGGTAAGTTCGCTCAGGCGAAAAAGTAAAGGCCGCAGCATTTGGTGTTCGGGCTGGGGCGCTTATGCGCCCCAGCTTTTATTTTAGGAGGTAGGGTTGGCACTTTTTGCTTAATCTTGCAGGGTGGGCGAGCGGAAAAAGCTCTGGATAGGCTGGGTGGGGATAGGGCTTCTCTTGGAAGGATGCGTGCGACAGTCGTATCTTTTCCAGACGCCTTATGATCGGGCGCTACATAGGGCGCTCCGACAGAGCAATAAGGGCTGGGTAACTTACGGGGAGGACACCACAAAAGCTACAGGCACTCACTTAGTGCCAGGCCAGTTTGTACGGTTAATCATAGAAGGCCCCTTCTTTCAGGAAGAGAGCAAGGGAGAATGGAGCGTTATTCGGGTAGATACCTTTAGAATCCAAAGTGATAGTCTGGCCTATCTACCTTGGGCGGGGAGTTTCAGGGTAGGGGGGCTTTCCTTAGACTCTGCCCATATGAGGTTGGAGGAGCTGGCTCGAAAAGTATATAGAGAGCCCAGGGTAAAATTGTATCCATTGTACCCTGTTTATCTTTTTGGAGCCGTACCCCAGCCGGGTATTCTCCTTTTTGATACCCCTCATATAAAGCTTGTAGACCTCATGCCCCATATGGGCACCTCCACCCGAGTAGCTGATTACAGGCAGGTTAAGATTCTTCGCGGACCTTTAACTAATCCTCATGTTATTCTCTTAGACTTACGGAAATGCTCCGCTTTTAGTGATACGCCTGCTATAAAGCCGTTTGATGTCGTATATGTACCCCCAAATAAGATTCTGGTCATCTCAGAGAATATTCAGATATTTACGATTGCCTTTACAATACTTCAGGCTATCAATCTAGTACTAATTTTTAGAGCAAGAATCCAATGAGATAAATATGGCTGTTCGGCAGGAATGGAATATACGGCGTGTTTTGCTGGTTCTTAGTCGGTGGTGGTGGTGGCCTGTGCTTACAATCTCCATGGGGGCGCTGTCCGCATGGATATACCTTCGCTATACAGTTGCTATCTATCGGAGTGAGGCTACTATCCAGATAGACCCTAAGCGCGCTTCTGCGAATGCCTTAACCGATAAGAATAGTGATTATGCGGCTGCATTGGATATTATATCAGAGAAATACATAGAGCTTTTTAATGACATTCAAGTACTGGAAGAGGTTGTCAAGCGGGGGGACTATCACGTTGATTTTTATTCTGTGGGTAGATTGGGTCAGTTCTTGATTTATCCTTTACCTGTGGGGATAGAGGTGGCTTCTGAGCAGGATAGTGGGAAAATTAAGAACTTTAGTATTTTTATAGAGAATGTTGATGATTCTACATATAGAATACTCAGAAATGACGAAGTGGTGAAGGTTTGTAAATGGGATAGATGGACTGATTGGGGGGGGGTATCTTTTCGGTTGCATCTGAGGCGGCCCTTGGCACCGGGGAAGTATCTCCTAAACTATCATTCGGTTCGAGCTGCTGCGGCGTATTGGGGGGAGCGGATTCTCGTCGTGCCCAAACGAGGTTTCACCGTACTGAGTGTCATGGTGATGGATATTTCCCCGATTCGGGCACAGGCTTTTTGTCAATCTCTTATACAAAGTGTGCGGCATCATGAACAGAATATTCAGCGTGAGTATTATGACCAGGTTCTCAGTTATATAGACACCCTAATTGCGCTGGTTCTGATAGATATTGAGAGAGTTCAAGATACCATTAGAAAAGCCGAAATTCTTAACGAATTTCCCTTGATAGACGTTAGAACTAAGCTCCTATTGGATAAGTATCAGGATTATAGTCAAAATGATATTTTACGCCAGTATGAGGAGCTGGAGTGGGTTGAGAGGCAGATAAATGCAATCTATGACTATCTCAATACGAATGCTGACTCTATTCCCCTTTTGATTATTCCCCCTGGCTTGTCTAAGCCTTCTGAGGGCGCCAGAGCGCTAAATGATAAGATAAGGTCTTATAACTTTATATTGCGGCGATACGCTCGGAACTCTCGTTATGTTCTGGATTTATCAGAGAAGATACGAGTAGAGCTTGATGTCTTGAGAGAGTCTATTCAGCTTGAGAAGAGATTGATAGCACATAGACATGAGTATGTTAGGAAGTATGTGGGGAGCGGTTTGCCTCGATTGTATAGAGATATTGATAGTAAAAGGCGCTTAGACTTGGTTAATTTTAGTTGGGAGAGCAAGAAGAAGATATATGAGCTCCTGGTGGAGCGCCGTTTGCAGCTGAGTATAGAACGTTCTGGGGTAGTTTCTCTTTTGCGGGTGACGCGGCCGCCTATTTTGCCCAGTTTTCCGCTTAGTCCCAATAAGATGCAGATTTATGTAGCCTTAATCTTATTAGGGGTGGTGATAGGTATTGGAGGCGTATTTCTCAGGGAGGTTCTTACGCAGCAAGTTTCTTATAGGCGGGATATTGAGCCGATATCGCCGGTACCTGTGATTGGAGAGATGCCGGCGAATCGTAAGAGAGAGCGGAATTATGAGCTTGGGGTTGGTTATTTGTCTGATCTTCAGCTTGAGGTGTTACGCAGTTTGAGAAATAGTTTAGACTTTTTGTGGGATAAGGAAGGGCCTAAGTTGGTGATTGTAACATCTACGGTGAGTGGGGAGGGGAAGACCTACATATCTTCTGCCTTGGCGTACGTATATGCTCTGGCGGGGCGGAGGGTGCTTCTTATTGATGCGGACTTGCGGCGGGCGCACCTTACGCAGCAGCAAGGGCTCATGCAGGCAGCCGGGCTTTCTACCTGGCTGGCTTCTGGGGTGGGGGGGGGAGAAGAGAATGGAGCAGCTCAGCCTTTCTGGGTCAATTTCCTTTTGGAGAGTTTATACCTTCTCCCCAGCGGGCCTCTCCCTCCTAATCCCGCTGAGCTTTTAGCCTCCCCTTGGCTGCGAGAATTTGTTTGGAGGTATCAGGGACAATTTGATTACTTTATTTTTGATACATCTCCCTTGGGGCTGGTTCCCGATGCCCTGTCCGTGTTATCTCAGTTTCCAGAGGCGATTACGCTGTATGTATTTCGGGCGGATTATTCTAAGGTTACCTTCTTGAATCATTTGGAAGATATTGTAAAGCAACATCATCTGAGGAAGGTGTATCTGCTATTCAATGGTACGAAGACGCACCGGCCGCATTATGGGTATGGATACGGGTACGGGTATTATGGAGAGGGGTATGGAGCCTCACGGTATTACTATTCTCGTAGGCAATTTTCCTGGCCGGAGAGGGTTCGTAAGTGGATACCTTTGTAGGGGATGGGGTGGTTTAGCTCCAAAAAAATGCCTGTGAACTTAGGGGCTGAGCTCGTGGTGGAGCTGCATAACCATGTTTTGCCGGGGTTGGACGATGGAGCCCGCCACATGCAAGATGCCCTTCAAATGGTATTTTTCTGGGTAGAGATGGGGTATCAGAAAGTTATTGCTACGCCGCACCATAGTTCTTACTTTCCCACCACAGATGATGCCATAGACGAAAAGCTCTCTCAGCTTCGGCAGCAGGTCCAAGAACAGGAAATGCCTATTCATATTACGGCCGCTGCGGAGTATCTACTAGAGCAGGAGCTTTTGGGCAAAGCAGCGAAGCTAAGATTTTTCGGTCCTAAGCGGTATTTGCTGATAGAATTGGGGTTTTCTTTTTTGCCCATAGGATGGGAGGCGGCTCTTTTTGAGCTTCAACAGCAAGGTTATACGATTGTTATTGCGCATCCCGAGAGATATCCTTATGCTACGTCCGATAAGCTTCAATATTGGTACGAAAGAGGGTATTTTTTGCAAGTAAATCTCTTATCTTTGGCTGGCTATTATGGAAAAGTAGAAATGGAAAGGGCAGAGTACCTTTTAGAAAAAGGATGGACTCACTTTATAGGCAGCGATATGCATAGCCCGCATCAGATAGGGGCCGTGAGAGAAGCACTTCAGAAAAAGCTACTTCGGCGTAGGCTGGACCGATTTCTCAATCCGACTTTGTTATGAGGGATAGGCTGGGGCAAATCTGGCTGTTGATGCTTTTGAGCTTGATTATTGGGCTTTCGGTGTGGCTCTGGTTCAGCGGCCGGAAAGAAGCCCCCCAAGCCTCGGAGACTTATGTGAGTTATGAAGCCTCCCGTCTCTTAGGATGTCAGCCTTATGTACTAAACAAAACGCTTTATCTGGACATTAATAGAGATGGTGTGCGAGAATACTTGGTATCCTGTGATTCTTCGTTGAGTTCTCAACATTTTCATTTTGCCGTTGTTCAGGTTCGCAAGAAGGGGATAGAGGTTTTTATGCATTTTCGGGAGGGGGTTTGGCTGGTGGGGAGGGGGCCTAAGGCGGGGGGGGGGCATTGGGTGATTGACCGGGGGGAGCGGCGGCTTGTT
>Ga0308395_1002209_pt1 | contig 11402 bp, 5 predicted proteins | sample Hotspr20SampleP4_FD_202097 | JGI IMG/M metagenome (GOLD analysis project Ga0308395, IMG submission 202097) | Hot spring phototrophic mat microbial communities from Mushroom Spring, Yellowstone National Park, Wyoming, United States - 20050930_P4 ...
CCGGACTGGCACAGCGACCCCTTGCCGGCCCGCCGCATGGTGTTGCGCATGCTGGCACACTGTCTGCCGGGGACATGGCATCGCATAGAGGACCTGGTTGCCGCGATAAAAGCGTACGAACCGGATTTCCAGCGCCCGGACGGCGATTATTCCGTCTGGTACCTGCGCGATCGCGATGGCCGTCCATTATTGGGTTTTGAACATTGGGACAAAGTGGAAGGCGCGTTGATCCGCCACCTGGTAACGCAACCGCTTTACTGGTTAGGTGTGGTCGACCTGGGATGGGAAGGGTCGAACGGGCTACCGACTGCCTTTTGTGTGACGCGTTGGGCGGCTGCGCTGTTGGGACAGACGCCGCTGCCGGAGGAATCTGCTCCCAACGTGCCTGCGTTTGTCATCGGGGAGGACTTCACGGTGCGTGTCGCACCGCATGCCCGTTTGGATGAGCGCTTCCACCTGGCACGCTTTGCCGAGCTGGTCAGGCGGGAAGATGGCGTGGCGGTCTATCGCCTGTCCCCCGACGGGGTTCGGCAGCTGGTGCGTCAGGGAGTGCGGGCAGAGCAGATTGTGCGATTCCTGATGCGCATCAGTGGTGGCCACGCGCCAAACCGCGTGCTGGAGACACTGAGACGCTGGTGTGGAGGCAACATGGTGCATCTCGAACGCGTAGTGGTGTTGCACCTGGCCAATGTCGCGCAACTGGCACAACTGCGCCGCGATCCGGTCGCCCGGGCATGGCTGGGCAAACAGATCGGCCCAACCAGTATATTGGTGCCCGCGGTGCATGAGGCGCGATTACGCCGCTGGCTGCACGAGCACGGATATTTGTAGAGGAAGGGTCTTACTCCACCACGTTCACGATCTCAAAATAGGGGAATGTCTCGAATGTGACCTTGCCCGGGCAGCCAATTTCGCCGCGGAATATCCGGATGTAGCCTTCAAACGTCCTCAGGTTGTCAGGGTCATACATGCGAGCGTCGGACGGCGGCTGCCACCTGACATCGGCGACTATTTTGTCACCCACAGCGCCGACGAAGTTTGTCCGGCGGTCGAGGCCCACATATCCCTGGCACAAAGGAAGGGTTGCGGCGATCAACCCATGACCGCGCATGCGCACCAAACGATCGCGGAACGCATCCGGATTCTCCATCACGCTGCCGATGGACACCAGTGGAACCGTTGGCGTGCCGGTTGGTTGATGTGTCGGTGCTGGGGAAGTCAATGGTGTGGTTATGGGCGATGCGAAGGCAAGCGTTTCAGCAGGCTGGGGCAGCGCTGGTGCAGCGGTCACCGGTCCGGGCGATTGAGGGGTCGTCGGTGCCGGAGGGCGCGTACATCCGATGAGTAGGAAACAGATAACCCCTAAGGCCGCTGCAAGACCGATCGTTATGTTGCGCACAGCTTCTTCACCCCCTATGGTAATCTCACGTGACCACCTCAGGCTGGTTAAAGTTCAGGTGCTGCTGATGAACCTACGATGAACTACGGAACACGGTTGTCGCGATGGCTATGGAGCATCCTGGATCGCTCCAGGGGATCGTGCACCCCCTCACGATCCCCTGGAGGTGCCGCTTCGACGCCCGTGCTCACTTGTACATCTTAATCGTCAGGGCGACGGGGTCTTCCTGCTGTTCGTCGATTGTGAAGTCTTCTACGATGATCATCTGATATCCCCTGGCCGCCACAACCACGGTGTGGGTGACGTTGCGTTCCAGCTCCCTCGGGCAGGTGAATTGGCCGCGCGTATCCGTCTGCGCAGCCGTGTAGACGTCTTTCTCCGCGAAATCCCTTTCTGCCCATTCTTGCATCCCCACGCCAGGGTTGAGCACCACAAACAAAGCGCCGGCAATGGGTTTCTTGGTCTTGCCGTCGATGATTTTGCCCTGCACTGTCACCGTCTCAGCGACGGGTTCTTCCTCTTCTTCGCCGAAGTCCCAGATGTCCTCAATGTCGCCGGGCTCGTCTTCCGTCACTTCTTCGTCGGTGGACAGCGGTTCGATATCCTCCTTCTTGCCGCCACCTACGGTGATCTCACCCTTGCTGGCCAGCTTCTTGTTGATGTACCATTCTACCTGCCAGTCTCCCTCCGGAAGTGGCGAGCCATCCTCATAGCCGATATACCACCAAAAAATGCCCGGCTTATTGTCGGGTGATTGCTTCTGACTGTCGCTGAACACCGGCTCGGTGTCAAACCCACCGTAATAGTATACCACCCCGATGGTGGTGTTCTTGGGAATGCAGTTGTACTCGAAGCCGGAGGCAATCACGGAAGTGCCGGTGGGGTACCGCTTCACAATCTTGTCGGAATAGACATTGCCCTTCTTGTCGGTAGCAAACCACAGAGCCGGATTGCTGATCTGCATTTTGGTACACGCCGCAGCTTGGGGTAGTGCGTCGTTTTCGGCCACCGTGGCATTGCCCGGTGCAGCGCGCCAGGCTGGTGCGCTGGCGAATGCACCCAGCACAGAGACCAGCACCAAAACCAGGGTGCTCAGAACGGAGAGAAACACTTTCATTTGCGTTTTCATCTCGGTTTATGTCCTTTCCTCAAAATGTCAGCCGCTCGGCAAACTGCTGGAACGACGGCTCCACATCGGGGAGGTTCTCCGGGCTGGTGAGCAACGTGATGATGACCGCACGATTGCCATCCACCACAATGTAATCCTCGCCTTCCACCACACGCGGCAAGGTCTTCAGCAGGGTCATAGGATCGACGTAGGCGAAACGCTGCCACAGCGCCGGCTTGCCATTCAGGGTGACCTCCTTTGATTCCAGCACCTTATAGGCAGCGAAGTCAGAGCCACGCTGCACGGCCAGCGCGGAGACCACTTGCTGGGCACTCTCGCCGGCCTGGAGCTCCATTGTCTGGATGGCAAACTCGCTGCCACTACCCAACACGTCCGCCACGCGGAACACGTCCCCCTCACGCGTCGCCACCCCGTAATGACCGGGATAGGCACCCTTGAACCCGGCTACCTCGAAGGTGGCCACGCTGCCGGTGATAGAGAGCCAGGCGATGATCCCCACAATGATGAGAACGACGAACAGAGCAATCGTGGCAAAGTTCGACTGAGGGTCACCCACCTTTGCATCCACCGCCGCGCGCCGCCCGTGCGCCTGTGTGCGCGCGATGTCCCGTTGGATGAGCAGCGCCACCCCGATAGCCACGATCAACGCCAGCGCGCCTGCCAGGAAGAGTCCACTGACCGTCGGCAAGACGGCGGTCACTGACCCCATGATGATGTCCCCTGTCTCCAGACGGCTGCGCAGGATGGTGAACAAGCCGTTAAGCAACGTGGCAAGCAGGAAGCCGAGCGGCAACCACAGAATGTGTTCACGTTCCAGCTTGGCACGTCCCAGGAAGTAGCCTAGCACACCGGCGAAGGCGGCATGCGCCAGCGCCACCTCGGCGATGGTCACCTCGGCGCCACCCAGCGCTGCACCCTCATTGGCCAGAATGAACTGGATATTCAATGCGGTAGCGTAGCCCAGGCCCGCTGCTGTGCCGTAGACCATCCCATCGCTGCGTTCGTCAAACTCATCCGTGTCGTAGATGAAAAGACGCACGGCTACGTAGATCAGGAAGGTCTCGATCGCCCCTACCACAAAGATGGAACCCAACACCAGGGACACCGAACTGCGATACAGCCAGTCCGGTACGCGGAACAGGTGATCGGTCACCGGAATGCCGATCGCCCCTGCCAACGCCAGACCTACCAGAAAAATCTTGAACACCTCCTTTTTCGGTTCTGGCTCCAGCCGGTCCTGCACATAGAAGAAGATCAACCACAACGCCGCCGGAACGAGCGCCAGCAGCACACCCACGACCAGCAACGCTGGCCCCCTCAGAGCCGGTTGAAAGGCGTTGTCCACTCCGATCACAACGCCCACAAACACCAGCACACCGACGACTGCCAAGATGGCCGATTGCCACCAGGCTGCTCGTTGCCTATCCACTACCTGTTGTGCGCTCATTCTGCATTTTTCCTCCTTAAAGGATAACTGAGAAACTGGACATACCACGAGTTTAGCAAGGGTGGGCAACTGGCAAGACCATTATAAACCACTTTTTGAGAGTTGACAATAGGAATTTGAGAATTTTTAGGAAGCTTGCTTTTAAAGTTTGTGATAGCTTTATCGTAGAAGCGGGGGCAAAAGAGCTCTTCGGGTGCTCTTCATTGACAAATTCACCCTCAGGATGCTACACTTCGGCGCACAGGAAAGAAGCGACACGTTCCCAATAGCCCCGTGTTCCAACCCGAAAGGATACAGGACAACATGGCGACACCCGGTAACCACACCTATGCCGAGATCACCTCGCAACCGGCCGCCTGGGCGGAGGCGGTGCGTCAGGTCAGGGAGCAGTCCTCTCGCCTGGCTGTGCTAGTGCCCTCGTCCTACGCTCAAATCCTTTTCACCGGTTGTGGCAGCACTTACTATCTCTCACTGGCCGCTGCGGCGTTGACACAGGCGCTCACCGGCGCTGTGTGCCGTGCGTTGCCTGCCTCGGAGCTGCTCCTCTACCCCGACTCTGCCTATCCTGCTCGGGGCGCGCGCACGTTGCTGATCGCGGTGTCCCGTTCGGGCAGCACCACCGAGACGTTGCGCGCGGTGGAACGCTTCCGCCAGGATGGTCGGGGCGACGTGGTGGTAGTCTGCAACTACCCCGATGCGGCGCTGGTAGCTATGGGCGATGTGGCCATCCTGCTCCCGGCCGGCCGTGAGGAGAGCGTCGCGCAGACGCGTTCGTTCGCCTCGATGTACGTCGCCTGCGTCGCGATGGCAGCGGTGTGGGGCAACGTGCCCGGCGCGCTCGACTCCCTCGGGCGATTGCCCTCCGTCGGCGAACGGTTGCTGCGTCAGTATGAGGCACTGGCCAGACAGTGGGGTGAAAACGCAGCGCTGAACCAGATCTTCTTCCTGGGCTCTGGGCCGCGCTATGGACTGGCATGCGAGGCAGCTCTGAAAATGAAAGAAATGTCCCTCACCGTGGTGGAACCGTTCCACTTCCTCGAGTTCCGTCACGGGCCGATGTCTATGATCACGCCTCAGACGCTGGTGGTGGGGCTGCTCTCCGATGTGGCGCGGGCGCAAGAAGAGGCAGTGATGCAACATATGGCCCGTTTGGGTGCGCAGACGCTCACGCTAGGCGAGAGTCGGGCGGATGTCGCCTTCGACTCAGGCGTGTCGGAGCAAATGCGCGGTGTGCTCTACCTGCCGATATTGCAGCTGATGGCCTATTATCGCGCGCTCAGCAAGGGCTTAGATCCCGACCGGCCATACAACCTCTCTAAAGTGATCGAGCTGGATGTCCTCTAGTGTCGCCGATGGGCCGGCGGTGGTGTGCTTTGTCGCGCGCAGCGGCACAGGCAAGACCACCCTTTTGGAGAAGCTGATTCCCCGTCTCAAGGCGCGGGGATTGTGCATCGGTGTGCTCAAGCATCACGCCCACGCCACCGTCTTCGACATCCCCGGCAAGGACAGCTATCGCCTGGCACAGGCCGGCGCCGACATCGTGGTGGGCGCATGTGCCACTCAGGTGGCCATCTTCTATCCGGCCGATGGCCCGCCCGACCTCGAGGCGCTGATCGCGCGCCATCTCCAGCAGGTTGACCTGGTGCTGGTAGAAGGCTACAAGGAAGGTCCTCACCCCAAGATCGAGGTGTGCCGGGCAGCCCACGCACTGCGCGACGCCCACGGCGTACCCCAATTGATGGCACGGCCCGAGGAGCTGCTCGCCGTGGTCACTGACTGCGCGCTGGACGTGCCGGTGCCCCGCTTCGACCTGAACGATGCCGACCACCTGGCCGAGTTCCTCCACCGCTGGTTGCAACGGCGGGCCAATGCCGGTGAAGTGGCACGCGGGCGGGGTGTTTAACCAGCTGCCCCCGCCCACCATCGCAATCTCAACGCGGTTGTCCGATGTAGAGCATGCGCCCTTCGCTGCGCCCGAAGACCTCGGGGAAGTAGAACTCCCAGGCCACAGTGGGGATGACGTGAAAATCACCCGGCGTGGTGGCACGCATCGTATAGCTATACTCATACGTCCCCTTGGGCAGGTAATCGGCGAACAAGACCACCTTCTCATCGCGCAGCTCGCTGCGGCTGTACCAGTTCCACCAGCGCCAGGACAATGCGTAGGCGGTTTCTTCTTCCGCGCGTCGCAGCCCGGGACGTTGTGCCAATAAGCTGGTGGTGGCTAAGCCGGTGTCGATCGCCTCGGCACCCGCCGGCAACATATCCTCGACCACCACGTAGTACAGATCGTGCGGTGCGATGATCGTCAGGTCAACGCGGATCACATCACCTAGCCGGGCCTCTTTCACATCCGGACAGCGCACCCCTTGCTCGCATGTAGCAAGCGTGTAGCGTCTTTGCACGATAATACCACGGTTGACGGCGGGCAGCTGCTCCACCGGCAGGTAGACGTGCAGGTGGGCAGTGTAGTACAGCATGCCTGGGCCGGCGCTGCGGGCGATGACGAGCCGATTGGAGACCTGCTGCAATAGCTTCGCAATGTCAACCCGGATGTCCTGGCTGCGTTCCACCGTCTGGGGGGTGACCTCGGCGTCGGCAAGCGTCTCCCCGTTGAGCTGCGCCGTGTAATGATACATCGCCTGCAGCTCGCCCGTGTGGCGCATCCAGTCGGTCAGGGCGATGAGTGCCCAGGCGGTCTCCTGCGTGGTTGCCCAGACATCCGCCTTCCGCGCGACCATCAGCCAGCGCACCACGTTGGGAATCAACGCATTGCCGGGATCGAGGCGCACCAGCGCATCCAGCACGATGGCAGTCGTACGCGTGTCCGAGTTCATCGCCCACCAATCGTTCTCCGTTTCCTCCCAATGCGCGCCGGTGGCGCTCAGGATGGCTGCGCTGTTGAGGTCGGAGAGCAGCGTGTTGATCCACTCCGCGCCATATCCCTGGCGCTGGAGCGCCATAGCCAGGTAAGCGCGCGCGTACCAGCTGAGGCGAGCGCGGTAGGTATACAGTTCCTCAAGATGATCCGCGGGTGCCTGTTCCGCTTCGGCCAACACATAAAGCAACCACGCCTGTTGGTTTGCCATGGAAGTGGCCTCCAGCTCGCGGATCGAGACCAAGCGGCTGCGCAGGAAATCCAGCCCGCGTTGCAGCACCAGCTCGTCCACGGCGAAGTTTGCTTGGCGTGCCATCAGCAGGCCGAACACAACGTAGGCGCTGATATGGGGGCTGCTCTCGCGCTCCGGCCACCATCCCCAACCACCATCGGGATTCTGCTGAACATAGAGTTTGCCCAGCGCGTGCTCCACCAACCGTGTCAGCTGCCCGGCCAGCTCAGGACGGGCGATGCCCAGCTGTTGCAGCGCGCGGTAGGTCAACACGTTGGGCAGGAAGCGACTGACAGTTTGTTCGGTGCATTCATAGGGATAATGTTCGAGATAGCGCAGTCCCTCGCGGATGCTGGCCGCCAGCGAGGGATCAATGCGCACTTGCAGCATGCCGCGCCGGCTGTCATAACGCGGCGGCAACACGATCTGCTCGGTCACACTGCCCTCGTCCGCGAGCATGCCCGCCGTGCCCACAATATCGGGCGCGCTGTAGCGATAGATGGCCAACGTGCCCTCCGGTCCGGTGGTCAGCCTGGGTTTGCTGGCATCGCTGTAGGCGCCGCCTTGCGCGATCGCGATGAAGGCCAGGTCGGCATAGGGCGCGTCGCTCGTTTGGGCGTTCCAGGTGACTGTCGCTTCGCCGCCCGCCGCGATGCGCACCGTCTGCGTCGCCACATCTTGCAAGGTGACACCCGTCGCCGCTATGCTCACGGTCACGTCCAGCGTCTCCTCCGTGTTGTTGCTCACTGCAGCACCCAGCACCACACGATCCTGCGCGATCAGGAAACGTGGGGTGATGGGGCGGATAAGCAAAGGTTTGGCCGCGATCACCTCTGCCAATCCCTCGCCGACCTGCGTGGCCGGGTTGATCGCCAAGCCGCGCACTGCCCACGTGGTGATATTGTCCGGCAGCTTGATGCTCACCTGGGCCTCGCCACGTGCATCCGTTGTCACCCATGGGTTCCAGTAGGCCGTATCGGCGAACTCTTGACGCAGCGTCACCCCCGGCGGCAGCGCCGCTTCCACCCCCCTTGCCTCGCGCGCAAGCGAAGGCGCCATAACTGTCGGGACAGGCAATGGCATGCCCTCTTCCATCAACATTTTCTCTTCGCCCGCCCCCAGCCCCAGTCGCTGTTCCATCTCCTCCAGCTGGCGGTTGGCCGCAATCGCCAAGCTGGCTGCGGTGCGGATGCCGAGGCCACGGCGGAAGTAGAACCCCTCTCGCAGCACGTTGAGCGGGCGCGGCATCAGGCTCAGCACGGCTTTGTCCACCACATCCAGGGAGAGCTCCGCCTGTACCGGCTCCCCACGATGATCGGTGACCTTGATCGTGCAGTCCATTGTCTCACCGGGCGCAACCCGGCTGTGTGCCGGTGTGACGGTCACCTGGAGCTCTTGCTCCTCTGTGGACACGTCCAACGGCAACAAGCCCACCTTGTATTCGGCCGGGAGGCCGTCCGCACGTGTGCCCTTGACCAACACCACCGAGACGTAGATGTTGGGCGCGTCGGTCGTCGTGATGGGCAGGCGATAGACATGGGTGTTCGTCTCCAGGTAGATCACCTCATGGCGTCGGATGCGATTGCGTTCGACGGTGACCAGCGCGTAATGGGGTTGCTCATAAGGCGAGGGGATGAGAATCTCGGCCACCTCACCTGGTTTATAGGACGTCCTGTCCGCGATCAGGTTAATGCGGTCGTGGTTCTCGCGCCGCCAGGTGACGTACTCCTTGCCGGCGACCCAGACGAAGATGCTGGCGCGCACCTCACGCCCGGCGCTATCCCGGCCTGAGACCACCAAGTGATAACTGCCTGCCTGGGGCGGCGTGAATGTCACAACCGCCTCACCCCGCTCATCGGTGCGTACGTCAACCTTCTCGACGAGAATATCTTCTTCCTTGTGCTCCCAACGGCCGACGCCTGAGGCGTCTTCCACATAGCGGTTATGCCATTCGCGCCGATACACCTGCAGTTGCAGCGCCTTGCCCGGCAGCCTTGCGCCCTGCCAGTCCACCGTCACCAGGTCCACGGGGAAGGGCTCGCCCGCAAGACCCACATAACGCGCCGGGCGCAAGCCGATGTAGAAGTCCCCCTGGTGCATCACCCAGTCGGCACGCCCGGAGATAACCTGGTTATCCCGCCCGGTGGCCGTCGCCTCCAGGATGAAGCGCGTGCTGCGTTGGATGGGCTTGCCTGTCTGATCCACCAACTCGGCCGGGATGGCGATGCGCAAGCGGCCGGCAATGTCGGTGCTGCCCCTGCCGCTCAGGATGGGCGTGGGTGGACTTTGCGGACGCCACCAGCAATCAAGGCACTGCCACGGGTCGTCGGTCTCACTGAAGGTGTAGCCACCTCCCCACGGCGGCCTGAAGACATACCGCTCGGCCAGCAGATTCCATCGCACCGGCGCCTGGGCCACGCCACCGCCGAAGAAGTAGCTCACCTCGACGAGGGCTTCCATCGCCGTGCCCCGGACGACCTCGGAGATCGCCGGGGTCACCGTCACCTGGAACTCGGGTGGGCGATACGCCGCCACCTGAAAGGTGGTCTGGAAGTTGTAGCCGGCGAATTCAGCATTAATGACATACGGGCCAAGAGGAGCGCCTTCGCCGATCGGCCAACGGCCCTCAAAGGTGCCGTTGTCGTTCAGCGGCATCTCCGCCTCGTAAACCGTCTCGTAGTTGGGATCGGTGATCATCACGCGTATGCGCCTGGCATCGGAGAGGGCATAGACGGCGTCATCCTCGGCACGCAGCGCTCCCTTCAAGTAGACCGTCTGACCCGGTCGGTAAATGGGGCGGTCGGTGTAGAGAACCACACGTGCCTTGTTCCACTCATAGGCGGCGGGCAGGCCGAAGTCCCACGCGCTGGTGCCACGCACCCAACGGCTGGAGACGGCAGCAAATGGTTCCTTGGAATAGGCGATCAGATTGCGGAAGCGCTGCTCGCCCAGAGCAAACATCGCCACCCCCTGAGCATCGGTCTTGCGGGTGTCCACCACCTGCTTGGTGTCAACATCATAGAGCCGCACAGGAAGCCCCTCGACCGGCGCGCCGCCGGTCAGGTCGGTCGCCCACACCAATGCATCGCGCGGGCCATATTTGAACGTCAGGTTGAGCGCGGAGACCACTAACACGTGCGAACTCGTCCAGCGTTGCCCCCACTTTGCGAGCAGCTGCGGCGATTCAACGCGCAGCAAGTACAGACCCGCTTCCAGCGGTCCACCCCCTTCGGCCAGCGCGATGCGCGCGTAGCTGGGTCGGTTGAGCGGCGCCTCGAGACGCTCGCACCAGTGTCGTACCAGGTACGCGCGCGGCGGGCGATATTCATCCCATTGCCACTCCGGATAGGTGATCATGTCCGGGGAAAGGCGGTAGAGCTCCAGGTCGAGCTCGGTGATGTTGACAAAGGCAACGAGGACGCGCGCCGGCGCCGTGGCATCGTAGGTGCCCACCAGGCCGGGTGTGATCAGGCGGAAATCGGGCGATAGCGCCGCGGTGCGGAAGTGCACCGTCAGCTCCTGAGTGGTGGCATTGCCATAGGGGTCTTGGATGCCCGGCGCGATGGCGACCCAATACTCTGTCGAAGGCTGCGCACCGAACTGGATGCTGAAGGAGTAATTCCACTCGCTGTAATAGGTGATTACCTGGGATGCCGTGATGTTCGGGCTGAAGGTCAGGTGGGGCAGCACGGTGGCGGGATCAATCGGTGCGTTGAAGCGGATGGTGAAGTGGGTGTAAGGATGGGCTGCTTGTTCGCCGTCGCTCGGTTCGGTCGCCACTATGGCGGGCAGCGGCACCGTGCGGAAGGTGAAGTTATAGTCCTGTGGCATGCCCCGCGGACCACCTGCAGCGGCGCGTACACCCTGCGCTATCGTAACCTGATAAAGGGTGTCGAACTCCAGCTGCCGGGTGGGGGTGAAGTACAGCGTGTTGCCCACCACCTGTAGCGCGCCTGGTATCTCTTCCCCATCACGCCTCAGGTGAAAGGCTTCCTTTGCCGATTCGGGGGCGACCGCCATGTTGAACTGCACCTGAATCTGGGGGCGGACGCTGACCATCTTAGCGCCGTCGGCCGGTTGGGTGGAGATCACGGCGGGCGGCGCTGTGCTGAACGACCAGGTATAATCCGCTGCCAGCAAACCACCGGTCGTGTCGGTGAGACCACGTGGCACGATGGCGGTGTAGGTGCTGCCACCCGCCAAGGGTTCATCTGGACGGAACACATACACCGAAGTGTTGACCCACTCACCCTTGCCTGTTACGGGAGGTTGCAGCTGCAGCGGCTGGGGGAAGCTCGCCTGCTCGGCCAGGGCGGA
>Ga0308395_1002211_pt1 | contig 11389 bp, 10 predicted proteins | sample Hotspr20SampleP4_FD_202097 | JGI IMG/M metagenome (GOLD analysis project Ga0308395, IMG submission 202097) | Hot spring phototrophic mat microbial communities from Mushroom Spring, Yellowstone National Park, Wyoming, United States - 20050930_P4 ...
CCACTGTGGTGGCAGCCTTGCTGTGGAAATGGATCTTCAACCAGCAATACGGTATCTTCAACTACGTTCTTCATTCATTGGGCCTTATTTCCTCCTTCAAGGCGTGGATCGGCGACCCCTCGCTGGTCTTGTTCTCGGTGACATTAGCTAATATCTGGAAGGGTTTCCCGTTCCACATGATCGTGCTCCTGGCTGCGTTGCAGACCATCCCGCCGGATATCGTTGAGGCAGCCATCATTGACGGCGCTACTGCCCTGCAACGCTTTCGCTACGTGGTACTGCCCTATTTGCGTTATATCATCATGATTGACCTCCTCATTTCCATCATCTGGACCTTCCAAAGCTTTACCACTATCTGGACGATGACAGAGGGTGGACCCGTCACGGCAACGACTACTTTGGCCATCAGCATTTATCGGACGGCATTTCAGGCGTTCGACATCGGCATGGGAGCTGCCATCGGCACCATCTGGCTGATGGCCATGTTAATTTTCAGTGTGGTGTTCGTGCGATTGTTCGGTGGCACCCGAGTTGAAGTGTAGGAGATCGAAGCGATGTTGTCCCTTCGTCACCGCCGTCGGTTGGTCAGAGGCCTGTCCTATTTGTACATCCTGGTGCTGCTGGTACTGACACTGTTCCCGATTGCGTGGATGGTCTCGTCTTCGATCAAGCCGATCGAAGATCTATTTGTCATTCCGCCGCAGTGGATACCACAAAACCCGACGCTGAGCACGGTCAACTCGGTCATCTACGGTGACTACGGACGCGGCAGCCTCTTCCCCAGGTACTTCGCCAATAGTGTGATCGTCACGCTAGGCACCACCATATTCTGCCTGGTGGTCGCGACATTGGCAGCGTATAGCTTCTCACGGTATCCCTTCCGCGGCAGCGATGGGCTGATGATAGGCATTCTCTCGACGCAGATGTTCCCCCAGGGCATGTTATTGATCACCCTGTACCTGACCTTCCTGGCCCTGAAGTTGCTGAACACCTATCCGGCGTTGATCCTGGCCAACACCACCTTCGCCATTCCTTTCGCCATCTGGATCCTCAAGGGCTTTTTCGACACCATCCCCCGTGAGATTGAGGACGCTGCCCTGATAGACGGTTGCGGCCGGCTGGGCGTCTTGACGCGTGTGGTGCTGCCGATGATCGCGCCCGGCCTGGTTGCTGCCGGCGTTTACACCTTCTTGATCGCATGGGACGAGTATCTCTTTGCTGCTACCCTCACCATCAAGCCAGAGATGCGCACGCTGCCGCCGGGCATTATCCAGTCCTTCGTCGGTCAGTTCTACCTGAACTGGCCCAACGTTATGGCCGCTTCCGTGCTGGTGACCATACCGGTGACGGTGTTGTTCATATTCTTCCAGAAACACCTGGTGCAAGGGCTGACGGCCGGCGCCATAAAGGGATGATGGCGGATATGTGTGAAGGGGGTGACGGTATTATGAAGAAAGAACGAATGACACCGCGCGAACGTGTGATGATGGCGATCAACCATTGCGAGCCGGATCGCGTGCCGCTCGACTTCTACGCTGTGCCTGAAGAGCTCGAGGCACTGGAAAAGCATCTGGGATTGACCCCACAACCTGATCCCAATTTCCCGCACTATATGGCGGCGCACGAAGCACTGCTCGAGTATTTCCATACCGATGTGCGTTTCGTGGCGCCACGTTACATCGGCCCAGAGCTACCCAAATTCGAGGATGGCAGTTTTATGGATGTATGGGGCTTCCGGCGCACGGTGACCAACTACGGACTGGGCACCTATTATGAGTTCCTCGACCCGCGCCTGGCAAACGCCACCACAGTTGCCGAGGTGGATGCCTATCCCTGGCCCGACCCTGATTGGTGGGATTACTCGGTCATCCGCCTGCAGTGCGAGCGCTATGATCGTTATGCCATCATTGCAGGGGATGACGGCAATGTGGATTTCATCAATCGTGCCTCCTTTCTGCGCGGCTATGAACAGGTGATGCTCGATATCGCCACGCGCAACGAGGTGCTATTCCGCATTTGGGATCACCTATCCGATTTCTTCTACGAATTCGATCGGCGCATCCTGGAAGCGGGGGGTGGCCGCATTGACATTATGCACTTCGGTGATGACTATGGCACCCAGCGTGACACTGTGATCAGCCCACAGATCTACCGCGAGCTCTTGCAACCGCGTTGGCGGCGCCATATCGAGCAGGCGCGCGCATATGGCTGCAAGGTGATGCACCATTCCTGTGGCAGCACGCGACGCCTCATGCCCGACCTGATCGCGACCGGCATTGATGTGCTGGTCACGGTGCAACCCTATGCGGGCGGAATGGACTTGCGCGAGATCAAACGTCTGTACGGTGACCGACTGGCCTTCCACGGCACGCTGGACATCCAGCAGGACTTGCGCATCAATCCGCCTGAAAAGGTGCGCGAGATTGTGCGCGAGCGCATTGAAGTGATGGCACCGGGTGGCGGCTTTATCCTGGCACCCACGCATATTGTCCAGCCGGATGTGCCGGTTGAGAACGTGCTGGCCGCCTATGAAGCCGCACTGGAGTATGGGTGGTACGACTCGCTGGGCAAGTCCACAAGAGGGTGAACACGATGAACACGAGAGGTAAAGCAAAAGTCGGATTGCTGGGCCTGATGCTGGATTTGTATGATGCCTGGCCGGATCTGAAGCCCACGATGGCAGAATTTGCGCGCGAGCTCGCGGATGCTCTAAGCGCCTTCGCCGAGGTGGAATTCCCCGGTGTGTGCAACACCCGGGAGCAGGTAGACCGCACCGTGGCTGCGTTCGAGGCCGCGGATAAGGACTTGCTCCTGGTGGTGTTGCTCACCTATGCACCCAGCCACATTGCCCTGCCCGCTCTGGTGCGCACGCGCCTTCCCATTTTGATTTTCAACACGCAGCAGCTCTATGCCGTGGGACCGGACACGCGTTCTATGGACACAACGCGCAATCACGGCATGCACGGCGTGCAAGACCTGGCCAATGTGCTGTTGCGTGCCAGCCGAGACTTCCATCTGGTCACCGGTCACTATCAGGATGCGCGCGCCATCGAGGAAGTGCGACGGTGGTGTGATGCCGCCCGCGTTGCCAAACACATGCGCCGGCTGCGCATCGGCCTGCTGGGCTATGCTATGGAAGGCATGGGCGATTTCGGCCTGGATGAGACCGCTTTTCTCGCTCAGATGGGTGTCGAGGTCAGACACATCTCTATGAAGGAGCTGGCTATGCGCGCTGCCGCGGCGCCCGCCGACGCAATTGCCGCGCTGATGACCGAAGATCGCACCCACTTCCGGTTCGCGCCCGAGGTCACCGAGACGGTGCATGCCGCCAGTGCACGCCTGGAGTGGGCGCTGCGTGAGACATTGCGCGAGCGCGGCATGCACGGCTTCGCCTCTCATTTTCTGGCCATCAGCCAGGAGGGTCAGCTGGAGACGTTGCCCTTCCTGGCTGCGTCCAAGCTGTTGGCCGACGGCTATGGTTTCGGTGGTGAGGGCGATGTCACCAGCGCGGCAGCGGTATGTATGATGCAGGCACTTGCCGGCCAGGCAAACTTTACTGAAATGTTCACAATGGACTTCGCCCACAATGCGATCCTGATGATGCATATGGGCGAGTCTAATTGGCGTATGGCGCGTCCAGACGCTCCGATCCATGCTCTGTGTAGCACGCTGGGCGACATTATGGACGTGCCTATAGCGCCTGTGCTGTTGGCCTTCAGCCTGGCGCCGGGCGATGCCACCCTGGTCAGCCTCACCACCACGGCCGGCGGTAAGCTGAAGTTCATCGTGACGGAAGGCCGTGTGCTCGATTTCCCTTATATTCCTGACCTGGCGCGGCCTCATTTCAAGTTTGCACCGAACGGCGACTTGTGTGAGTTTCTGACCCGCTTTAGCCAGGAGGGTGGTTCGCATCATCAAGCTTTGGCATACGGCCACTGGGCCGGCACAGTGGAGAAGATCGCCGCACTTCTGGGTATCCCGTGTGCACGCGTGTAAGGTGAAGCACAAGTATGGATGAGCTGACCGGTCGTCAACGTTTGCTGCGCGTCTTCAACCAGCAGCCCGTTGACCGCATTCCGGTTGCACCCTTTATTCATATCAACTTCGTGAAAGAATTTTATAACAGCCACGAGGTGGATTGGGTAGCGCGCACACCGGAGGTGTATCGCCATTTCGGCTTTGACATCATCCATCGCAACTGTACGCCGGCGCCCGACATCTATGGCCCATCGGGTCCGGACTGGGAGTTGGAGGTGATACGCCAACAGAACGGACGCGACGAAACTGTCACCACCGTGATCCACACGCCTGCGGGCACTTTGCAATGCGTCGAAGCACTGCGTTGGGTGTATGAGTACGACGCCGAGTACTCCCCAATCGAATACCTCATCAAAAGCGAAACCGACTTGGAGATAATGATGCGCTTTCAGCCTCCGCCTGTCCCGCCGAACACGGAGGATATCCGACGCGCCAGAGCAGCGGTGGGAGAGGACGGCATCGTCGCGCCATGGATTCAGGGTGCTTTCAACCTGGTCGCTTTCTACTACAGACGGGTGGATGACCTGCTGCTGGATGCACTGTCCGACCCCGCCTTCTACAACCGCCTGATGTCCTATGCCATAGAACGCTATAAGACCCACATCCGAGCGATGATTGAGGCGGGAGCAGATGTATTGAGCTATGGTGGCAACATCGCGAATGCGCGATTGGTGGGCCCTGAATTTTTCGAGCGCTTCGTCTTGCCCTATGAGCGACGGCTCATCGAGTTCATTCAGAGTTATGGTGTTGCCGTGCTCTATCACAATTGCGGACGGGCGCGCAAGCTGTTACCACTTTATCCTGCCTTGGGCATGCGCGCGTACGAGTCGCTCACACCACCACCTTACGGTGACACCATCTTGACAGAAGCGGTGGAGATCTTCGGCCGAAATGTCACGCTATCGGGCAATATAGATCAGATTGACCTGTTGCGCCGCGGCAGTGCGGACGAAATTCGCGCCCAAGTACGCCGGGTATTGGACACCGTGCGCGGCCGCGCTCACTTCATCCTCGCAACCACCGATTACTTCAACGAAAACACCCCGCACGACAACATCCATGTGCTCGCGGACGCCGGGCGAGCGTATAGCACCTGCTAAGAAGCTGCTGCCTTCTCCTACGGCGTACCTTCGTTGTTTTCCCGCTGCCTGATCCCTACATTCGGATAAATTGCCGGGCAATCACGAGAGCATCTCGGAACAGCCTATGCAGTATTCCCGGGTGGCCATCTGCGAACTGGCATGTTCGTCCCAATATGCTATAATCTGCACGCTGCGAGACCACGAGATAAGATGGATCGCGCTGATGCTGCAATCATGAAACTGAGCTCAAAAGGAGTTCCTCACTTTATGAACCAGCTGGAATTGATCCGACAACTTGCTGTCAAAAACAACACCAAAATCGTGTTGCTCGTCCTGGACGGCATAGGGGGGCTGGCGATGCAGCCCGGCGGGCCCACCGAGTTGGAAGCAGCACACACCCCCAACCTCGATGCGTTGGCAGCGCGCTCTGCCTGCGGTCTGAGCGAGGCGATTGCGCCCGGCATCACACCGGGCAGCGGCCCCGGCCATCTGGCTCTCTTCGGGTATGATCCCTTGCAGTACGAGATCGGGCGCGGTGTGCTCGAGGCATTGGGCATCGGTTTTGAGCTCCAACCCAATGACGTCGCCGCGCGCGGCAACTTCTGCACCGTGGACGCCCAAGGGCTGATCACCGACCGGCGCGCCGGCCGCATCTCGACCGAGGAATGCACGCGACGCGTCCGACTGCTGCGCAGCATCACCCTGCCGGGTGTGCAGGTCTTCGTGGAACCGGTCAAGGAGCATCGTTTCGCGCTGATCCTGCGCGGCGATGGGTTGGGCGCCGATGTGGAGGACACCGACCCGCAGCGCGTCGGCGCAGCGCCGTTGCCGGCAGTGGCACGCAATCCCCAGTCGCAGCGCACCGCCGAACTGCTGAACGAGTGGATCGCTCAGGCACGCCACATCCTGGCGAATCATCCCCCTGCCAACATGTTGACGCTGCGTGGCGTGGCCAAGGATCCGGGACTGCCCAAGTTCTCCGATGTATACCTGCTGCGCGCGGCAGCGGTGGCGGTATATCCCATGTACAAGGGCGTGGCACGTTTGGTGGGAATGGAAGTGATCGAAAGCATTGGTGACTCCCCTGCCGATCAGTTCGAGACGGTACGCCGCCACTGGGATCGTTACGACTTCTTCTTCATTCACATCAAGAAGACGGACAGCTACGGCGAGGATGGCAATTTCGACGCCAAAGTACACGTCATCGAACAAGTGGACGAGGCATTGCCCACATTGCTCGCGCTTGAGCCCGACGTGCTCGTCGTGACCGGGGATCATTCCACTCCATGTCTGCTCAAGAGCCACAGCTGGCACCCCTTGCCCATCATGCTGATGGCGCGCACGGCGCGCGGTGACCAGGTGACGCAATTCAGCGAGGCCGCTTGCATCCATGGCAGCCTGGGTCGCATACGCCATACCGACATTATGCCGCTTGCAATGGCCCACGCGCTGCGCCTGACCAAATACGGCGCATAACACCAGACCTTCTTGGGAGGGATTTCTATGGAATACCGTCGTCTTGGCAAATCTGGCCTGGAGCTCTCTGCACTTTCTTTCGGCTCGTGGGTGACTTTCGGACAACAGATTGATGAGGACACCGCCTTTGCCTGTATGGAGGCAGCTTATCAGGCGGGGGTCAATTTCTTTGACAACGCCGAAGCCTACGCCGGCGGCCAGGCAGAGATCATCATGGGCAACGTGATTAAACGCGCCGGCTGGAAGCGCTCCGACCTGGTAATATCCACCAAGATCTTCTGGGGCGGCAAATCGCCCAACCACAGCGGTCTTTCGCGCAAGCACTTGCTGGAAGGTATCCGCGCCTCTCTCGCCCGTCTCCAGCTCGACTATGTGGACCTGATCTTTTGCCACCGCCCGGATCTCTATACCCCTATCGAGGAGACCGTGTGGGCGATGCACTATATTGTCAGCAATGGCCTGGCACTCTACTGGGGCACCAGTGAATGGAGCGCCGAGCAGATTCGCACTGCCTATGACATCGCGCGCCGCGAACACCTGATCCCACCCACGATGGAACAGCCCGAGTATAACATGTTCCATCGTGAACGGGTGGAGAAGGAATACCGCCGCCTGTATGACGAGATCGGTCTGGGCACCACCGTCTGGAGCCCGCTCGCGGGTGGCCTCCTCACCGGCAAGTACAACGAGGGGATTCCTGAGGGCTCGCGTGCGACCTTGAAGGGCTATGAGTGGATACGCCAGCGCATCGAAAGTGAAGAGGGACGACGTAACATCGAGAAGGTCAAACAGTTAGCGCCCATTGCACAGGAATTGGGCTGCACCCTCGCACAGCTGGCACTGGCGTAGTGCCTCAAGAACCCCTTCGTGAGCACGGTTATCACGGGTGCCAGCCGGCCAGAACAGGTGGTGGAGAATATGAAGGCACTCGACGTGGTGCCTAAGCTCACCCCGGCCGTGATGGAGCGCATCGAGACGATTCTGGCAAACAAACCGGAACCCGAGTTCGACTGGCGCCAGATCTGATCAGGTGGATTGGGCATAAAAGGTCGGCAGAGAGCAGCAGCCTTTTACTTGCACGGTTGGGATCATATGCACTGATGAATAACGTCTTCTGTTCCAATCACCCGTTGGTCAGACACAAGCTGACCAAATTGCGCGATGTGGCGACGGAGCCCAAACGCTTTCGCGAGCTGATCCGCGAAATTGCCATGTTGCTGGCCTACGAAGCAACGGCTGATCTGGCGCTCGAGCCCGCTGAAGTCCAGACACCGCTTGGGCGTGCTGAGGGAGCTTTGCTGCGTGAGAAGATCGGCCTGGTGCCTATCCTGCGTGCCGGCTTGGGCATGGTGGATGGCATTTGGGAGATGATGCCAGGCGCGGAAGTATGGCACATCGGCCTCTACCGTGACGAGCAAACCTTGCGGCCGGTGCAATACTATAACAAGCTACCCGTTGATCCCACCGTGCAAGTCTGTCTGGTCCTTGACCCCATGCTGGCGACAGGAGGCTCGGCCGTTGCAGCGGTGGACATTCTCAAGCGCTGGGGCGCCCAGCGCATTAAGTTCGTGGGCATTATTGCCGCGCCCGAAGGTTTGCGAGCCATGCAAAGTGCCCATCCGGACGTCTCGATCCATATTGCGGCCATTGACAGCCATTTGAGTGAGAACGGCTATATCGTGCCTGGCCTGGGTGATGCCGGTGATCGCCAGTTCGGCACCGGTTGAAGAGACGTGACACGCCGGCCACTCACGCCTGCCGGAGATCACACCATACCCGTAACCTGGACGTTGTTGTCACTATTAGAAGAAAACCACGGATGACCAGCTATAGTTTGGTATTATGGATCATCGTCGGCGGTCTTGCCGGCTGGCTGACCGGGAGGCTGCTCCGCGGATATGGTTACGGCTGCATCGGCAATATCGTGATAGGGATTATCGGTGCTGTGATCGGTGGCTGGCTGTTTCGTATTGCCAACATCGAGGCCTTGCCTGGCCTCATCGGCAGCGTGTTCACCGCTATTATCGGCGCCGTGGTGCTCATCACCGTGCTGGGATTGCTGACCGAGCGGCGTCGCTAGGGAAACGCAAGCCCTATTGCCTGGCGGCCGGCGTCGGGGTCGCGTTTATCAAGACCTGGTACTCCGGCGGCACGACTTCGATCCACGAGTTGCCCCGTTTAAGCGGGATGGGCTCCCCATTGGGAAAGACAAACTCAGGTGTTTGTGTACCATCGGTACGCCACAGCCCTTCCATAACAACCCCATCGCGGAAGACTTGGACACGCCCTTCTCCGTTGACGATGATGCGGATCGAAGTGGCGCCGTTGCTGTCCTCCACGATGTCGGTGGGCTCGTGGGGCGCGTAATATACGATCACGTTTGCTGCCGAGATCTGCTTCTGCGTCGTGGAATCGAACAGAGGCTCACCGGACACCCAACGCAAATAGCGACCGCTGGATGCATCATAGCGCCACAGCGTCTGGCTGGTGCGCCGCGGATAAGGGATGAAGATCGTCTCTGCTTTCTGGCCGCCCACCGGGGTGTCGGAAAATATGAACCCGCGTAATACCACAGCGGCCTCCATGTTTTTCTTTGCCATGAGCTCACGGGCTGCGCTGACATCCACTGCTAACCGCGTCTGCCAGCCCTCGCCCTTGCGGTAGAAATAGGGTTGCGGATAGAAATACTCATCCAGGTTGACGATGGGCAGCTGCGAGAGCTCCCAACGCACCCCGTCGGAACCACCTGAACTGGCCAAAGCCGCTTGATATTGCATCGTCAATTGCGCGTTGATCAATCGCGCGCTGCGGATGGGGGCGACCACCTGCGGATCCTCGCTCAGATAGATGGCAGTGAGGCGCGTCACCCACCATTCGACGATCTCTTCATACACCACGTCGGCGCTCATCAGGCCGGCCTGCGGCCGCGCAACAGGATCATTGCCCACCCGCACAGCGATCGGTCTTCGCTTCAACTTGCTGGGGTCGCTTACGATCAGGCCGGTCAATGGGTTTTCCCCTTCAGGCCGCTCCGGAATGACCACCGTGGCGGTAGGGGTTGGCCCGGCGGCAGTGGGTGTGCGCGTCGGAGTACGTGTCGGCTCCGGCGTCCGATATGTGACCACCACCGGCGTTCCCGTACCGGCGGGTACATTTATGGATTTTGTGGTCTCGGCCAGAGGGGATGTCATCACCTTCTCGGACGCAATGGCCTCTGATGTCGCGACAATCAGAGTGGGGGATGACTTTAAGGCGGGCGTGGGTGTGAAGGTGGCCACCTTGGCGCTCATCTCCTGCCACGAGGAAGGGGAACACGCTGCTGCCATTATGAGGCTGCCCCATATGATGAGCCACACAAATCCCCACCCGATCCAACGCTCGATCCAACGCTTCCTCAATACCATGGACCTTTACCCTAGAAATAACAATCCAATCCCTGGTAAACCGTGCATTGCTCAGGCTGCCTTGCCGGTGCTTATGGGAAAATGCCCCGCGTTTGAATCGCTTCTGCCACACGCCGCACCGCCAGCATATGGGCGCCTATGCGCAAAGGCACCTGATGTGCCTGGCTGAAATCCCACACCTCGCGCAAGCTACGCTGCATGATCGCTTCCAGTCGCGCGTTGACTTCCTCTTCCTCCCAGAAGAAGCGCTGCAAGTCTTGCACCCACTCCAGATAGCTGACCACAACACCGCCCGCATTGGCCAGGATGTCCGGCACGATAACCACGCCACGCTCATTCAGGATGTCGTCGGCATGGCGCGTCGTGGGCCCGTTGGCACCTTCGACGATGATGCGTGCTTGTACAGCGGGGGCATTGTCGGCGCGAATCTGGTGCTCTAACGCTGCCGGCACCAGCACATCCACATCGCTTGTCAACAGCTCTTCATTGCTGATGCGCTCCCCATCACGCACCGGGTAGTCTGCCAGCAAGCTGCGCGGGTGCGTTTCCAGATAGTGTGCGATCGCAGCGACATCCAACCCCTGTGTATGATACAATCCGCCGCTCACATCGCTGATCGCCACAACGCAGCAGCCCATCTCCTCCAGCAGCTGCGCCGCCACCGAGCCGACGTTGCCGAAGCCCTGCACGGCCACGCGGGTGCCCTCCACGCGACGGCCCATACGTTGTAGCGTTTCGCGCACTATGATGGCCACGCCCCGGCCGGTCGCCTCCTTGCGTCCCAATGATCCGCCCAACACCACCGGCTTCCCGGTGACCACCTCGATGACCGAACTCCCCTCTAACATGCTGACCGTGTCGGCCATCCAGGCCATCACCTGCGGATTGGTGTTCACGTCCGGTGCCGGGATATCCCGGCGCGGACCCAAAATCGGCATAATCATAGCAGTATAACGGCGGGTCAGACGGCAAATTTCCGCTTCTGACATCTGGCGCGGATTGCACGTGACACCTCCCTTGGCACCGCCAAACGGGACATTCACCACAGCGCATTTCCAGGTCATCAGCGCCGCCAGCGCACGGGCCTCGTTCAGGTTGACCTCAGGATGGTAGCGGATGCCCCCCTTGCATGGACCACGCGCGCTGGAGTGTTGCACGCGGTAGCCTGTGAACACCTCGATGTGACCATCGTCCATCATCACGGGCACCGCAACGATCAATTCACGCTCCGGCTGACGCAACATTGCATGGATGCCCGGATCGAGCTGCAACCGCTCGGCAACTTCATCCAGCTGGGTCAACACAGTGCTCCACAGATCACCTGTGACCTCCCTCGTCACACTCCCCACCGTCGCATTTGTTGTTTGCTCCATAGCCGATGACCTCATA
>Ga0308395_1002221_pt1 | contig 11331 bp, 8 predicted proteins | sample Hotspr20SampleP4_FD_202097 | JGI IMG/M metagenome (GOLD analysis project Ga0308395, IMG submission 202097) | Hot spring phototrophic mat microbial communities from Mushroom Spring, Yellowstone National Park, Wyoming, United States - 20050930_P4 ...
ATGATTGCTTTTCGGCAATCCGGCGGCGGTGCTACCAGGCTGCTGGGATACCATGACCATATGCCCTACCGGAGGATCATGTACCCACCTATATGGGGGTTATATACCTAGAGGCTCTAGCAAGCTAAGAGGGCATGGCGACCCCCTGATGGTGTAGAGGTTGGCCCCTGCTTTTGGGGGAAGTAGTTGATTCTTTTCGTTTGGCCCGGCACAATGAAGGGTGCCATAGAGGGGCGGGCTAGGCGTCCGGGGCCGAACCCGCTTGCTATCCGGCGGTTGCCCGCCCCCCCTTTTTCTTTGCTGTTGCGGATAGCGACTCGGAATCACGTGAAAGGATAGCCACGTGTCTAACCCCGAAGAGCTTTGGCGTACCGCAGAGCAGTTTGCGGAGTTGGCCGCAGAGTTTACCGAGCTCGACGAGCAAGTAGGCCCGCTTTGGTTCCGGTTTTGGTTTGTTCACCCAACCACACCGTTCCATAAAGCTTATGTCTTCCTATACGACGCAGACGACTATCAAGACATTCCCAGCCGTGATCTGGAGCTCCGGATGTTCCCCTGCCCGCTGCCCTCCCGATTCTTTGGACTAGAAGAAGACAAGGAGGTTCGGGCTATCGGCTATCTGCTGACGCCAGCGGACGAGCGTACATATGCCCTTGTGAACACCCTTTTTGCCAAGGCGGCTAAGGCGTTTTCTGGTGGGCAAGAGGCCTCTCCGGAGTGGTGGCTCTGTTTGTTGATCCAAGAGTGTTTTAAGAATTCCGTTCTTTTATGGTGGCAAGACCCGGATAGGGAATCGCTGGTTCCCATTTTTTCCGAAGGCCCCTACATTCTCAACGTTGAGGGCGATATTCTTTGGTCATTAGCGGATGTTTTGAACTATTGTGCTAGAAACTCATGGGGGCTTTTTTGTCTTCCAGAGGATGAGGTTGAACACGTAAAGGCCCACGCCCCGTGGTTACTATGGGCTAAGCAATCCTGGCCCATCAAGGCTTCGGCAGCACTCTGCGCCCAATACGCCAACTACTGGTTCACACGTTGGGAGCAGGCGAGGTTTCCGATTCCTGTCGGCAACCTTTCTTTGGAACAAACCCCGCAGGAAGAACCGGCCAACGACGGCGATTCTCGGAAGAAAGTCAAAGAGGCAAAGGAACGCCTTTTGAAAGTGTTGGCAGAAGCCACAGGCGAGGCATGTATTCAAGAGGCGGCTGATGTTATTGCTGGCGATCGCCCGCTTAACGAAAAGATCACAAAAGTAATGGATTTGTTGCCCTGTATGCGAAACTACAGCTCCCACCAGTTGGCCGCATTGTTCAAGGTCAGCCACAAGGCGGTCCAATATACGACCTGGTGGCAGCGAACCCGAAAAGGAGCAAAAGACCGAAGAATAGCCGAACGAGAAGACCGACTCCGGGAACGGGGCAAGACCACCACCCAAAGAGAATTGCAGGGTGGTAACCCAGATTAACTTCCCACCTACTTCCCACTCCCAAAAAATTAAGAAAATCCTAAAGCCGTAATCTGCCAAGGGTTACGGCTTTTTTCTTTTTGGAAACTTCCCATTTTTACTTCCCAGCGGGGGATTGTGGAGTAAAGGGGCCGCATCGGGCAGCCCCGAAAGATTTCCCCCGTTTCAAAAGGAGTTGCTTTATGCGAACGGACGTTTGTCTGTCGGGTGATCGGTTGGCTTTGAGAATGCGAGAGTTGGCCAAAGCGTTGAACTTGAGCGTCCGAACCATTTGGAGCCTAACCAAGGCGGGCGTGATCCCCCATGTTCGGGTTGGGGGTTCCATTTTGTATCCCATCGATGCAGTCCACCAATGGCTTCAAGAACAGGCCAAGGCCAACGTGGAATCGGCCCATGCCCAGGCTTCAGGGGAACCGGCCCCGAAAGGGTAGTCGGGTAGTCGGCATTCACGGAAGGATGGTTAACGGCATGAAACAACCGGGTTTAGAGCTTGTGTTGGCCCGATTGGAGGCGATGGGGCTTCGACCCCGAAGACAGGGGGATGGGTGGATTTCTTTCTGCCCAGCGCATGAACGCCCGACTGATGGTCATCGCCCTAGTCTTTCGGTGCGTCTGGCCGAAGACGGCCAAAAGGTTCTGCTCCGTTGCTTTGCAGGATGTTCTACGTCGGAGATTTTGAAAGCGTTGAATCTGGACTGGAAAGACCTTCGGATGGACGCATGGAAAGATGCCCCTAGAGCGTCAAAACCGGCCAAGACTTCCGGCGTTTCCCTGGCGTCCACCGGCAATGACGATAGACAAGGCAGCGGAGGCCAACAGGACGGCAACGGCCAACCCGGCCAACGGTGCTACCCATCGGCGGAAGCAGTGTTGACATCCTACGGAAGACGAAACCAACTTGGCCCGCCCGATCATGTTTACCTGTACCACCAAGCGGATGGTAGTCCATGTTTTGCGGTGGGCCGTTGGAACGCCATTGCGGGAGTACGTGAAAAAACGTTCTGCCAAGTTACCAGAACTCCCGACGGGTGGGTATTGGGTTGTCGGTTGGAAAAACTCCCTCCTTACGATTTGCCAAAAATCGTCAAAGCCGATCCCGGCCAGTGGGTGGTGATTGTCGAAGGAGAGAAGTGTGTCGAAGCGGCCCGGCAATGCGGTTTGTTGGCTACTTGTTCAGCAGGCGGTGCGGGCGCAGCGGCCAAGACCGACTGGAACTCCTTGCGTGGCCGGCGGGGGGCGATCTTGCCAGATAACGATACTCCCGGCCAAAAATATGCGGAAACAGTTGCCCGATTGGCGTTGGAGGCCGGAGCGGCGGAGGTGAAAATCCTTCGCTTGGCCGACTTCTGCCCCACCCTGCCCGAAGGCGGGGATATTGCCGATGTTCTGGACTCCCCAGATTGGTGTGGGTGTGGACTCCGGGAAGGAGCGAACCCGGAGGACTTAGGCCGGTGGATTCTTGACCGGGTGGAAAAACTCCCGCCTTGGCAGACTGAACCTCAGCCTTGGCCCGACATAGAACCTTTGGAGGATGTTCATCTGCCGACGTTTCCCGTGGACTGCCTACCCTGCCCTCTTCGGGAGTGGGTGGAGGCAGAAGCGGAATCGACCCAGACCCCCGCAGACCTACCTGGATTGCTGGCTCTGGCCGTTTGTTCTTCTCTGCTAGCCCGGCGTGTCGAAGTGGAAGCTAGACCAGGTTGGCGTGAACCAGTAAACATTTATGTTGCTGTTCTGCTAGACCCCGGCAATCGAAAATCGGCGGTCTTCCGGGAGGCAACAGCTCCCTTAGCGGAACTAGAAAGGCTACTGGCCCAGCAGGAGGCAGCGGAGATTGCAGCGGACCAATCCAAGTATCGACAGGCCGAAGCCCGGCTCAAAAACCTGGAATCACTGGCGGCTAAAGGTGATAGCGAAGCGGCCCACCAAGCGGAGGCCTTGGCTAGAGAATTGGCCGGATGGGAGGTGCCCGCCATGCCCCGTCTAATCGTCGAAGATGTTACCGAAGAAAAACTTGGTCTCCTGCTGGCCGAGCAAGGTGGACGCATTGCCAGTATTTCCCCGGAAGGCGGAGTTTTTGATGTTATGGCAGGCCGGTATTCCGGCACGGGAACACCCCAGTTTACCATCTATCTGAAAGGACACAGCGGAGACTCCATCCGGGTGGATCGGATGGGGAGAAGGCCTGTTCATGTGGAGCGTCCGGCCATTACGTGTGCCTATACGATCCAGCCTGTTGTCCTTTCGGAACTAGCGGCCAAGAAGGTGTTTCGTGGGCGTGGGCTGTTGGCTAGATTTCTGTACGCCTGCCCTCCCAGCCCGGTTGGGTACCGAAACACCAACCCGGCCCCCGTGCCCCAAGAAATCCAAACTGCCTACCGTGAGTTGGTTTTTCGGCTCCACGAGCAATTCTCCCGCCTGGGTGGCGGAGACCAGCCTGAAGTTTGGCGGTTGGACTCGGAGGCCCAGAAACTTTTCGCCTCTTGGGCGCAGGAGGTGGAGTATCGACTTCGCCCCTTCGGCGACCTGGGTATGATGACGGACTGGGGCGGGAAATTGGTGGGGCAGACCTTGCGGCTAGCGGCCATTCTCCATGCGGTTGCTTTTGCCGAAGAAGCCCGGCCCAGCCCGTGGATACCCCGGCAACGGATCATGGAGGCAATCGGATTGGCCCGGTATCTGATCCCCCACGCCGACTACGTGTTGCGGAAAGTGCTGGCAGGAGAGCGGCCAGAGGTTTCCGGTGCCCATTTCCTCCTTCAGTGGATCGAAGATGAGCACGTCCGAGAGTTTACCCAACGGGATTGCTACCGGAGGTTTCAACGAAGATTTTCCTCCACGGAGGACTTGGAAAGGGCGTTGAAGGAATTGGTGGATCGGAATTATATCCGCCGGAAGGAGTGTTCGGATCGAGGCGGCCCTGGACGTCCTCCCAGCCCTAGTTATGAGGTAAATCCGGCTATATTTTCTCCAAAAGGGGGGTATTTTTGCCTTGAGTCGAAACCTGCCCAAAGCGCTGACAAAATTGACAAAAATCCCCAAGGTGGGGGGGTGAACCCTAATTTTGTCAATTTTGTCAACGTTTTTGAGGGGTCTAAAATTTTAGCGAACCCCCCAGAAGAAGGAGCACCCAAAAACCTAATACCCCCCAAAAGTGTGGACTCTTTGGATGCGATCAACGCCATACTAAATCAGGTTGCTGAAGAGGCTGATTGGGAGTTTTAACTTCCAAAAGGGAGGAACTGAGGATGCCTACCTTCATGGCCAACCTGATGGATACCGTCCTGGAGGTTTGGCGAAGAGGCGTACGGCTGGAGGCGGTTCCCGGCAAGTACAAAATCCGACTCCACCCGGTGGATCGGATCGACCGCCCCCTAATAGACGCCCTCATCCGACTCAAACCGGAGTTAATGCGAAGGCTCCAAAAACCCAAAGGCTGGCCAAGGTATGAACCATTTCCACCACCTTGGTGGGATCGGATCGCCCTGGGATTCAACATCACCAAGGCCAAGCTTCATGAGTGTTCCCGGTGCGGCTACCCGGTAGGGGTGCTGGTGGAAAACTGCCAGCGGCCCGGCTGGTACTGCCCGAAATGCGGCCAGCCTAGCAACCCGTCCAACGAGCAAGCGCTTTTTAGTAGGTAGAATGCCGGAGGACCGAACGCCCCTTGGGGGGCCTGCCCCCCCGCCTGAAGGTGCCTCCCCACTAACGGGTGGTAGGCTTCTTGGCGTGCATATATATGATTAAGCTTGTGCCCACAAATGGAACCCTCGAAAGGAGGATCACATGGCAAGCTTGGATCGGGAAAAACGTGGAGGTAAAGAAATCGGTTGGCGTATCCGGTGGGTGGAATCTGATGGACGGATGGTAACCCTTCGATTGGGGGATATTACCCGGCGGGCTGCGGAGCGGGCTTTGATTCTTGTGGAGCGGCTTCTGGAATCCCGGCGGTTGGGTGTTTCTTTGGACAGTGAAACGGCCCGATGGGTAAGTGAGCTTTCTCCGGAAATGGCGCAGCGGTTGGCCAAGGCGGGATTAACCGAAGCGAAACGGCGTATCACCTTAGGAGAGTTTTTGAAGGACTATCTGGCCCGGAGGCCCGATGTTGCTATTGGCACGGTGAAGCATTGGAAAAAGGTGATTGGCCGATTGGTTCAGTACTTTGGAGAGGATCGGGAGCTAGCTTCGATCACCCCTGGGGAGGCGCAGGATTGGGCCTGCTGGCTTAGGACTCCAGCGGCACGGTGCAATCGGTACGAAGGAAGAGCAGGAGGCCTGCTGGAGAATACTGCCCGGCGGATGGTAGGTGTTGCCCGACAGTTTTTCCATGACGCCAAGCGGCGAAAACTCATTGCCGAAAATCCCTTTGACGGTATCCCGGCGGGGACCGGCCCCAATACAGAGCGGGAATATTTCGTAACCAGAGAGGAAACGGAGCGGCTCCTGGACGTGATTCCCTGCCCGGAATGGCGGCTCCTAGTTGTCTTGGCCCGATATGGCGGCCTACGGGTTCCATCGGAGGCCTTGGAACTTCGGTGGGGAGATATTGATTGGGAACGGCGGAGGATGGTGATCAGAAGCCCGAAGACTCGGCGCAAAGGCTATGGAGCTAGGATTGTGCCGATTTTCCCGGAACTGGCGCCCCACCTAGAGCAGGCCTGGGAGGCGGCCCCGGAGGGAGCGGAGTTTGTCATCACCCGATACCGAACCACAGAGGTCAATCTCCGAACTCAATTGACCCGGTACATCTTGAAGGCAGGCTTAAAGCCTTGGCCGAAGCTTTTTGTTGCCATGCGGCAATCCAGAGCAATTGAGCTAGCCAGAGAGTACCCGGCGCATGTTGCAACGGCTTGGCTTGGCCATAGCGCCCAGGTTGCCATGCGGCATTATTGGCGGGTTACAGAGGCCGACTTTGAGAGGGCTATCCGGGGGGAAGCGGGGTTAACAGGTAGCCCGAAGGGGGGAGAAGTAAACGTATGGCCAGTTACCGATTGCGGCCAAAAATGCGGCCAAGAAGCGGCCAAAATTGCGGCCAAGCAAGCGTCGGCAACAAGCGGCGAAGAGCAGAAGTTTTCGACGCAAAGTCTTGTGGACTTCCAAGTTACGCCAAGCTTTGCCGCTCCCTTCCAGATAGTGCAAAATTGTATAATGGGCGGCGTGCGATTCGAACGCACGACCTCCACCGTGTGAGGATGGCGCTCTAACCAACTGAGCTAGCCGCCCATAGGATTATTTTGACTGTATCCAGCCGGCCGAGCCCTACAACTTGGTGGGAGTAAAAATCGGCGCAAACCCCACAAATTGTGTTTAATTCCTTTTGGGTTTAATTCCTTCCTGTCGATACCGTCAAGTTATTGAGCTTCGCAAATCGTAGAGACACGAAATTGTCGGATTTTGGCCCCTCCGGTCTCCTTTGGTTTTGCGAAGATCAATAAGTCCAAGAACTTTCCAAAAGCCGAGATCCCGACAATGTTCGGAAATCAGGCTTTTTGTGTTCTTCGATGGGTCTGACCTCCTCCATGTCGGAATCCATCCGACATGCATTGTACCTGTTCGACCTCCTCTGCCTAATCTTAGATAGGAAGACTTCTCCATTAGTAACTGTTAGCCGGATGAAGCAAATCCCCTCCTGCCTGGCCGGTTAAACCCAGCGTATTCTTCCCGCGCAAGCGGGAGCCAGGTGTAGTTTTTTGGACTGCTGCTTCCGCAAGAATGACAGGAGGGAGGCACAAAGCAGGCTGGCTTTTTGCTTCCGCAGAAATACCCAGGAGCCAGGCACTCAGCAGCCCTGATTCCTGCTTCCGCAGCAGTGCCAGATGGGCCTCCTTCATTCGGCTAAAATATTACTTCCATTTTATCTCTTTGTCTGACACATGCCAAGAGACTGTCTTGGAAATAAGGATGGAAGAATCTCGACCTAGGGATCGAAGGGTTTTTTCCGAACCGGCGGAAGTTATCTTGGGTTGTTTTCATGCGAGCATCAACGGGAGTGGGTAGTCGGGGTACGGTGGCCGGTAAAGTATCGAACAAGTCGGTTTCTTTTCATGCCTTCGGTGGTTAGGAAACACTTGTTATGAAGGGGCTGACGTTTCGGACAGGTGTTTTGTTTCGGCAGCTTCTGCTGAGGGTTGTGGCAAGGGGGGCGGCTCGAACTTCGGAGCCACGGTTTCTTCTTGGTCTTCTGGGTTGGGCCGGCCGGGGCCGGAAGACGACGAAGCTGAAGAGGTAGCCTCGGCTTCTTCCCGAAGGGTGGCCTGCAATTCCTGTTGGATACTTTGAACGCCCCGCTGGAACTCGGCCAAACTTTTGCCGATCGACCTGGCGACCTCCGGCAGCCGCTTTCCAAACAGCAGCACCGCCAGAAGCAGGATGATCAACATCTCCGTAGGACCAATGGAAAAAAACGCGAATATCCCGTGGCACATACGGATCGGCTCTCAGGGTTTCATTATGGGTTGCCAGCGGACTGGTCCGACTTTTTGGGGGGCGGGCTGCTCGAAGAGTCCAGATCATCCTCAATGCCTTGGATGCCTTTTTTGAACTCGACCACTCCCCGGCCTAACGAACGCATCACACTGGGAAGCCGATTGCCGAACAAGATCAGAGTCAAAATGGCAATCACCAAAAGTTCGGTAGTACCGATTCCAAAAATGTAGCCCAACGTCGGATGCATACACACCGCCTTTCTGGAAGGAAATTTTCCAAATGACCTACGGGGTCTCCTGGCAATCCTATTGGGTTTGCCCGTTTGGGAAAGATTGGAAATTCTCGGACGCACCTCCCCAAGGGGGCCATTTCGTTAGGAATTCAGCCGATTTGTGATGCCGACCATCATGCCAAGCAAACCTTTTGGCCTGTTTGTTTCCGGGAAGGTATCTTTTGGGTTGGGGATAGGACGGATGGGATTCTATCCCCGGCAGGTTCTTTGTTAAACGCACTTTTTTTGGTAACGTTTTAGCTAAATGAAGATGGGGGACGATGTTGTCACTGCTGCGTAAGTAGCAGTCCCGGTTTAATCCCGCGCAAGCGGGAACCCAAGAAACCTGGACTTCTTCTTTCTGGATTCCCGCTTTCGTGGCAGTGACACGCAGGGGCGGCCTCTCGACAGCCTGGGGAGAGGCAGGATGCTTCATTCAGCTTACTACACATTCAGCTTACTACACATTTTGGAAGAAATTCTTCCCGTAAACAGGTATGTTTTCGGGAAATATGAAATCCGATTTGGCGTCTATATTTCCAATGAGGATGCAGCCTCTCTTCTAAACCGGTAAACGGGTCCGAGATATCTCCCCCTTTTTCGGTCGGCAGGTTTTCTATTCCCCTGGTTTGGGGACACCCACGGGAAGTTTTTCCCCACTGCCCAAAAAGTACCGCAGATTTCCAGGAGTCGGTGGACCTGATCCCTAAAGTCTATTCTACTAACCGGTCCAGGAGTGTCAAACCCCCGGGGGGACCGGAAGGTGCTGTTTGGGAAACCAGGAACTCCCCCAAATGGCCGGGTCCTTCCGTCACCCCTGGAACCTCCATTTTTGTAACATTTTGGTTTGACTGTATCTACTCGGCCGGGCCCTTACCAGATGGAAGGGCTAAAAATCGGATCGAACACCACCCCATTGTGGTCATAGTTCCCGGTAGATACAGTCAAGTTAGCCGAAGGAAGGACAGGGATGGGGCACTGCGGCGCAAGCAGCAGTCCAGGCTTGTGCCCGCGTAAGCGGGAATCCAGGCAATATGGACTTCTTCTCCTTTTTCTGGATTCCCTGTTCCGTGGCAGTGACACGCAAAGGAACCTGGCTTCCTAGGGTGTGCGGGCAAAGACCCAGGAGTCCCCTCCCCGGGTGGTCCCTTTGGCACCCCCGGCCTCTCTCAGAATGGACCAAGACACCGGTGCTCCCCCTCCATGGAGCCACTGGGTTCCTGCTTTCGCAGCCAATGGCGCAGCGGCCGGCCTCTCAACGGTGAGGGGAGAGGCTAGTTGTTTCATTTGGCTAAATAGTTACGAATTCCAAATAATTTCTGTTTCCCGGTCCCTTGCCAAGCCGATTTGTTAGGCACCCTTGGCAGAATCGCTAGAAAGCCTGGAATTCCATGGGATGGTGTATCTTGGCATCCCGAGAGGGCCTCGTTTAACCGCAAGTGGATAACCGGTTTAGCGTGACTGTATCTACCGGAAGTAAGTACCACAATCTGTTGGGTTTGAGCCGATTCTTACCCCCTACAAGTTGTGGGGGCTTGGCCGGGTAGATAAGTCAAACGGGTAGATAAGTCAAATTAGTCAACGCTATTCCTTGCCCGGCCTAGAACCATCCCTTGTCCTGGAAGACCCTGCTCTTTGTTGTGTTGAAGGCTAACCGGATCTGGTAGGCGAACCGGTTTAGAGAAAGAAAATGAGGTTGACCTGAGCAGGGGAGGATGGTAACAAAAGGGGCCAGAGAAAGCTCGAGGAGCGGATTTTGTTTTATTTCTTCTTATTTTGTATATCTTATGTAAATTACCTATCTTCTTAATTTTCTCCAATTTATTTAATCTGGCTACTGGCTTGCTATGGACGGCAGCACCCCAACAGAATTAGAGCGTTCCGCCCATTCCACCGGGGTAAGGGAGTACTCGGAAAGGCCTTTGGAGGGTGTTTGGCCAACCTTGTCCGAGGAACCCTCCGGCAATCCTCCTGCTTGCTGTGGCAGAGATTTTTGGCACCGACTCTTTCGGGACCTGGGGTGGTTGACTTTGATGGCTCCGATTTTCGGGGGGATTTTTTATTTGGCCTATTGGGTGCGATTTGATGGAGAAATTCCCCCGGCCAATTGGGCCAGTTTTCAACGGATGTGGCTATGGGTGATCCTGATCAAATTGGGGGTGTTTGGAGGATTTCGATTTCATCGGGGCTGGAGTCGATATGTAACGTTTTATGATTTGATTTGGCTGGTGCAGGCTGCCACGGTGAGCGTGATAGCTGTTGCTTTGGCCGATCGATTCTGGGTAACAAAGAGTTTTATCCCTCGGAGCGTGCTGGTATTAGATTGGGGGATCACCGTGGTGGGTATTGGGGGTATCCGGGCGGCCTGGCGAATGCTCTACGAACGCCGGTGGTTCCCCTTTTTTACTCGAGGAGCGGTACCGATTTTCATCGTCGGGGCCAACGATGCCGGGGAGGCCCTTTTGCGGACCCTTAGCCGACGAACCGATCGCTGGAATTACGTAGTGGTCGGTTTTGTGGACGAAGACCCTCGACGGGTGGGGAGCCACATCGGCGGCGTCCCAGTGGTGGGTACCCTGGACCAGATCGCCCATTTAGCCGAAAAATACGAAATCCGTGAGATTTTGATTCTTTCCGACGCTTTGCCGGGCCGACAAGTCCGCCGCCTGATCGCCCAAACCCAACAGTTAGGAGTTCGGGTCCGGGTTCTCCCTAGCTATGAGCAGATTTTGAGCGGCCGGGTGACGATTCGGCCTCGTCCTGTGGCCATCGAAGACCTCCTGCGTCGGGAACCGGTGCGGTTGGATTTGGAAGAGATTCGGCATTGGATCGACGGTCGTCGGCTTTTGGTAACCGGCAGCGCGGGCAGCATCGGCTCGGAGATCTGTAGGCAGTTGCTCCAATTTTCTCCTTCCCTCTTGCTTCTGATCGACCGATCCGAAACAGGGCAGTTTTTCCTGGAACGGGAGCTTCAAACACTGGCCAGCGATGTGCGGACAGAAGTCCTGCTGGCCGATGTACTGGATCGTTCCCGGATGGAATATATTTTTGATCATTACCGGCCGGAGATCGTATTTCATGCGGCAGCCTATAAACATGTTCCGCTTTTGGAACGGCACCCGACCGAGGCGGTTAAGAATATTGTGCGGGCCACCCGGCAGTTGGCCGA
>Ga0308395_1002222_pt1 | contig 11324 bp, 14 predicted proteins | sample Hotspr20SampleP4_FD_202097 | JGI IMG/M metagenome (GOLD analysis project Ga0308395, IMG submission 202097) | Hot spring phototrophic mat microbial communities from Mushroom Spring, Yellowstone National Park, Wyoming, United States - 20050930_P4 ...
CACGAATCCCAAGCATAAGCAGCGCCAAGGGTAGGCGGTGCCTCAGTCTTCTGGTAGTGCATTGTTTTGATAATGAAAGGAGGCTTGTGAATGGCACGTATCGCAGGTGTTGACCTGCCACGTGACAAACGTGTAGAGGTCGCTTTGACCTACATTTACGGAATTGGACGCCATAACAGTAAGGAAGTGCTGCGCATGGCTCAAGTGAACCCTGATACACGCGTCAGGGACTTGACCGAGGATGAAATTGCCCGATTGCGTGAGGTCATCGATAAGAACTTTGTGGTTGAGGGTGACCTGCGACGCGAGGTGCAGATGAACATTAAGCGTCTTCAGGAGATCCAGTGTTACCGTGGGCTGCGACATCGGCGTAACTTGCCGGTACGTGGCCAGCGCACGCGCACGAATGCGCGTACGAAGCGTGGCCCGCGCAAGACCGTGCCCGGGCGCAAGCGCTCGCGGGCTAAGAAGTAGTACAGGTTGGCGATATGTTGATCGCTTGGGGATGCATGGAGGTAGCTGGATATGTCTAATGGTAAAACATCTGCACGCCGGAGCAGCGGCCGCAAAGAGCGCAAAAATGTGCCGATCGCACGGGCTTATATTCACGCCACCTTTAATAATACGATTATCACGATCACGGATCCGCAGGGGAATACCCTGTCTTGGGCCAGTGCCGGCTCTGCCGGCTTCAAGGGGTCTCGCAAGAGCACCCCATATGCCGCCCAAATGGCGGCTCAGCAGGTTGCGCGTGTGGCGCAAGGACAGGGGGTGCGGGAGCTCGATGTGTTTGTGAAAGGGCCGGGACCAGGGCGCGAAGCAGCCATTCGTTCCTTGCAAGGGGCAGGCTTCAAGCTGCGTTCCATCACGGACGTCACACCCATCCCGCACAATGGATGCCGTCCCCCCAAGAAACGGCGAGTGTGACGGGCGGTCAGGATTTGCACAATAGATTTTCAGGAGTGGGAGGATTGCTTTGGCGCGTTACTTGAAACCCGTTTGCAAACTGTGCCGCCGTGAAGGCGAGAAATTATTCCTGAAGGGTGAGCGCTGTTTTTCACCGAAGTGCTCGTTTGAGCGGCGTTCTTATCCTGCCGGTATGCACGGCAAACAGGCCCAGTTTCGTCGCAAGGAGTCGGACTATGCGTTGCAGCTGCGGGCGAAGCAGAAAGCACGCCGTGTCTATGGCGTTCTGGAGCGGCAGTTCCGCCGTTATTTCGAACGTGCGCAGCGACAGCCAGGTCTGACCGGCGTCAATCTCCTCATTATGTTAGAGAGGAGACTGGACAACGTTGTATATCGGCTGGGCTTTGCGGACTCGCGGGCCCAGGCACGGCAGCTGGTGCGACATGGGCATTTCACCGTCAATGATACGAATGTCGACATTCCTTCGTTCTTAGTGAAGGTGGGTGACAGGATCTCCGTCCGCGAGTCAAGCCGGCGCACTACTTACTTCAAGGAGTTGGCGCAGCGTTTGGATGGGACGCGCACGCCTGGTTGGCTCAGTCTAGATGCTGCCAATCTAACGGGCACAGTGGTCAGCGTGCCATCACGCGATGATATTGATGTCACTCTCAATGAGCAGCTGATCGTGGAATATTACAGCCGCTGATTTTCGGTGCTGGCAGATTGTACTCTGTCTCTCACTGAGGATAGAGAATTGCTCCGTTGGACTCGTGGAGCATTTGGAGGGGGGTTGTCTTAGCGGAAATGAAGGACTTGGTATTGCCTAAAATTGAAACCGAGGCGACGACGCGCAACTATGGCCGATTTAGCATCGGTCCCTTGGAGAGCGGTTACGGTATTACCTTGGGAAATGCCCTGCGGCGGGTGTTGCTTGCTTCCATACCGGGTGCCGCGGTGACCTCTGTGCGCGTCAGCGGGGTGCATCACGAATTTTCGGTGATTCCTCACGTGCGTGAGGACATGATTGCGTTCATTCTGAACGTGAAGAAGCTGCGCGTCAAGATGTACAGCGATGAGCCGGCACGTCTGCATGCCGAACTGAAAGGTGAGGGGGTACTCACAGCGGGCGACCTGGAATGTCCGCCTTACGTCGAAATTGTCAACCCTGATTTACCCCTGCTGACGGCAGATTCCCACGAGGCTTCTCTGGACATCGAGCTGGTGGTGGAACGAGGGCGGGGATATTCACCCTCGGAGGAACGAGGCAGCTTGCCCATCGGTGAAATCCCTGTGGATGCCGTTTTCAGCCCGGTGGTGTCGGCGAACTACACGGTGGAACGGGCACGCGTGGCCAAGATGACCAATTACGATCGGCTGATTCTCGAGATCAAGACGGATGGCACCATTTCACCCCAAGATGCACTCCGGGAAGCAGCACGCATCTTAGTGGAGCATTTCACACTGATCGCCGGTGTGACCGTGACACAGCCGGTTGAAGAGGTGGAAGTCGGGAGCGCAATCCCGGCCTCTCTATATGAAGTGCCTATTGAAGAACTTGAACTGAGCGTGCGCGCTTACAACTGTTTGAAGCGTGCTGGTATCACCCAAGTGGGTGAGATTCTGGAGCGGTTGCGCAAGGGCGAGAACGAGATCCTGGCAATTCGTAACTTTGGACAGAAATCGTTGGATGAGCTTCTTAGCAAGCTGGAGGAGAAAGGGTTCTTGGCCGTTTTACAAGGGCAAAAGGACCAGCTTGCTGAGATCCCAGAAGTTTCTGAAACGGTTGAAGAATCTGAGCCGGTAGAGCTGACGGCTGAAGAGGAGCCGATATCATGAGACATCGGATAGCAGGGAAGCATCTAAGCCGCGATTCGGGCCATCGGAAAGCTTTGTTTCGCAACTTGGTCACTGAGCTGCTGCGTCATGAGAAGATTCGCACAACCGAGGCCAAGGCGAAGGCGATCCAGGCACAGGCTGAACGATTGATTACGCTGGCCAAGCGAGGCGATCTCCATGCACGCCGATTGGCAGCGCGTCAGATTCATGATGCAGCGGTATTACGCAAGCTGTTCGACGATCTGGCAGGGCGCTACGAAGGCCGTGCCGGCGGCTACACACGCATCTATAAGCTCGGCCCGCGCAAGGGAGATGCTGCACCTATGGTGCAAATCGCGTTGCTCGAGTAGCTCTGGAGGCTTTTAGGCGAAGGTGTCGCATCAAAAGGCACCATGGAGCTGCGTTACCGGGCTACAGTCGAGTATGATGGAAGTGATTTCCTGGGTTTCCAATATCAGACACGTGGACGCACCGTACAGGGTGAGATAGAGAAGGCCATCGAGAAGGTCACCCAGCAGAAGGTGCGTGTCGTGGGCGCCGGTCGCACGGATGCCGGAGTGCACGCGCTCGGACAGGTGATTGCGTTTAATGTGGTATGGCGACACTCGGCTCAAGATTTGCAGCGTGCTTTGAACGCGGTGTTGCCGATGGATGTCGCGTTGCGTGATTGTCGCGTGGCGTCCTTTGATTTCCATCCACGTTATAACGCGCTGTGGCGGCAATATCGCTACGTGGTATGGAACGAAGTTGTACGTTCGCCGCTGTGGCAGCGGTACGCCTATCACGTGCCCGAACCACTAGACGTAGCAGCTATGCAAAAGGCAAGTCAGTACCTGATAGGGTGTCATGATTTTTCTGCCTTTGGCAAGGCCCCTCAGGGCAGCAATACCGTGCGTAAGGTGCTGCAGGCAGAGTGGATTGTCGAGGGCAAGCGCTTGATATTTGAGATCACCGCGGATGCGTTCTTGCGCCATATGGTACGCCGAATCGTGGGCACGCTGTTACAAATCGGACGCGGGCAGCGCGCGCCGGAGGAGGTCGCATTGCTGTTGCAGCGGAAGGTCGAGCGATTGTCTGCACCGTCGGCACCGGCGCAAGGGTTGTGTCTGGTAAAAATTGGGTATGCCGAGTGAGCTCGGTATGCTGGAAGGAGTTGAGGACAAAGTGAGAACTTATTCAGCTAAACCGCAGGAGATTCAACGTGAATGGTTCGTTGTAGATGCCCAGGGGCAGACCCTCGGGCGCCTGGCAACGCAGGTGGCCACAATCTTGCGTGGCAAGCATAAACCGTTCTATACCCCGCACGTCGATTGTGGTGACTTCGTGATCGTCGTGAATGCAGAAAAGGTTCGGGTTACCGGCAAGAAATTGGACGAGAAGATATATTACCGCCACAGTGGCTACCCTGGAGGGCTTAAGCAGGTGAGCCTGCGGCGGCAGCTAGCGCTCCACCCGGAGCGTGTGATTGAGGCGGCGGTGCGTGGGATGTTGCCGAAAAATCGACTGGGCCGCAAGCTGTTTAAGAAGCTCAAGGTGTACGCCGGCCCTACCCATCCACATCAAGCTCAGAAGCCTAAGATATTGAACATTGCATAAGGGGGAGATGAGCGTGGCGGAATCGGAGTTCACGTATTATGAAGGCATCGGTCGCAGAAAGGAAGCCACCGCACGAGTGCGCATCTATCCAGGCGGAAACGGCACCATCGTTGTGAACGAGCGGCCGGTGGAACAGTACTTTACGCGTGAGTGGGATATCAAGAACCTCAGTGAACCATTGGTTGTCACAAATAATCTAGGACGTTTTAACGTAACGGTTCACGTGAAGGGGGGCGGCATCACCGGACAAGCGGATGCGATACGCTTGGGACTGGCACGTGCCCTGCTGAAGTTCGATCCTGAGAATCGACCTATTTTGCGCAAGATGGGAATGTTGACGCGCGACCCACGGGCGAAGGAACGTAAGAAGCCTGGTCTGAAGCGCGCGCGCAAAGCTCCTCAATACACCAAGCGTTAGACCCCCATTCTAAAACTATTGCGGTTGGAGGCGCGAGGGGGCGTGGGGGAATCGGGATGTGCCGGTTATTCTGTTAGCAAATTGCCCTTGGCATAGCCGCAGAGTTGTGCGGAAAACGTGAAGAGCAAGCAGGAATGCTCGTCGTTTTCTGCGCAGCGATGCGGCTTGCCATTAACGTCGGCCAGGTGATTGATCCGTAGATGTCGCCAACGTTGGTGAAGCACTTTGAGGCATGGAGGAACGGTTTTGAAACACATCTGGACGCCTTGGAGAAAGCCTTACGTGGCGGGTCAGGTGCGGCATGAGGGCTGTGTCTTCTGCCGTATGGTAGCCCAAGACGAGCAACATGACCCGGCTAATTATGTGCTGTATCGCGGACAGCGCACCTTTGCCGTGCTCAATTTATATCCCTACAATAATGGCCATCTGATGGTGCTGCCTTATGAGCACATTGCCAACCTGGATGACCTGGCTCCGCAAATCCAGGCGGATCTGATGCATTTAGTGTGCTACTTTGTGAGCATTATTCGACGCGGCATGTCCCCCTCCGGCTTCAACATTGGGGTTAACCTGGGGCGTGCAGCCGGGGCAGGGATTGACGATCACGTCCACGTCCACGTGGTGCCACGCTGGCTAGGTGACACTAATTTTATGCCCGTGATCGCTGAAACCCGGGTTATCCCTGAGCTTCTTGATGAGACTTATCGTAACTTGCGTGCGCTAGTGGAACAGTATCCTCCTCCATGTTGATCTTAGCCGTTCAACTGTCATACGACTTATAACTTGAGGTATCCACTGTGCTTGAACTGTTCTTCACCCCTCGTGGCATTGCCGTGATCGGGGCGTCACGTGATCCTTACAAGCCCGGTTACGGTGTTGTGCGCAATTTGCGCGATATCGGGTTTCAGGGCGGTATATATCCGGTGAATCCAGCAGCGCACGAAATCTTGGGATATCGCTGCTATCCTTCGGTCTTAGAGGTGCCGGACCCGGTTGATTTGGCAGTGGTTATCGTAGCTGCCGAGCGCGTTGTCGAGGTGATCAAGCAGTGTGCCACGCGAGGTATCCGTCACGTTGTCGTCTCAAGCGGGGGTTTCAGCGAGATCGGAGAGGAAGGACGCGCACGGGAGCAGATACTGGTAGAGACTGCCAGACAACTGGGTATGCGCATTATTGGGCCTAATTGCATCGGCACGATTGATACCCATCATCCCGTCAATGTCACCTTCACGATTGGTAAGCCTCAACCCGGACCTGTTGGCTTTGTATCCCAATCGGGTGCGTTGTGCGTGGCGCTCTTGATGTGGGCTGAGAATGGAGGGATGGGCTTTTCGCGCATTGCCAGCCTGGGAAACCAGGCGGACGTCAATGAGACGGAAATGCTCGCGGTGTTGGGCGATGATCCTCGTACCCAGGTGATTACCGCCTATGTCGAGGGCGTCGCTGACGGTCGAGCTTTTATGGAGGTGGCTGAGCGGATCAGCCGCAAGAAACCTTTGATTGTGTTGAAGGGAGGAAGAGGATCAGGCGGTGCCAAGGCGGTCCGGTCGCATACCGGTGCGTTGGCGGGTAGCCCGGAAGCGTATCAGGCCGCATTCCGTCGTTGTGGCGTCTTGCAGGCGAATACCCTGCTGGATCTGGTCGAGTGGGCCCATACGGCGGCATTGCAACCGCTGCCGCGGGGTGATCGAGTGGCTGTGTTGACGAATGCGGGCGGGGCTGGAGTCCTGGCTGTGGATGCGCTGGAAACATACGGATTGAAACTGGCTGAACTAAGTGAGAGAACCCGCGCCACGCTGCGCACGGTAGCACCTCCACCCTGCACGATCGAGAATCCGGTAGATGTCCTGGCCGGCTCTGGCCCGACCGTATATGGCGTGGCGCTTGAGGCTCTGTTGGCCGATGACGGGGTGGATGCAGCGATTGTAATCGTGGGTCCTCAAGATTGGTTTTCGCCGACCAGCTTAGCCGAGGTGATCGGTGAATCGTTCGCACGGCATCGGAAGCCGGTCTTAGCCTCGATGATGGGCTTGGGAGCGAATCATCCTGCCGAAGCATTATTGCGGCGATATCACGTCCCCAATTTCAGCTTCCCGGATCGTGCCGCAAACGCCCTGGCTGCTCTCTTAAAACGAAGACGTTGGCTGGAGACGCCTGTCGGCGCGTCACTTGAACTACCCAATCTAGCAGAGTTGCATCGCGCGACAGCAAAGGCCTTACAGCGCAAAGATTTGAGAGAAGTGTTGACCGCTTGGGGGATTCGCTTTCCTCATGAGGGTGTTGTGCATAGTGCTGATGAGGCGGTGGCGCTTGCCACACGTATTGGCTATCCGGTGGTGCTCAAGGCGGCTTCTGGAAAGATCACCCACAAGACAGAGGCAGGGTGTGTTGCCGTCAATCTCGCTGATGAAGCAGCGGTGCGTGAATCTTTTGCCCGAATCATAGCAGCGGCGTATGCTCGCTCATCCGAAGCAGTGCGCGAGGGCGTATTGGTGCAGCCCATGCTGGATGGCGGTTATGAGGTGATCGTCGGTGTGCGCCGCGACCCCCAATTCGGTCCACTCGTGTTGGTGGGCAGCGGCGGGGTAGATGTAGAGCTCATACGCGACGTAGCCATCGGGGTCGCACCACTGAGCTATGCCCAGGCGGAGGAACTGCTGGATGCGACCACGATGGGAAGACGGTTGCGGGGTTGGCGCGGCGCTCCTCCAGGTGATCGTGCCGCTGTTCTTGAAGCGGTAGTGCGTTTGGGCCAGATTGCGCACCATTTTCCTCAGATCGAGGAGCTCGAGATCAATCCGCTCTATGTCTTGCCACAAGGGCAAGGGGCATTAGCGTTGGATGTACGCGGTGTTCTCGGGTGAAAGTTGAGATCACATCATAATCAACATGGTGGCCTATGGGAGAGTGTTTCTTCATCAACTTACGTCTCGATCGGCGACAGCGTGTGTTCATAACAGTGGTGTTATTGGCGGTGAGCTTGTGTTACCTGCCCTTGAATCGCCTGATGACAGGTGGCACCACGGTTGAGATATGGTTGGATCGTTTGGTGCCGTTCTGGCCCATCTGGATTGTGCCTTACTTGTTAGCCATCGTCTGGTGGATCGTGGCCGGCGTATGGGCGTTTTGGTCTATGCGAGATACGCTTTATCTGGCGTTTGCCTCTTCTTGGGTATTGTCGTGCCTGATCGGCTTTTGTATCTTTATCTTTTACCCCACTTATATGATACGGCCGAGTCTCACTGGGGATGGTTGGGCGGAAACCATTGTGCGCTGGGTCTATGAGCACGACCGAACGTATAACGCTTTTCCCAGTATGCACCTCTGGATCACCGTGACAATCACACTTTACTGGAGTTACTGGAAGCCTCGATGGCGCATCTGGATGTGGGGCGCTACAATCATCGTGGCTTTATCAACGGTTCTTTCAGGGCAGCACTGGATCATGGATGTTGTTGGCGGGACATTCCTGGCCATTGTGAGTTATTATCTGGGACCGGCGGTGGTCGCGTGTGTGCTTCCTGGGAGGTTGCGCTCGTCCGTAAGACCTCCATCAGTAGATTTCTGAAGTGTGTTGTTTGTGGCAAGGAAGCGAAGTGCGGTGGAATCGTTTATATCGCTCACATGGTCACAAGATGTCGAAGATAGTGAAGCCCGTGTGCTGGTCTATACGGTGACTCATCTGGTAGCCCAGCTGGGAAAACGTCTACCATTCTGGTTCCAGTTTCAATCTTTACCACAGATTCGGCCGTTTGGAGATTGGGTCATCCTCATGATGCCACGCGGGTCTGCCTATTCGAGCATGGACTGGTATATCGAACACAGCGTCACCCCCGATCATGCGGTGTTAAACGGAGAAGCCTACTTGCGATTAGTGGAGATGGAGCCGTGGCAGAGCTCGACTCCACATTTTGACCTTGCACTGGTAGGTAAAGACCTGAGTGACGCTCACGGCCGCTCCGTGCTCAGTGTTGTGCGCGATGGCGTAGCTGGTGTTATGTCGGTCTATCAGCTGCGACGTTCTTTTGAGCAAGAGGAACTTATCGTCAAGCTGAGTCACCTGGTGGCACACAACTTAGGACGCGTGGTGGGCATCCCATTGCACAACCGTAAAACCGGTTTGCTCTATGTGGGGGAGAATGTCTACTGTGCCCATTTATGTGCGATGCGTCCGATGATGCGCTTAGAAGACCTGGTGGAGTTATCCGAGCAAATTGCTGATGAGTGGGGTTTCTATTGTGAGACTTGCCAGCGGGAAATGGGAGCGGTGTTTGTCAGCAAGTATTACGGCATCAATTGAGCCACTTGCTTCCGTACATCCCGATGACTGAACCGCTTCCAGCCGCCTTTGTGATGCGGATGCGCGCATTGCTTGGCACGGAGGCAGCGGATTTTCTCGAGAGTCTCAACCGGTCTCCCCATTTAGGTCTGCGCGTCAACACGCTCAAAGTCACCCCGGAAAGATTCCGCTCGATCAGCCCTTTTCCGTTGGAAGCTGTACCCTGGTGTCCAGAAGGCTTCCTGGTCACCAGGGTGGATCCGATACGCCCAAGCCAGCACCCTTATTATGCCGCTGGTCTGTATTATTTGCAGGATCCGAGTGCCATGGCGGTGGTGATACTGCTTGATCCGAGACCAGGAGAGCATATCCTGGATCTATGTGCCGCGCCGGGCGGAAAAGCCATCCATCTGTTAACCCGTATGCACAATATGGGCCTCCTGGTGGCAAATGAGGCTGTGCGCAGCCGCGCAAACGTGTTGCTCACCCACCTGGAGATGTTTGGAGCACAGCCGATCCTGGTGATCAATGAGAATGTCCAGGCATTGGCGGATCGTTGGAAGGGCGTTTTTGATCGTGTTTTGATTGATGCTCCGTGTTCAGGCGAGGGGCTGTTCCGCAAGAACCCTGTTGCCCGGCGGGAGTGGTCGCCGTCTGTTGTGGAGGGATGCGCAGCACGTCAAGAAATGCTGCTGATCAGGGCGGCAGATTGGGTGCGGGAGGGTGGACGGTTGGTTTACTCGACCTGCACCTTTGCGCCGGAGGAAAATGAGGCGGTCGTGGCGCGTTTCCTTCGTTCACGGGGAGACTATCATCTTGTTGAGCCACCTCGCTTCCCCGGCTTCAGTCCGGGACGGCCGGATTGGATCTCCCCTGATCTGGCACGCGGATTGCCCCTGGAACGCTGTGTGCGTCTTTGGCCACACCTGACGGTGGGTGAAGGCCATTTTATTGCGGTGTTGGAGAGGGAAGGCTCTGCGCCGCGCCAGCGTCTCGCATCGCATCCTGCCGCATTGCCTAACAAGATCGCTCGTCTGGTGGAGACGTTCTGGAACGATGTGCTTTTGACGAGCGAGATGCCGGATTCGGGTTGGTATATGGCCGGGCGGGACCTCCTGTGGTCTCCTGTATCTCCTGGGGAATGGAAGGGATTGCGTGTTGTACGAGCCGGTTGGCTTTTGGGCAGTGCTATGCATGGACAATTTGTTCCTTCTCACGCGTTGGCGATGGTGTTGCGTGGTGTGAACGTGCGACGCTCCTTGGATTTGGGCGGTGACATGTCTATGGCACTCTCCTATCTGCAAGGTCAGCCTCTCACAAGCCCTGGTGCTGAGGGCTGGGTGTTGATCACCTATGAGGGATACGCGCTGGGGTGGGGTAAGCGGGTTAAAGCGATCGTCAAAAACCACTATCCGCGCCATATTCGATGGTCATAAGCACCCTTTTGAAGCAAGACCGCTATCGTGGAAAGGTTTTGCCCGGCAATCGTGACCATACTATAATTTTGCGGAGAGCACTTGTGTCGTGAGTGAGGGATGACGTTGAGCGGTTTTTCCGAGGAAAAAGGAAGGGACAATCCATCGTTAAGCTCATATGTGCCCGGGGTGCAAGCGGAAACCGGTGACATGACCCTCGTCCAGGAAGCCCAGCCAGCCAGCACAAAGAATGTACGCAACGTTGTCGGGGAAATCCTGGAAACCATTGTGCTGACGCTGGTCATTTTCTTTGTGATCCAGACGCTGGTACGCAATTTCCGGGTCGTGGGCACCAGTATGGAACCAAACTTGCACAACGGGCAGTATCTCATCATTGACAAAATCAGCTATCGTTTCAGCGACCCCCAGGTGGGCGATGTGGTGGTGTTTGAGCCTCCTAACCGACCCGGTGAGGACTATGTCAAACGCATCATCGGTCTGCCGGGTCAGTTGGTTGAAATTCGCAACGGCCAGGTTTTTATCGACAACAAACCCCTTGAAGAGCCCTATACGGTGCGCCGTGGTTCCTATTCGATGGAGCCGCGGCTGGTAGGGCCGGATGAATATTTTGTCCTGGGGGACAATCGGGATAGTTCAAGTGATTCCCATATGTGGGGCATGTTGCCACGGGCTAATATTGTGGGCAGGGCGTGGATCTCTTACTGGCCTCCCAGCTCATGGGGACTGATCACACGCGACGCCCCGACTTCGACCACTACCCTGTTTTACTGGTTGAGAACATTGTTGGGCCTTAACGATCAATCCAGCGAAGAATAGGCAGGTTTATGGAAGCGATATGCCCTGTTTGCCACGT
>Ga0308395_1002225_pt1 | contig 11312 bp, 9 predicted proteins | sample Hotspr20SampleP4_FD_202097 | JGI IMG/M metagenome (GOLD analysis project Ga0308395, IMG submission 202097) | Hot spring phototrophic mat microbial communities from Mushroom Spring, Yellowstone National Park, Wyoming, United States - 20050930_P4 ...
TTCAGTCCACCACCGCCGCCGCTCCCGGCCTGTATCTCACGGTGGAGGTGCTGGGCGACCGCGGCTCCGCCGTGATCCAGGACTCGGAGATCGTGTTCTGGAGCACGCTGGACGGCGGCGGGCCGCCGGGCCTGGAGGGGCCGAAGACCGGCAGCGGCACCAGGGATCCGATGGCCTTCTCGCACACCGGGCATCTGAGCCAGTTCCGGGACCTGCTGGACGCCATCATCGAGGACCGGCCGCCCCGCGTGGATGGATGGGAAGGCCGCAGGACGCTGGAGGTGGTGCTGGCGGTGTACGAGTCGAGCCGCACCGGCGCGCCGGTGACTCTCACGCAGGTGTGACGGCGGACGCGTTCCCGCCTGCCGCACATTTCTTCGGGGGAGCCCCCGTCCGGCCGGCGGTCCGGTGCCCCGCCGGGGCCGGCCCCGGCTCGCAGTCAGAACGGCGAGTCCACCTCCCGGACAGAGGGTGAGAACGTCTTCGGGAACGGAACTCCGAACTCCTGGAGCTTGATGAACCGCACTTCCCCCGGCTGAACGTCCCGGAACACCTCCCGGGCGCTTGCGACAAGCCTTCCGTCACCGTCGAACCACTCGCATCGCACCTCGACGTATTTGACCGGTGTCGGCCGGAAGTTTTTGAGTTTCGCCACAAAAACCGGATTGCCGAACGCCGGAGCGCTTCCGTCGGCGCGCTTCGTGTACTCCGTCCATCCGTTCTCGTCGGCCAAGACCAGTCCGAAGCCGGGGGAGTGCCGCGCCCCGTGTCTTTTCAGCGCTTCCACTGCACGTCCCAGCCTCTCCCGGAGCACGGCGTACCTGGCAATGTTCCCGGTCCTGTTCCGTAACCGGACCAGGTTGTCCAACGCCGTCTCCCCTACAGCGTTCAGCCGGTTCACGCTGGCTCCGGAAGCGACCAGCAGGTCCACCACCTGAGCGTCATCTGCCCAGAAGAGCGGAGTTGTGTCGAATTCGTTGCCCTCGTCCGCGGGATAGCCGGCCGCCAGGAGGGTCCTGAGGGCCTCCACTCTTGTCAGCAGAGCCGCAAATGCAACGGGTCTGAGGGGCTGACCCTTCGGAGGCCGGGTGACCTGACCCGGAAGGCGGGCGAGGGCCGCCCGAACCTTCGCCGCGTCGTCCGCCTTGATGGCGGCATACAGATCCTCCTCCGGGTCCGCGTAGCAGGCTGCCGCAAGATAAGCGAGCGCCGCCGCAGCGATGGCCAGTCCGATGAACAGGCGCCTGGCCCTGCGCCCCGGGAGTCCCCTCAGATCGGCCATGTTTGTTCGTCCTCCTTTCCGTCGATCCTTTCAGGGACGATTCTAGAGCGCAGGGGTGTCAGTTTCTGTCACCGTCCCGCCCCCTGGAGAAAAAAGACGCGGCCGGGAAGGAACCCGGGCAAGATTCATCCAATCATACCATCACTCATCTCCGCGCTCACGGCGAGCGGCGCCCTTACTGGAGGAAATCCCGATGCTCCGCAGACTGTTCATCGCCATACTGTCCGCACCGCTTTTCCTGCCGGCGCCAGGATGCGCCGCCGCTTCCGTCCCCGTATCGCCGGACGAAGCGCGCCTCTGGATCTGCCACACAGTGCCGCTCCCGAAAGAGATCTCCATCCGCGAGAAGATCTCCGTGCCGGCCGATGCCGTGGCCGTCCGGGTTCCGCCTGGCGCGGAAGAAGTGGTGCTGTCGGCGGTCGAGAGTTTGAGGAAGACTCTGGGCACCGCCGGGAAGCCGGACCCCGCCAGCCCTGCCTTCACCGTCGCGCTCGATCTGCGGGGACCGGCGGCCGCACCGCTCAGGAACCTGAAGAACGCCGGGCAGGCCTGCCGCATCATCCCGTCTCCCGAAAAAAACGGGCTCACGATCACCGCGCTGGAGCCGGCTGGCCTGCGCTACGGGCTCGTGACGCTGAACCAGCTTCTTCGGCCCCGTGTGCGCGGCGGAAGCGTCGAGATTCCCCTGGTGGAGATGACCGACTGGCCCGACATGGCCGACCGCGGCCTCTGGGGGACGGACAGCTTCCGGCAGATCCCCTGGATGGCCGAGCGGAAGATGAACATCGTGGAGCAGATCTCCAGCATCGGCGTCCGCCCGGACCGCACCACCTTCGGGGCGCGCAAGGAGGGGCAGGACGACCTGGTGACCCTGGCCCCGCGGCTCGGCGTGAACTATGTGCCGGTCGTGCTGCACCTTGAGCAGGTCATCGACAAAGGGGTATCGCAGGCCTATCCTGAGCTTGTGGCCAAAAACGGAGGCTCTCCCCGCTCGATGTGCTACTCGGAGCCGGCCGTCACGGACGTCATCGGCGGCTGGATCGCCGATCTGGCCAGCCAGCCGGGGGTCCGCGAGGTGGACGTCTGGATGAGCGAGAACATGGCCGGGGAGAAGGGATGTCTGTGCCCGGCCTGCGCCAAGGAAGACCGCAATGTCCTCGAGGCCCGCGCCATCCTGACCGGATGGGAAAAAGCCAGGAAGCGCGTCCCCGGCGTGGGCCTGCGCATCCTCACCAGCGAGGAGACCGAGGACAGCAACACCCGGATCTTCGACGAGCTTCCCCGTGACGTCTTCATCTGGTACTATCACAGCCTGCTGACCTACACCGCGAACAGCAGGCCGATGCTGCGCCCGTACCTGGCGGAGTACGCGGCGAAAGGGCATCCGGTCGGGGTCTGCCCGAACCTAGTGTACACCATCCATTTCGCCCAGCCCTGCACCGGGCCCCAGTTCGTCCACGCCCGCCTGAGCGAGTTCCTTCAGAAGGGGATGTCCGGCCTGCTGGGCTACGCCACCCCCCGCATCAACTACGGCCGGTTCAACGTGGAAGCGGCGGCGGAATGGGCCTGGAACGTGAACGGGCGGTCGCCGCGGGAGTTCGCCCATTCCTGGGCGGTCCGGCAGGGGCTGCGGGAGCCGGAGAAGTTCGCGGACTGGTGCGAGCTGCTGGGACCGGTCAGCTGGGCGGTCTGTGGATCCCACTGGGCCTCGGGAGAGAACCGCAACGTTCCCGGCAGGGTGGCCGGGCGCCTGAAGGATGGCACGCTCCCGGAACTTGGCTTCGTCCTCTGGGACGCCTACGCCAGTCCCTGGGGGGATATCAGGGACGAGGCGCATCTCCGGAAGCTGCTGGAGGACTCCGGAAAGGCGGTCGGGCTTGCCCGGGAGATGGGCATCCCCGAGTTCTACTACGAAAGCCTGGTCTACCGGGGACACATGGAGGCCGTCCGGGCGCTCTGGGAGCTCAGGAAGCTGGTGCGAGAGGGCTCGATCCGCGAGCGGGACAGGGACGCCGCGGAAGGCTGGTTCCGTGCTTACATCCGGGGCCTGAACCAGGTGGCGGACGTGCTGCCGCGCTGGGAGCGTCTGGTGCCGGGCCGGCCGGACGAGGAGAAAGACTGGATGTTCACCGACCGCCCCGTCGAGACGGTGAAGCGGATGATCGAGGAGATGCGCCAGACGGCCCGGGAGATGGGCATCAGGCTCTGAAGAGGTCCCCCTGCCCGCCGCCGGCTGCGGATGAATCCCGCAGGGCTCCCCGCGCATCAAAGCCGGTGTAAGGAGGTCACCGACCAGACGATGTACGGTACAGCGAAAGAGTTCTTCGATGCGCGCCGCGAGAACGCGCGCAAGACCCGCGACAACGCCCCGCAGGTGGCGAAAGCCTTCGCGCAGATGGAGCTCGCTCTGATGGCCGACGGGGCGCTCAGCGCGAAGACCAAGGAGCTGGTGGCTCTGGGGATCGCCGTTGCGGAGCACTGCGTTCCCTGCATCCGCGCTCACATCGCGGCGGCTCTGGAAGAGGGCGCCAGCCGGGAGGAGATACTGGAGGCGGCCGGCGTGGCCGTGGTCATGGCCGGGGGCCCGGCCTACATCCACATCCCGCTGGTAGTCGAGACCCTCGACGAACTGCAGAAGAAGGAGGAATGACCTTCCCTCGCCGCCGGCAGACCGCGGGGACTGTCCATCGCGGGGAGCGATTTTCACGTCAGAGGCGGCAGGGCGGGAACTCTGGCACGGTTCTTGCAGTCAACAGCAGCAGAACCCTATCATCTTTTCTCCTTCTGTCACCATAGTTTGGCTTGCCCGCCGCAGACGCGGCGGGCTTTTTTTCGCGGGGCATACGGCGCCGGCGAGAGCGCGGTCTTCAACTCCCGCCGTCTTCCTGCCCGGCGCCCGGCCCGAAGAGATCCAGCGACTGCTGCCCCCGCCCTGAGGACCGGGTAAGCCGGGGAGGCGGGCACAGGCGGTCCAGATCATCGCCCAGCGCCGGCTCCAGCCGGCGGGCGAAGCGGTGGAGCTTCTCCTTCAGATACTCCCGATCCTCGTCGCCGGCGTAATCTTCGATGCGCGCCAGCGTCCCGTCTTTCCGCCGGTAAAGCCAGAGGTAGTCGCCCTGCGACGCCCCTTCCAGAGCATCCGCCGCCCTCTGCAGCGAGCGCCCCTGCAGCGCCTTCGCCGTGACGCGTTCGCGCCGGCAGAACTCGCGCGGCTGCAGACGCCCCTCCTCGATGCGGGTCAGAAACTCTCTGTAGAGCTCTCCCACCTCTTCCCGCCTTCCGCCGGCGATCAGCTCCACGGCCCGGGCGAGGAACATCTGCCCGAAGCGCTCGTCCGCCCGGGAGCGCAAGGCCGCCCCCCTGAAGACGGTCGTGCCGTCGTAGCCGAACAGCACGTAGTTCTTGACCTTCAGTGAGATCATCGCCTTCCACCGGCCGTCATGCGCCAGATGGATGCCTCCGGGAAGGCGGGACGAAACGCTGCGGATCAGCTCCTCTTCGCGCTCCTGGCTGTCCACCCCGGGCGGAGGCTGGAAATAGACGCCGTCCGTGTCCACCTCGATGACGCGGCCGCCCAGCTCCTCGATCTCGCGCACCACCTGCTGCACCAGTTCCCGGCCGCCACGCGTCACCCGCTCCGCGGCATCCGGATCGTTGAAGAAGAACGCGGCCCCCAGATAGCCGTAGAACGAGTTGATCAGGATCTTGAACGACGCCTGAAGGGCGTCCCAGTGAGCCCGCTCCGGGCCCGATGACTGCCCCTTGCGCGCCTTCGCCTCCAGCCTCCGCCGGGTAAGCTCGCGCAGCATCGGGAGGAAGGCTCCCAGCCTGTCGGAGGCCGGAGCGATCCCGCGGGCCAGCATCAGACTGGGATACAGGCTCTCCACATCAGCTTTCACAACGCGCTCCACCAGGCCGGCGCGCCTCAGCTCAGTGTAGCCGCCGGGAACCGGACGCCCGGGCAGCGGCCTGGGGATTGCCTGGCCGCAGCGCAGATACTCTCTGACCATCAGCAGATTGATCTTCTCGCCCGTCCCGCCCGTGGCGGAGGACTGGAACGGGTCCGGCACCATCTGGGTCACGTAGAAGTCCGGAGGCGTCACGACCGACGAGAGGCTGGCGGTCTCCCGGGCATCCTGCAGGGCATACTCCGCCACCATCTCCGGGTCCCGCTCCCAGAGGCGCTCCATCTCCCGCCGGTCCAGAATCAGGCGCCCGGCCTCCTGCACGCCCAGCTGCGCCGCCGCCTCCTTCAGGCCGTAGCCGGACATCTCGGAGCGCCCGACGTCGTAGCGCTGGACCGCCAGCAGGGTATCGATGACGCTCCGGCCGAACACGTAAGCCGGTTTGAACGGACGGCTGATGCCCCCCACCGGAGCGCTTCGCGCCGGCGCGAAGCGGACTTCGGATGCGTCTCTGCCCCAGGCGAGCCCTACCCCCACCGCCTTCGCCCGGGCGGCAAGGTAAGGCAGGTCGAAGCCGAAGATGTTGTGCCCTTCGATGATGTCCGGGTCGCGCTCCGCGATCAGCGCGTTCAGACGCTCCAGGATCTCCCGCTCGCTCCCGCTCACCGCTTCGCTGAAGCCCCTGGTGTCCGTCACTGCGGCCATCAGGACGCGCGCGCCAGGATGCTCAGGGGACAGGGACGAGGTCTCGATGTCCACCTGCAGGCGGACCGCATCTTCGAAGCGCATCCCCTTGAAGAACGTTACGCCGCTCTGGATCAGAAACTGCCGGACCGCGGAGGGGTAGGCCACCATGTCGGCCCCGTGGCGCGCCCCTTCCCGCTCCAGTCCGGCCCTGGCCTGGCGGAAAGACTCCAGCGAGCCGAACTCGTGGAGCCAGCCGAGCCCTTCGCCCTCCAGACGCCTGGAGCCGCAAGCCCCGGCAAGGGCGGGACGGTCCGTCAAGACCCAGGGACGGAAACTGCGCTCCTCGCGCACAACGCGGTCTCCGCGCCGCACGAACAGAACCGCCCGGCACCCTCCGCCTCCCGGCCCGTCGCCGACCTCGCAGCCGACCACTCCCTCCAGAGGCTCGGCCCCGTAAAGCAGGCGCTGCAGCTCCCCCGGATCGTCGTATGCTGAAGCTCCCATCTCTGGATGGCATTATGCGGCGAGCACGACGAACCCGCCTTGCTGTCTTGCAACACTTTCGCACCCGGTGGAACACCGGGCAGGGCTGAGTCGTTTTTCAAATAAGAACTGCTCGCCGGCAATGGAATCCGTTCCACTGACTCCATTCTGCCGGGGGAAGTTCGCCGGATCAGGATGGTGGGAAAGGAGAGGAGCCCCGTCATGCCAGGCGGGGCTGCGGACGAATAGCTGCCGGCGTCCGGGACGCGAACAGTTTTCATTCGTGGTCATGCTCAGGCATCCCGCATCCCGGCCCGGAGACTGGAAGTCCGCCTTCAGTTTGCGCTGGAGGCGAGTGCAATGGGAGCAAAAGCACAGGCGGCTGAAAGCCGGAGCGCCCGAAAAGGGTTTCCGGCTCCTCACGATGCCGAGTCTGTTGATGCATACCTGGAGTCGGTGGGAAGGACCCGGCTGCTCACGCGGGAGGAGGAGACCCAGCTGGCCCGGCGTGTCAGCCTCGGCGACGAATCAGCCCGGCAGAGGCTGGTGGAAGCCAACCTCAGGCTGGTCGTAAGCGTCGCCCGGCACTACGCCCGGAGCGGAATCCCCTTCAGCGACCTGATCCAGGAGGGCAACATCGGTCTGATGCGGGCCGTGGAAGCCTTTGACTGGAAGCGGGGCTTCCGCTTCAGCACCTACGCGGTTGCCTGGATACGCCAGTCCATCGCCCGCGCGGTGGAGAAGCAGGCCCGGCCCATCCGGCTGCCCGCTTACGTCCTCCAGACCCTGCGCAGGCTTGGCCGGCTCCGGGAGGAGATGGCCCAGGAACTGGGGCGCGAGCCGTCGAACGAGGAGTTGGCCGAGCGCAGCGGATTCACCCCGGAACAGATCGATCGTCTGACGAGCGCCCAGGAGCTGGTGCTCTCGCTGGACGACACTCCGGCCGACGGCGAAGACCACCTCCCCATCGCGGACACCATCCAGGGCGGCGAGGACCCTGCCGCCATCGCCCTGCAGACCGAATCGCTGGACGTTCTGGGGCGCCTTCTGGATGTGTTGAACGAGAAGGAGCGGGCGGTCATCGAACGCCGTTACGGGCTTGGCGGCAACCGCCGGATGACGCTGCGCGAGGTGGGGCAGGCGCTGGAGTTGACGCGCGAACGGGTCCGCCAGATCGAGATCCGGGCACTGAACAAACTGCGCGCGGCTGCGGCGCGTCAGCCGTTCCAGCCGTACTATCACTGACCGCTTTTCACTTTCACTGAACCGAACGGGCAAGGAGAACATGTGTAGCGAAACCGAAGCAACCAGGAGCGCGCCCGCCAGGGACACCGCGGGCAGGAGGCGGGAGCCCCGCGAGCAGGGGCCGGAGGCGCTGACCTCCAGGGAGATCGAGATTCTCAACCTTATCTTCTCCGGAAGAGCGTCCAGCGAGGTGGCCGAGCTCCTGTGCGTCTCGAAGCGCACCATCGATTTCCATCTGGGGAAGGCCTACGCCAAGCTCGGCGTGCGCAACCGCGTGCAGGCGTTCAAGAAGGCAACGGAGCTGGGGATCATCCAGTCCTGACGCATACGCAAGGCGCCGCATTACGGACGAGGAAACGGTTCGTTCGTCTGGCACCGGTACGGGAAAAGGCCGGGCCTCCTGAGGGAGTCCCGGCCTTTTTTCTTGCCGGAAGGAAGGAGCTAACGCTTCCTCTTGAAGATCAGCGTGCCCGCGCCGCAGGCCAGGGCAAAGAGGGAGGCCGGCTCCGGAACCATCGGAGCAACCGCCGGGGCGAACCCGGCCGGCGGGATGCACGAAAAGCCGCCAAAGCTCGGAGGCGCCGGGGGCAGGCCTGCGTCCTGACCGAAACCGGTCAGCGAAAGGGCGGCCCGGGCGCTCGGGGTTCCCTGGCCGACCGGGCTCACACCGAACAGCACCGTGAAGCCGTTGCCGGAGTTATAGGCGGCCAGAACGGCCGAGTCCATCTGATCCATCGTCATCCCCTCGGCTCCCTCGACGGGGAAGGGAAGAGAAGCGGGATCCAGGATGCTGGCGTGGGCGGAGGCGGCGGCCAGAGCGGCAAGAGCGGTTACGGCAAAGATGATGGTGGACTTGCGGATCATCGGTTTATGATTATCTCCTTGAGAGGACTGCCTGCGGACCGGAAAGCCCGGACCCGGCCCTGTTGGCGGGATGGAAATAGTCCGGTGATGTTACTGGAGCGGGGCTCCTGACCGGCGGCGCGCCGGGGGCGGTCCCGGCTTGAGAGCGCCGTCACTCATCTAGGGTGCAAGGGGTGTGCCAGAGGGGGCTGTGCGTTTTGCGGGTTTTAGGGCGGCAGCCCTCAGACCGGCTCGACCGCCACACGCAGGCCGATGTCCTCCAGGATGGAAGCAACGCGGTTGCACTCCTCCAGAGCGCCGCAGTACACCACCGCCTGCCCGCGCGTGTGAGCCTCCCACATGATGGCCTCCGCCTTCTCCAGGCTGTAGCCCGTTGCTTTCTGGATCTGAAGCACCACCTCGTCCATCGTGTGGTGGTCGTCGTTGAACAGGATGACCCGGTGGGAGGGCTGGCGCAACGTCTCAAGCTCCTGGATCTGCCGGACGATCTGGTCCGCGACCGGAGCCTCCGCCAGACGGGAAACACACTTGAGAACCACACGATCCACTGCCGTCATATCACCCGCGATTATAGCACCGCCAGGGGCACACAACATCCCGGCAGAACCTGAGCAAACCCTTCCACGGTGCCGAAAACTCGAGTGGACAGCAAGCCTCGAAACCGGCCGATGACACGACTGCGGCTAGATGAGAATGCGTTCCAGTCCCCTTCCGGCGGCGCGCGCGCTCCCGCACCGCACGCCGTCTGGCCCGCCGCCATCGTCATCCTCTCGCTGGGCCTGTTTCTGGCGGCACAGCGCGGAGCTCTGACCGGACCCGCTTCCGGCGCCCTGGCCTATCTTCCGCCGGCCATCGCGTCCCTTCTGGCAGCCATCTACTGCTGGATGCGCTTCCGCCACGAAGCCAGCGGGTGGTGGCTGGGCTGCACGGCGAGTTTCCTGCTCTTCCTGACACTGACCGGCCAGCAGATCCTTCTGGAGGCCTTTGCTCTCCCGCTCCTGCCGCCTGCGACCGCTGACGCCGGACGCCCGCTGCCCTGGCAGCCCTGGGTGGCGGGGCGACTGGTGCTGGCGCTCGGCATCCTGTCGGCCTACAGCACCTCGCGCGGGCTTCAGGCTCGCGCCGGGGCCGCGGCACGCCACAGCGCGATCACGGTGGGCGCCCTGAGCCTGTTCTTCTGTCCTGTCTGGACGGATCTGCTGCCCGTGCAGCCATATTTCCCCGCCGCCAACGGTCTGTCGGCCATCGATTCCGTCCTGCTGGTCCTGAGCGGGCTCGCCCTTGTCTTCGCATACGGCCGTACCCGGCTCGAAATGCGCCGGGGAGACCCCTTCCATGGACTGCTTTGCGACTGGTTCCTTGCCCTGGCGTGGAGCGCGGCCTGCCGGGCGTTTCCGTTCGGTGATGTGCGCACGGCCATCTGGGTGGAACTGACCGCCGTGGGAATCTCCAGCATGGCCGTGTCCGCCCGGCTCGTCTGGCACCTTTCCGGTTCAGGCGGACGGCTGGCCTCCCGGATGGCGTGCGTCACGGCCGCACGGGACGTGCTGGCCGAATGCGCCGGGGTCGACGACGGCCGCCTCGCCGGGACGTTCGTGGAGGCGGTCGGCCGCGCGGTCCACGCCGCCCGGGCGATGCTGCTCACAGTGGTCCCGGGCGAACAGGCCGTCGTTGTCTCCGCGGCGGCGCCCCCACCCAGGACAGGCATTCAGACGGGATCCCGGCTTAGCCTGGAGCCCGGCCGCAGGAACGGCTTTGCGGGCGGTCCCGCGGCCCGATGCCTGAAAGAGGGGCGGACGCTGGTGGTCCCGGATGCATCCTCTGATGTGGAGTTCGTCCACTGGACCGAGTTCACGGACGAAGGCGCCTATCAGGTCTGCATCCCCGTTGCCGGCAGGGAAGGGTGTGCGGGGGTCCTTCTGCTCTGGTTCCCCGGCAATGCCTGGCGCCCCTGGGAATGCGTGCCGATGGCCGAAGAGATCGTGCTCAGCTGCGCTCCCCTGCTGGCCCGCCTCCCCGCCCTGAATGGCACCATCCACCTGGAGACGCCGGCGGCCGGGGCGGCCTGACGTTCGCCGCTCACCGGCAGGCAACCCGTCCTTGCCCGACATAGCATTCCCGCGAGGCTTTGCTCTCCCTTGGTCCCGGCGCTTCCCGCTTCTCTGCGGACTGCCTGCGGAAAGCGGACCGGCCAGCTTCTGACGTATAATCTTTTAGAGTCAGAGCCGGGCGGTGAAACCGGTTGCGCATCCGGAACTCCGCGAAGGCTGCCAGCGTCAACCTTTCTGCCGGGCTGCCGACGAAGGCACGCTGCAACGGACAGACTTTTCCAAGAATCACAGCGGGGATATTGAACATGTTTGCACAGGAATCTACCTGGAGGACGAAGGTCGGCCTCGCCGAGATGCTCCGGGGAGGCGTCATCATGGACGTGACCGACGCGGAGCAGGCCCGCATCGCCGAAGAGGCCGGAGCGGTGGCCGTGATGGCGCTGGAGCGGGTCCCGGCTCAGATACGTGCCGAGGGCGGAGTCGCGCGAATGAGCGATCCCCGCAAGATCCGCGAGATCATGGACGCGGTGACCATCCCGGTTATGGCGAAAGCCCGCATCGGCCATTTCGCGGAGGCGCAGGTGCTGGAAGCGCTGGGGGTCGACTTCATCGATGAGTCGGAAGTGCTCACGCCCGCAGACGAGGAACACCACATCGACAAGCATGCGTTCAAGGTGCCCTTCGTGTGCGGCTGCCGGGACCTGGGAGAGGCCCTGCGGCGTATCGGCGAGGGCGCTGCGATGATCCGCACCAAGGGAGAGGCCGGCTCGGGGAACATCGTCGAGGCCGTCCGCC
>Ga0308395_1002233_pt1 | contig 11289 bp, 13 predicted proteins | sample Hotspr20SampleP4_FD_202097 | JGI IMG/M metagenome (GOLD analysis project Ga0308395, IMG submission 202097) | Hot spring phototrophic mat microbial communities from Mushroom Spring, Yellowstone National Park, Wyoming, United States - 20050930_P4 ...
TCCTACTTGAACTTTTCCATCTGGAAATAGTGAGAAGAACACAAAAGATTGAGTTGAAAAGTATTCCCTACGAACCAGCAATACCAGATGCTAAACCTCTGCTGGACCCAAAAAATTTAGACCTTAAGAGGGGTCAGATGTACAAAGTTGTCAACATAGTGAGCGAAGATACCATAGAGCTTGATACGGGCCTCTTGGTGAAGTTTTTGGGAGTAGATGTCGTTGATAAGGAGAGAGCAGTAGAATACTTACGAGAGTATGTTTTGAAGAGGGATGTTATGATAAAGATGGAAGAGGATTCAGCGATAGATGAAAACACGATTTTTGCGTATGTGTACCTGAAAAATAAAATTTTCATCAATGCCTACCTCATAAAATCTGGAATAGCCCAGGCGGATAAGAAGAGGGAATATAAGCTAAGGAAGAAGTTTATAGAAATAGAGAATCAGAGAAAACATGGCTAATGAATATAGAACATGAACTTGTCCTCCTTGTGTGATACGGAGATTGATAGTCATTGAGGGCTGATGAGATGGGGGCTGTACGATATCGTGGTAGTCAGAGGCGCCTAAGGGATTAGCCAGAGGGAGGAGCCTATCTCGGCAGATTATGTACTTTTCTCCCCATGGTCGGGCAGACCCACACCTGGGAGGCCCTTCTGGGCGAAACCGAGACCTTACGCCTGGGCTGGGTGCAAATGGATATTATCTGGGAAAAGCCCGAGGAGAACATCGCTTATTTAGAGAAGCTCTGGCAGAGCCTCGGCCCACAAGCAGAGGTCTGGGTTTTACCAGAGATGTGGAGTACGGGCTTCTCTGTCTCGGAGCGGGCGGCCGAGGACGAACCGGGCCCTGCGCTTCAAGCCATGAGAACTTGGGCCCAGTCTTATAAGGCCCTCTTCATTGGCAGTCTCAAGGTCCGCACACCTACGGGTCACCTGCACAATCGCGCTTATGTGGTAAGCCCTACGGGTGAATGGGCCTATTACGATAAGCGGCATCTCTTTCGCATGGCAGGAGAAGAGAAAATTTTCACAGCAGGGGCGAATCGGCTCATCACGCACTACAAAGGCTGGCGTATAGCAGTGCTGATTTGTTATGATTTGCGGTTCTCGGTGTGGAGCCGCCGAAGCGAGGTATATGACTATGATCTTTTGATTTATGTGGCGAATTGGCCGGCGGTTCGGGCGGCGCACTGGGAGAAGCTCTTACCGGCTCGGGCCATTGAAAATCAGGCTTATGTCTTAGGCGTGAATAGGGTTGGGACGGATGGCACTGGGAAGCCGTATCGGGGTGCAAGCGGCCTTTACAGCCCCTTGGGAGAAGCCCTCCTCCTTAGCGGCGAAAGCCAGGGGCCTTTTTGGACCACCCTCTCTAAGGAAACGCTCTCCACCTACCGAAAAGCCTTTCCAGCCTGGATGGATAGCGACGTCTTCCAAATAATCCCTCGCTCATGAGCCATGCCCAGACCCCGTAATGTCCTGAGAAAAATAGACCTCTTCCATTTTCAGGAGCTTCGGGCGCTGGACTGGTTTCTTTTAGACGTCCTTGTGGGACTCGCCCCGGAGTGGCGCCTCTGCTACTACCTATGGAAAGGCATATGGCTGGATGAGGGTTTCAGCATCCTCATTTCCATGATGCCAAGCCTCAACGATGTCATCTCATACCAGAATCTCAGCAGCTACAAGCCTGCTCTTTTTGAGGTCCTTCTCCACTTTATAGAGAAATGTTTTGGATGGGAGCTGATACAGCGGCTAGTTTTTTACCTCTTTTAGTGGCCGTAGTATATGCGTATTCGGGTTGGATACGGTGGGGGTTAGCGGCCGGACCCTTGTTTTTCTTTTTATGTGGGGCTACCCCCTACTCTCTGCCGGATCTAAACGTAGATAAGGCCGCTCGGGCCCTTACCCAAGCCAACCCCCATAATAGATATCCCATCCTTTGTTATCCGGACTACCTATTTGTCCCGATAGCCTATCATGCTTATCCCGACATCCTGCAGGAATGCGTTCAGAATACATTCAGCCCCCTTGAAAAAATACGAGAGATCGCTGATAAAAAGCAAATATGGTTAGGTACCGAAGAAATGAGGCTTCCTAACTGGTTAGCCCAGCCGGACACGGTGATTCTTATCCTTCGGGATTGGGAGAGTGAATTTACGCAGGTGATAGGTCAGAGTTTTGAGATAAGTAAGACTCCGATATACCAGCAACCGCACAGGCCTATCATTACTTGGGCCTATCGCCGAAAACCCGGAGAGATTAAGTCTCAAGCGAGATAGTTATCTTCATTCTACACTTCGCAGCATATCTTTTCGGGGCCATAGTGGAAAAATAGCCGGAGGAGGGAGGTTAGCTTTCTTTGCGCCTTCGGATGCGCTGGATTTTAGGGGATCGCTTTTTATGGGGGATAGCGGCGGCTCTTTCGCTGCTGGGGCTTTTAGTAGTGTATAGTGCTACGGTGAGCCTTATTTTTCGGCATCATCCGGGTTTTCCTGAATACTACCTGCTTAAGCATTTTCTGACATTGCTGATAGCTTTTGTGGGGGCTTATGCGATTCATCATACGGATTATCGGAGGTGGGGGCCGATTTTAGAAGTGAGCTGGTGGGTCAGTCTTCTGCTTTTAGGTTATGTGTTTTTTCGGGGAGGGGGGAGTCGGTGGTTGTACATTGGGGGAGTGTCGTTTCAGCCGTCGGAGTTAGCGCGTTTTAGTCTGATAGGGATGTTGGCCTATCGGATAGCTCGGGAGCCTCAGGTCCTTAGCAGCTGGGAGTCGCTCTGGCCCCTTCTCATGCGCATAGGGGTTACTTTTCTCCTGATTGCTCCACATAATCTAAGCGGTGGGTTACTGCTCATCTTGACCATCATCCCCTTTTTATACATAGCTGGATTATCGGTTGGGAAGATGAGCCGGCTTTTTTTCTTGGGGCTTCTCTTAGTGGGATTGCTTTTTCTTATCGCTCCCCGTTCCAAAGTCTGGCAAAGCCGAATCCTATCCTACCTAAAGGGGGAAACCCTTGTTTCTACTTCGGGAGGGGATGACTATCAACGTGCGCATGCTTCTATAGCCGTTTTTTCGGGGGGTATAGTGGGGAAGGGGCCGGGTCGTAGCACCCAGCGCTACTACCTTCCGCAATCTTACTCGGACTTTGCGTACTCTATTCTGGTGGAGGAGTACGGTCTAATAGGGGGGTTAGTAACCTGGGGGCTTTATACGCTCTACTTCTGGCGTTTGGCGGCCTTGGCAAGCATGGTGGAAGGTTTTGCTCGGCTGTTTTTGATAGGTTTTTTACTTCATGGGCTGATGCAGGTGATAATTCACATTGGGGTGAATATAGAGGTTTTTCCAATTACGGGGGTGCCGTTGCCATGGATAAGTCTGGGGGGCTCGTCGCTTTTTATTCAGGCGATAGGTTTAGGGATAGCGCTGGGTATTAGTCGGCGGGTGTTATGAGGGGTTTATTGATAGCGGCTGGGGGTACTGGGGGTCATGTATTTCCGGCGATGGCGGTGGGGGCGGCGTGGCAGCGTCTTTATCCGGAGAAGCCGTTATGGTGGGTAGGTCGTCCGGGTGGTCGGGAGGAAGGTTGGGTTGCTTCCTTGGGGGTGCCTTATGCGGGTATTCCGAGTGCGGGCTGGCAGCGCCAAAAACCCTGGCGCAACCTCGCCTTGCTCTACAAGCTTCCCTTAGGATATTACCAGCTGAGGCGGCTCTTTCGGCAGTGGCCCGTAGGGGTGGTTTTTACGACGGGAGGCTATCCGGGACTGATGCCAGGGTGGATAGCCCATCAACGTAAGGTGCCTTTAGCCCTTTTGGAGCTCAATAGTACGGCGGGGCGGACCATCCGCTGGTTGGCTCCGCATGCCCAAGTCGTCTTTTCGGCGTTTCCGGATTTAGAGGGGGTATCTCCTTCGGCCAAGGTGGTGTGGAGTGGGGTTCCTGTGCGTTTTGTAGAGGCGGACCGGGTTCGTTATACACCGGAGGAGGCTCGGGTAGCCTTGGGCTTTGAGGCGAAGAGACCACTCATTTTGATTTTGGGGGGAAGTCAAGGTTCTTCTACGCTGAATCAGATGGTGGTGCAGGCGCTGCGCTGGTGGGGGGAGGAACCTGTGAGTATTCTTTGGCAGGTGGGGGGGGATATACCGACTCTGCCTGCAACGAAGGCCCGGATTGAGATGCGGCCTTTTATTACGGATATGGTAGCGGCGTACAGGGCGGCGGTGGTGGTGGTTTCTCGGGCGGGCGGTTCTACCTTGGGGGAGCTTTCGTGGTGGGGTAAGGCTGCCGTGCTGGTTCCTTCGCCGTATGTAGCGGAAGACCATCAACGTCGCAACGCGGCCTATTACCGATTGCGAGGCGCGGCCCTGGTAGTAGAAGAGACGGAGGGCCCTCAGCTTTTGGCTGAGGCGGTTTTGCGGCTCCTTTGGGAGGCTGAGCAGCGAGAAGCCCTGGAAAAAGCCGCATCCGCCCTCTCCAAACCCGATGCCGCTTTCCACATTGCGCAGATGCTATATCAGTTAGCCTATGAAGCGTGAGCACTGGCGATTTTTAGGCATAGGGGGGGTGGGAATGAGCGCGCTGGCCGAACATTACCATCGGCGGGGGTGGCAGGTCTCGGGATACGACCGGGAGCCTTCCCCCCAAACAGAGCGGCTGCAAGCCTTAGGAATTGAGATTGATTTTGTGCCGCGTATAGAGCACGTGCGAAAGGCCACAGGCGTAGTTTATACGCCTGCGATCCCGACGGATTTTCCGGAGTTGGTAGAAGCGCAACGTTTAGGGGTGCCTATCTGGCGCCGAGCCGAAGCGCTGGCAGGGGCCGTGGAGCCCTACCAGGTCTTAGCCGTAGCCGGTGCCCATGGAAAAACCTCCACCTCTGGCATTCTCACTTGGCTTTTGCACACGCTGGGGGTTTCCCCGGTAGCCTTTGTGGGCGGACAAATGAAAAACTTTGGGAGCACCTACCTCCATGGGACGGGCCCTTATGCCGTTGTGGAAGCCGACGAGTATGACCGAGCCATGCTGCGGCTTTCTCCGGCTCATGCTATTATCACCAGCACGGAGCCCGATCACTTAGAAATTTATGGAGATGCGGGGGGGGTTTTAGCCGCCTATCAGGCTTTTCGGGAAAAGGTACGGGGGTATTGCATCACGCCAGCCCATGTAGAGGGCATTCGGGATGCTATTCGGGTGCAGGTAGTAGCGTATCAGCGGATAGCGGAGGGGTTATTTCAGTTTGAGTATGTCTGGGAAGGGCAGCGGCGGGTGGCGGAATGGTCCCACTTAGGGCGGCTGTACGCAGAAAATGCCGCCTTGGCTTTGACCCTTCTGGAGGTGCTGGGGTTTTCGTTTGCGCAACTGCGGGAAGCTTTGCAGAGGTATGCAGGGGTAGCGCGCCGATTAGAATGGCAAAAATTAGCGCCTGATTTGGTGGCAGTTCTGGACTATGCCCATCATCCGACGGAGATTGCACGAACGATAGACACTTTACGGGAGGCTTTTCCGGGATGGCAGGTAGTAGTGCTTTTTCAGCCTCATCTTTTTAGTCGCACAGCTTTTTTTGCTAAGGAGTTTGCCTTAGCTTTGGATCAGGCAGATGAGGTCCTGCTTTTCCCCATATACCCAGCTCGGGAGCCTTACACACTTCACATTTCCGCAAAAACCATTTCTCAACATCTTAGCCGACCTGCCCGGGAGGTCGTAGCTTTGGCAGAAGGTATGAAAGAGGTAGGTAATTTGTTGAGGCGCCCCGCTGTGGTGGTTCTCATGGGAGCGGGGGATATTTATACCCTATGGGAACCTTTACTTAAGCACTTAGGCGCATGAGGATTTGGGGGCTTGGCTTGGGGGTATTGTGGGTAGGGGTTAGTTGGGGTGGAGCGAATTGGTATTATGAGGAGCGGCTTCGGGGGGCGGGTAAGTGGGTGATAGAAGGCGCTGGTCCTTTATGGGATAGCCTCTGGACAGCTCGGCACATTGAAGCGCATGGAGAGGCTGGACGAGGCTGGGACTTATGGTCTTTATGGGTGGATTTGCGGGAACAGCAGGTCTTTATGCAGCAGGAATTGTGGGTAGGGGTGAGTTGGACTTATCATTTGCGGGTGAGTACTCGGGTGCCTGCTGCGGCGCTTCGTCTGCCGGGTCGTTTAGCCTATATAGACTGGGAAGCCCGCATATTGACCGCGACGCGCCCATTGGCGCTGCCAATTTTGGAAATGCCCCGATGGGATAGCAGTGCCGTGCGGTTCTTTCTCTCTTGGTGGCGAGAGGATACCCTTTTTCATCGGCTCAGCAGCCACCTGATTCAGGATGGTGGGGGAGTATGGTACGGATATGGGCAGGTTTTCCCCGAGCGTTTTGTATTGGGGCGGACGGAAGACCTCCCTTGGGCCCGTCGCCAATGGTATCTTTATCACACGCTGGTACGGCCCCGACTTGGAGCAAATACCTGTAAGTCCGTACTTTTGCACATTCCAAACCAGATCATCTGCCAAAAAAGCTAATCCTAAGGGTTATGAGCGAAATATTTACCACTTTTGACATTGGAACCTATGGCATTCGTGCGGCCATAGGTCGTTTGGACCAGAAGCACGGTCTGAGTGTACTGGCTTTAGCCCAGGAGGAAGTGCAAAACGCCATTGATCAGAAAGGCGTGGCGCACATTGAACGGCTGGTGAGCATTTTGCAGGGAGTTGCGGATCGGCTTCAGCGGCAGTCTTCTATTGTGATTCAGCAGGCGTGGGTAGGCATCACGCATGCGGAGATGCGGACGGAGACAGCGAATGCTATTATCACCTTCCCCAGGGCTGACCATGAGGTGGAGTGGAAGGATTTGGTTCGGTTGCGGGAGCAGGCGATTTGTCGGCCGGTACCGGCGGGTTATCGGCTCATTCATGCGATTCCCTTGTGGTATCGGTTAGACCATCGGGATCAGCTTTCCGACCCCGTTGGCATGAGTGGGATTCGTTTGGAAGGGGAATATCTACTAGTTTATGCACCGGAGCCGTACTTGGCCACGTTACATCGCTGTTTTGAGCGGGTGGGGATTCAGGTTCAGGGCTATTTGGTGGCGCCGCTCATGGCGGCTCAGGCCCTTCTCACGCCCGAAGAGAAAAACACGGGCGTCGGCTATGTGGATATTGGCGCTCACCATACCACGGTGATCCTGTATCAGAAGGGGCAGATCAAGCGATTGGCTATCTTACCGCTGGGAGGTTCTTTGATTACGCAGGATATTCGGGAGATGATTCGGCGGATTTTGCCTCCACAGGCCGAAACCCTCAAAAAAAGGCTGGGACTCGCTTTTCGTCCCTTGCTCACTCAGGACCAGATTATTAGCATTCAGCCGGACCCTCGGCGCCCGGATACGCTTGAAGTGCGCCATAGCCTCCTCGTAGAAGTCATCCAAGCTCGCCTGCAAGAAATCTTTGAGTTTGTCGCTCACGAAATAGATATAGCCGGGCTTCTTCAAGACTTACATGCAGGCCTATATATGGCAGGGGGCACGGCTTGCCTTTTAGGTTTGCGCGAGCTGGTAGAATACACCACCGGCCTTTCCGCCCACATCGTCTCCCCTGTTCAGCTTATTGCCAACGGTATCGTAGAACCCTTTCAGCAGCCCGACTTAGCCAACCTCGCCGCCATCTTAGACCAAGCCCCGAAACTCCACGAACTTACCCTGCACATCCCCACGGACACCTCCTCCCCTTCTAACACCACCTCACCAGCCCAAAATAACAAACCCAAGGGTAGAAAGATATTTGAAAAAATGTTCTCCTACATGGAAAGAACCTTCAAACTGCCTTCGGACCTTATTGACTAATGCCTATGAGCCTGAGCTTTAAAGAAACTTCTTCGGAGCCCCCTATTATTTTAGTGATGGGTTTGGGGGGAGCAGGCGGCAATGCCGTGCATAACATGTTTGTCAAAGGCATTCACAATGTAGCTTTTGCCGTCTGCAATACCGACCAGCAAGCGCTTAATCGGCTGGCGGTCCCCACTCGTATCCTCATGGGACAGAAGGTAACTGGCGGTCTGGGATGCGGTTCAGACCCCTCGCTGGGCGCCAAGGCCGCCGAAGAGAGTTTGGACGACATTCTCGCCGTGTGTAAGCCGCCTATTCGGATGGTCTTTCTTACGGCAGGCCTCGGAGGCGGCACTGGTACCGGCTCCATCCCCGTCGTGGCGAAAAAATGTAAAGAAATGGGGCTCCTCACCGTGGCAGTAGTTACTTTACCTTTTAGGTTTGAAGGAGAAAGCCGCCGCCGAAATGCTATTCAAGGCCTCTTAGCTTTAGAACCCGCCGTAGATGCCCTTGTCGTCGTGCATAATGACAATATCAGTCAGATTGCAGGCCGTAATATCCGTCAAAAGGAAGCCTTCCTGCTGGCGGACGAAGTCCTCTATCGGGCTGTACGAGGCATTGCTGAAATCATCACCAAACCCGGCTATATCAATGTAGATTTTGCCGATGTGAAAGCCGTCATGACGGGTGGGGGTTATGCCCTTTTAGGTATGTCTATTCAGAGCGGTCCCGACCGCGCTCAGCTCGCTGTTGAGGAAGCGCTCAGCTCCCCCCTCTTAGATCACATTGACATTCGTGGGGCTCAAAATGTGCTGGTCAACATCACCGCCTCAGAAGATACCCTCCGCATGGAGGAGACAGAGCTTATCATGAACGCCATCAATGAAGCTCTGAGCGGCGCCCCCACCGACGAACCCGAAGCCCGCATCATCATGGGGCAAGTCTACGACAATGACGCCCAGGACCAGCTGAGCCTAACCCTGATCATCACAGGCTTAGGACGCCCCCCTTCCATAGACACCCTCATCCAAAAGTACCAGCAGCCCAAAAAAACCCCACCCTCTCCGCAAAATCCCCCTCCCACCGCACCTCCCCTCCAAACTAAACTCCCCTTGCAAGAGAGCCCTACCTCGCCACCCGCCCCCTCTTCCTCGCCCTTACCCCCCCTAAAAGAGCGTCTCCTCCGCATCCAAAATAACCCCGAGCAGGCCCTCCAAGAAGCCCACCGCCGCCCCGCCTACGAACGTCTCCGTACCTTCCCTGCACCCCCTCCACCTCCCCCTACTTCGCAACCTACTATAGAGCCCACCACAGACCCCTCCCTCCAAGTGCGCCGTCATAATCCCCGCCTCTACCAAAATCCCGACTAATGCCTCTCTCCCTCCTGCTGCGGTATTTGCGCCTTCTCATCTGGTATGCCGAGGCCCGTCTAGACTACCTTTTGAGTCGCGCCTTAGCCGAAACCTTGCACCTCTTGTGGGTCGGCATAGCTGCCCTAATAGCTTTACTTTGCCTCTCGGCGGCCCTCCTTTTGGTACTCTCGCACCTCCTCAACCCGCCCACGGCTCTCCTGCTCACCGGCCTGCTATGGGGCCTCATAGCTATCATTAGCGCTTTCTTCTTGAGACCTTGGCTGTATAAACGTTTTCAGACGGGACGACACCTTTACCGCATGACCCTTGCCCGTGCAGGTCTGCGTCTGCTGGAAAAAAACCTCCTGAGCCGCCCACCCCAGCTTTCCCCCTCCTCCCTTATGACATTCCTCCTCCCCCTATTCTCCCAATGGATAGCTAAATGGCTAAAAACCCGAATTCGTCAGCTTCTCCGTAAAATAAGCCCTCTATGACCATAGGCCCGATTGAAACGGCATGGCGGCAAGCCTCCCCGCAGCCTCTCTGGCTGATTGACCCCGATAAGCTTCCGCTCAAACTTTACCCTACCCTCGCTGATGCCTACCTGCGCGCCGGCGGCCAATGGGCCTTAGTCGGAGGCAGCTTTCTCTCTACCACTACCATGCACGAATGGTGTCAGGCCGCTTCCCGCCAGCATCCGCTCCCCCTTATATTGTTTCCCGGGAGTGCTGCGCACCTCACGCCCCATGTGCGGGCCGTGCTCTTTCTTTTTTTAGCCAGCGGCCGTAACCCCCAATACCTCATCACCCACCACATAGAAGCCGCCCCCCATCTCCATCGCTGGGGCCTGGAAGTCCTCCCCACGACTTACCTGCTGATAGATACAGGCGGAAGCCCCACCGCCGCCCACTATGTCACCCAAACCTTTGCCCTCCCCGCCCAAAAGCCCGACCTCATCATCGCCGCTGCCCTCGCCGGCCTCTACCTAGGACAACGAATCCTCTACTTAGATGCCGGCAGTGGCGCCACTACCCCCCCCTCCCTCGAAGCCATCCAAGCCCTACGCACCCTCACCTCCTATCCCATCCTCGTAGGCGGCGGCATCCAAACCCCAACCCAACTCTCCACCATCATAGAAGCAGGCGCCACCTTCGCCGTCTTAGGCACCCTCCCCGAAAAATACCTCCCCTCCCCCACCTTCTGGGAAGAACTCTTCCACGCCGCCCAAACCTCCTCCCACCGATGCTAAGCCTCTACCTATACGCCCTCCTTAGCGGCCTAGACTTCTCCCAAGGCGAATGGACCCTCATCGGCGTCAGCGTCCCCAACTACGCCCCACACCCCCTCCAAGCTCGCCTCAGCGCCTTCATCCTCACCAACCCCCAACTCTTCCAACAGCTCCAAAACACCTGGCACGGCCAAACCTTCTACGAAGACTACTGCGACTACCACTTCGTCCTCAAATTCTACCAAAACCGCCGCCTCCAAAAAACCCTCAAAATCAACCTCCGATGCGCCTACGCCACCGAAGGCGTCTTCTCCTACACCTTCAATCCCGAATGGTTTGAGGCCCTCCTCCCCCACGCCTCCCCCGTCCTCTGGTCTCGCGTCTGGTTCCAAAAAAACGAAAGCCTTCGCCCAGCCGTCTCCGCCCTCCTAGATGCCCCCGACGTCTATTTCTACGAAGAACCCGAACCCTACCTCTACGAAGGCCAATTCATCATCGCCATCGACAGCCTCCCCTGGCAAGTCAACCGCGACTCCCTCTATCAGGCCGTCAAAAAACGCATAGAGTCTCACTTCCCGCCAGGTAAAGCCTATGTGCGGCCCTACTTCTTCTACCTGGACGACAAGTTCCTACTCTATTTTCGCTTTGAAGTCTTCTGCGACCGAAAAGATTACGATGCCTACAAACAGGGCCTTCCGATTTCGGTACCTTGGCAGCCGCATATTCACCCCGGAGAGGCCAAGCGACTCATCATCATCGGCGTAAATCGGGAACGTTTCTGGAAATATGTGAATGCCTGGAAGGCCCGCTACGGAGCCAAAGAGACGGATATGTAGGGAAAGCTATCCTCTCCTATGCGGCCAGCTCCCCACTTTTCCCCGTAATCTTTTTTAGGCGGCGGCC
>Ga0308395_1002238_pt1 | contig 11269 bp, 9 predicted proteins | sample Hotspr20SampleP4_FD_202097 | JGI IMG/M metagenome (GOLD analysis project Ga0308395, IMG submission 202097) | Hot spring phototrophic mat microbial communities from Mushroom Spring, Yellowstone National Park, Wyoming, United States - 20050930_P4 ...
GTGGGGAAGATTGAGGCGGGGATTCCTGAGGATGATCCGCGCAACCCCGCCGTGATAGCGGATAATGTTGGGGACAATGTAGGTGATGTAGCGGGGATGGGGGCGGATCTTTTTGGGTCGTACGTGGCGACGATTCTGGCGACGATGGTGCTGGGGCAGGAGATGGTGGCTTCGCTACAAAGCTGGGGCCCGGTAGTTCTGCCGCTAATTCTGGCAGGGACAGGGCTGCTGTTTTCTATCGTGATGACGTTTTTTGTGCGGGTGCGGGAGGGGGCGGATGCGCGAGGTGTGCAGAATGCGCTCAACCTGGGCAACTGGGGCGCTATATTACTAACGGTGATAGCTGCATATCCCCTGGTCCAGTGGGTTTTGCCGGCGGAAAGTCTGAGTTTACGGGGCGAACTCTTCAATAGAATCCAGATATATGGGGCGATTGTGGTGGGGCTGGTGGTGGGGGCGTTGATGAGCTGGATTACGGACTATTATACGGGGATGGGGAAGCGGCCTGTGCGTACGATTGTGCAGAAGTCTCTTACGGGTCATGCGACGAATATTCTGGGGGGGTTAGCGGTAGGGATGGAGTCCACGGCGCTGCCGGCGGTGGTGATGGCGGCGGGGATTGTAGGGGCGTATTATTTAGCGGGGGTGTATGGGGTGGCGATTGCGGCGACGGGTATGATGAGTACGACGGCGATGCAGTTGACGATCGATGCGTTTGGGCCGATAGCCGATAATGCTGGGGGGATTGCGGAGATGTCGGACCTTCCGGACGAGGTGCGGGGGCGGACGGACGTTTTGGATGCGGTGGGCAATACGACTGCGGCTATGGGAAAGGGCTTTGCGATTGCGTCGGCGGCGCTGACGGCGCTGGCGCTCTTTGCGGCTTACGTAGGCGTAGCGGGGATTGACCGGATAGATATTTACAAGGCGCCGGTGCTGGGGGCTTTGCTGGTAGGCGCCATGGTGCCATTTCTCTTTTCGTCGCTGGCGATATCGGCGGTGGGGCGGGCGGCTATGGATATGGTTCAGGAGGTGCGGCGGCAGTTTCGGCAGATCAAGGGGCTTTTGGAGGGGAAGGCGGAGCCAGAATATGAGCGCTGCGTGGAGATTTCTACCCGGGCGGCGCTTCGGGAGATGGTACTACCGGGGGCCTTGGCCTTGGTGATTCCGGCGGTGATTGGGCTTTCCTTTGGGGCCGAAGTTTTAGGGGGGTATATGGCTGGGGTAACGATGAGTGGCGTTCTCATAGGCCTTTTCCAGAGCAATGCGGGTGGGGCCTGGGACAACGCGAAGAAAACCTTTGAGAAAGGCGTCACCATTGGTAAAGAGACCTACTATAAAGGTTCCGATCCGCATAAGGCCGCTGTAACTGGCGACACCGTGGGCGATCCTTTGAAAGATACCTCTGGCCCTTCTATGAATATTCTCGTGAAGCTCACGGGCATTGTGGCGCTGGTGCTGGCTCCCTATCTCGCAGCCTGAGGGAATAGGTCGGTTTGGGGGGCTCATCCTCCTTCTTGCTGGTTGGAGCGCATTAGGGTGGGCGCAGCGGGATAGTGCTGAGCTGGCGCCGGTGGTGATCATGGCGCAGCGGCCCCTCGGGCTGTACACCTGGCGGGTGGACTCGCTGGGTGGCTGGAAGGTGGCGGGTAGTCACCTCTCCCAGCTTCTGTCGCAGGTGGAGGGCTTGTATATTCGGGATTATGGGGGAGAAGGCGCCCTCAAAACCGTCTCCCTCCGGGGGCTTTCGCCTACCCTCACGGTTATCACCTTTCAGGACTTTCCTATTCGGCAGCCCCAGTTGGGAATCGTGAACATCGCCCCGTACTTTCTGGGGGGCTTTTCGGAGATAACCTACTCCGGGCGGGGCGAACTGGCACACCATCCCGGCGGGGCGGGACGGATAGACCTTCGTATTCGGCCAGGCATGCCTGTGGCATGGGGAGAAGGTCGTTTAGGCCGTTATGGCGAGGCCGCCGTAGAAAGTGCTCTGGGACGCGAGCACTTCATCTGGCATGGCGGTGCGCTCACGACGCTCAATCGCTACCCGTATGATGCTCCGGCAAAGGGACGCATGACGTCTGCTGCCTATCGCCTGCTGCGGTCGGGACTGGTTCTGGCTCGGGGAGCCTGGGAAGCTACCCTCTGGAGCTTTGGTAGCGAACAGGAGGTGCCTGGCCCCATAGGTCCTACGGGGCCACGCCTTCCCCCTGAGTACCTGCGTGAGTGGCAACTCCTGCCCACCCTCTGGTATCGCGGAAAATGGGCTGTGGGCGTCCAAGGGCATTATAGCCAGCTTGGCTACCGGGATTACATAGGGCTTTTTTCGCTTACTCGGCAGTATAGTGGGCAGGCTATCCTGCGGCGAGAATGGCGGTGGAAGGGGCAGGAGATTACGGCCCTTCTCTATGGGGCCGTAGACGAACTACACAGTCCCCGCATCGGGATAGGCTTTGTGCCAATAGGGCGGATTCGGCAGGGGGAGGCGGCGCTGTGGATACAGGCGCAAGGAACCTGGCGCGGGTGGCAGTATCGGGCGGAGGGCCGGCTAAGCTGGCTACAACGTTTCAAGTCCCTGCCTGGCGCTCTCCTCCACATAGAGCGAAAGACCTGGGGCCTCGAAGCGATGCAAGGCGTGCGGTGGCCCTCCCTGTATGAACGTTACTGGATCGGGTATGGGCGGTGGGACCTTCGGCCAGAACGCTTTTATCAGGTGCAGGGGTACGCGCATTACAAATGGCAGGCCTGGTCCTTCCGCAGTGCCCTGACTGCCGCCTGGGTCAGAGACCGCATTCTCACTGTCCCGCTCTCGCCAGTGCGCTGGCAGGCCTATAACCTCGGCTATGTCCGTACCCTCGCCGTAGAAACCCACCTCAGCTACGCAACCTCCTACACCCAGGGGCGCCTCGCGCTCACCTACACCCGCGCACAGGATTTTTCCGTAACAGCGGGACGCCCTTTGCCCTATGTGCCCCCCTGGATAGCTACCCTCTGGCTGAGCCGTCGCCTGAAATGGTTAGAAGCACGCTATCAGATAGAGCTTGTAAGCGAACGCCCTATTAGCTTAGCGCCCGGCGCGCTCAACCGCCTATCCGCCTACCAGCTCCATTCGCTCAAAGTGCAGTGCACGCTCGCTTCGAGTGTACTAGTGCTGGAGCTGAGCCGGTGGACTAAGCAGAGTTATGCGGTGATCAGTGGCTACCCCATGCCTATCCGACAGGTAGCGCTGACGTGGCGATGGCGGTGGTGACCTCTTGCAACTGTGCAAGGAAATTTTTCGTGTACTGCCACATGACACGCGCATTTAGCCTTCTCTCTCTGCTGCTGGGCATTATCGTGGCGCAGTGTCCACCACCTGCACCGCCCCCGCCGACCTGTGATGGGTGCATTCCTCTCAATGAAAGGAATCCGGTTGTGCCCAATGGGCAGACGCGCTGCGTACCTGCCGGATAGACCATGACGATTAGTAACTTAGACCTGGGTAAAAACGCCGTTTTGATCGTATGCGGCACCCTGATAGTCGATGGCGACCTCAACCTCAATAACAACGGCAGTCAGCTTATCATAAGCCCCGGGGGAAGCCTTCAGGTCCCTGCCAGCGTAAACCTCAACAGCCAGACCTCCATTCATAACTACGGCGCTATGACCGTGGGCAGTCACCTCCAGCTCAACGGCGCAAATAGCCTATTCTGGAATATAGGCCCTTCAGGAACGCTCACCGTAGGCGGCAACATCAATGTGAATGCTTCTGCCAACTTCATTAACGATGGCACACCTATTCAAGACACCTCCCTCACGCTCAATGGTAATGCGACCGTTTGTATGAGAAATGGCGCCTGTTTTTCTTTGACGCATCTGACTGCTAATGGGAATGGGAATGTGATCGTTGGCGGTGGTAGTACAGCCATTAGCTACACGGGCAGCGCTACCCTCAATGGCCAGCTTACCAATAGTAACAATCTCTACGTATGTCAGGCCCCGGGGGCTACGGTGAATAACCCTGCGAACTGGGGCAGTGCGACGGTGGTTACAGACTGCACGAGCGGCTGTGGGGTTCTTCCCAATCAGGCGCTCATGGTTTCGGGTGCTGTGGAAGGGGCCTCTCTGGGGGTGCGCTGGGTCTGCACAAACTGCCCTGCGGAAGCCGCCTACGAAGTCTCTGTGCTCACCAAAGATGGAAAGGTGCACCTTTTGGGCCTGACGCATGAGAATGAGTACCCAGTGGGGCTTGGAGAGCTGCCGGCGAAGGAGGGGTACATCCAGGTGGTAGTTTTAGATGGGAGTGGGCGCAGCAGTGTGCGGGGGGTGATGCCGTATGCGGTGGGAGGGGATGAGAAGCTCTTGGTATATCCGACGGTGGTGGAGCGGGAGGTACAGGTAGTCTATGCGGGAGGCGCTGTGGAGGTAGAGTTGTATGATGGGTATGGACGGCTAATGCGGCGGGGAGCGAGTAATCAGGCATGGGACCTGTCAGACCTGCCGAAAGGCATGTATGTGCTGGTAGGGCGAGCTGAAGAACGCACCCTTCCTCCTGTATGAATAGTGAAGCCATAGCGAGCCTAAGGGTGCCCCTTATTCTGGCGGGTCGCTTAGGCGGCCCGCCAGGTTACTTAAGGCTCATCCAGAGAATCTTCGTCCTCTATGAAAGGTGTATCGGAGACGCCATCCTGAGGCAGAAGCTGGATGTCGTCCGGGAGGAAGGTTTCCTCTTCGGAGGTGGGCAGCTCGACAGTTTCGGAGGTGGGGAGGGCTTTTTGGAGGGGGTCATCGGGCGGCTCCGGGAGCGGCGGGGAATCTAATGGCGGGGTAGAAGGCTTTTGCGAGCTTTTGGCGAGGAGCGCATTGTGATACGCCTTAACTTGGGCGAGCGTTTGGTAGGGGGGCAGGATCACATAAATGCGTTTGAAGGCCCAGACGCGATTGCCCTTTGCCTTAGCATAGATGAAAAACCCGTAGACGCCGCTTTTGCCAAGCTGGAGGCGGGCATGGCGGAAAGGTGCGGCGCTTCGGGAGGGTGGGAGACTTATCCAGGTCAGAGGGCCTAAGGCATTGCGTACCAGAAGCATAAATGTATCTCTTTCGTAGCCTGCTGGTACGCGGTACTGAATGTAGAGGTAGGCCGGGGCTTTCTCAAAGCGGAAGACGGTATCTATACTCAAGAGCTGGCCATTGGGTGAGAGGGCACGACCCACGGAAAGGGTTTGCGCGCCCAGGAAGGCCGGCCATAGGAGGAGATAGCGCATTATTTCAAAGATAAGCTCTGTGGGGGAAAGTTAGAGAAGTGCGTACTTTGTGGGGGTGGAAGGCATGTCGGTTCGTCAGCGGATTTTACAGGAAGCGCAGCGGTTATTTGCGCAGGCGGGCTATGCGGCGGTGTCTATGCGGGCCCTTGCCCGGGCAGTAGGGGTTAGCCCGGCCACGCTGTATCACTACTTTCCTACTAAGGAGGCGCTTTTGCGGGAGCTATCTTTTGAGATAGCGGGGCGCTTTTTGAAGGCGGTGGCGGGGATCGCCGAGAGTTCGCTGGAAGTAACGCATAAGCTGGAGCGGTTTTGCCGGGCGCATCTGGAGACGCTCTTGCAGGAGCCCTCACAAGCGGTGATATTTTTACGGGAGGCGCCGCAGCACCTGGGCGAACCAGACAAAAGTGCCTTTTTAGCCCAGCAGAGGCAGTACGAGGAGCAGTTAGAGCGGATTTTGCGGGAGGGGCTGGGGCGCAATCTTTTTCGGGATTTTGAGCCGCGCTTCATGACGCTGTCGCTTCTGGCGGCGCTTAATGCTACGGGGACCTGGTATCAGCCTGGGGGGCCCCTTCGTCCCGCCGAAGTGGCGGATAGTCTCATCAGCACCTTTCTGCATGGCCTTATCCGGACCTGGTAATTTGCGTAGCTTTGTAACATGAAGTGGTTAGTCGGCCTGTGGGTGGCTCTGGGGGTGGTGCTATACGGCCAGCAGCCGAAGTTAGACACCCTCTATGTAAAGAGTTCGGTCGTCTGTCAGACGTGCCGGCGCACGATTATTAAGGGGCTTTCTACGCAGAAGGGGATTCGGTGGGTGGAGGTGGATGTGCCGACGAAGGTGATTAAGGTAGCGTATCGGCCGGATAAGACGACGCCGGCGGCGATTCGGGAGGGGATCCGGCGGTTGGGGTATGATGCGGATAGTCTTCCGGGGGATACGGCGGCGTTTGAGCGGCTGCCTGCCTGTTGTAAGCGCGATACGTCTCACTGAGGGCGCTTGCCTGTCCCTATTGGCCTCGGGAGCTCAAAATCCTGCCGTGAAGTGTCTTCATGAGGGCCACATCAGGGCGAAATTGGCTTTGCTATCTCCCTTGCTCCTGCCGATAGGGTCTGGGTTCACAGGATGAGCTCCACTTTCTTTTTCGGTCGGAGCGTCTGGTAGAGGAAGCCGCCCAGGATGGCTGCGAGCGAGAGGACTACACCGGCGGTCGCTGGGATAGCCGGGAGCGAAAGCGCTTTGCCTGGGAGGGTAGTGATAAGCGAGACGGCGAAAATGAGGCTTTTTGATAGGAGAAGGGTGCTCCATCCCAAAGCCGTACTGAGAAAAGGTACTTTCAGCGTGAGGAGCCACAAAAAACCCGTATAACTCAAAAGGGTGCCGAGTGGAATGGCCACCAGATTGGCCACGAGAAAGTAGAGGGGAAACTGCCCGAAGTAAGCCCAGGAGAGGCCGAGGGTACCGAGCTGGGCAGCTATGGAGACGGCCAGGAGGTCTCGCACGTAGCCGCCTGCGTAGGGAAGGCGCTCCAGGCTATTCAGCAGCTGTCTGAAAGGGCCGTACCAGGCTAAAATTCCCGCTACGGCTGCGTAGGATAGCTGAAAGCCGAGATTATATATGACCTTTGAGCTGAAAAGAAGCTGAACGAAAGCTGCGAAGCCTAAGGCATTGAGGGCAGCATAGGGGCGGTATAGCATTCGGGCCAGGAGCGCCGTGCTCCCCATGAGAACGGCGCGCATAGCCGAGGGCGAAGCGGCCGTCAAGAAGCCATAAAAGAACAGCAGGGCAATGAGGGGGAAGGTTACGGCGGGGTGGCGGTCGCTTCCGGGTGGGAGGAGCCGTCCCAAGAGGAAGAGGGTGAAAGTCAGTACCAGGCCCACGTGCAGGCCCGAAACGGCGAGGATGTGCGCAGTGCCTGAAAGCTGAAAGGCTGTCCGGGTTTCTGGGTCTAAGCCGCGCTTGTAGCCGAGGAGGAGCGCCTCCACGAGAGCCCGGGCGGCGGATTGGTCGGGGAAGCTTTCACGCATGGCCTGGATTAGGTGGTGGCGCCAGCGGTAGAAATAGCCCATGAGGTAAGTTCTTTCTATGTCGAGGGCCTTCCACTCGTTTGAAAAGGCACTAATGTAGATTTCCTGGGCATGCCAGTAGGCCTGACCAAATTTTACACTGTCCAAGCGGGCTAAGACGAGGAGCTGCTGCCCTGGCAGGAGGGCGAGGGCCGAAGTGTCATGCGTGTAAAGGAGGAGTCGGCCTGTGGTGGGGTAAGTGAGGGAGTCCCGAGGGTATTGGAAGGCCGTAGCCTGAAGGAGGAGGCGGATGGCTTTACGGGTGGGCAGTGGCTCCTCCAGGATGTAGGCGTGAAGGTAGCCGATTTTGCCGATGAGGTGGGGTAAAGCATTAGGCGGTGGCTGGCTATCCCACCAGGCTCTTAGCCATCCCAGCAGAGCAAAAAGTCCTAATCCCCAGATGCCCCGGTCTGCCCAACCTCTCCACCAGAGGAGGGTAGTGCCTACTGCGATGACAAGGGCCATGATAAGCCCCGCTATGTCCCATTGGGCTAAAAGGATACCTACTGCACTCCCCGCCCCAATCCAGAGGAATGGGTACGGAGAGCGCAGGCGCATAGGGCTATTCTACTGTCACAGACTTGGCTAAGTTACGGGGCTGGTCGACATCGCACCCGCGAGCTACGGCCACATGGTAGGCTATAAGCTGAAGAGGCAGTACGGTCAGAATGGGATAGAGCGGCTCTGGCATGGCAGGTACGTACAGAACTTCGTCGGCGAGGGTGGGCACCCGGTCGTCCCCCTCGGTGGCGATGGCAATGACGTAGCCTTTGCGGGCTTTGACTTCCTGGAGGTTACTGAGGACTTTTTCGTAGGTGCGATCTTGGACGGCGATGATGATGACAGGCATGTGTTCGTCAATCAGGGCAATGGGGCCGTGTTTCATTTCGCCGGCTGGGTAGCCTTCGGCGTGGATGTAGGAGATTTCTTTGAGTTTGAGGGCGCCTTCGAGCGCGACGGGGTAGTTGTAGCCCCGTCCTAAGAAGAGACAATGGGCTTTCTGGGCAAGTTTGGGAGATAAAGCCTGGACTTGGGGGTTGAGGGTTTTGAGGGTAGTTTCTACGAGGGTGGGGAGCTTGAGAAGGGTGTGAATGAGCGTATCGTGGAGGTGGCGGTCTATCTTGTAGCGAGCAGCGCCAAGGTGCAAAGCCAAGAGCCCTAAGGCTGTAAGCTGCCCAGTGAAGGCTTTGGTGGAGGCGACCCCAATCTCAGGCCCAGCATGAATATAAACCCCTGCATGGGTAATGCGAGGAATACTGGAGCCGACCACGTTGGTGATGCCGAGGACGAGAGCCCCCCGATCACGTGCCATCCGCAAAGCTGCCAGGGTATCCGCCGTCTCCCCGCTCTGACTGATCCCCAGGACTACATCATTTGGCCCCAGAACAGCCTCCCGATAACGAAACTCAGACGCATATTCCACTTCGGTGGGGAGCTGAGCCAGATGCTCTAAAAGGTACTTCCCTACCAGGCCGGCATGATAGCTCGTGCCACAAGCCGTGATAATCATGCGTGGGGCCGTCAAGAGCCGTTCTAATACCGTGGCGATGCCACCCAGCCGAACTTCCTCGGGTTCTTTTCGGATGCGGCCACGCATACAGTCCTGGATTGAGCGGGGCTGCTCAAAAATCTCCTTGAGCATGTAGTGGGGGTAGCCATCTTTCTCTATTTCTCGGACGTCCCAGTCGATGTACTCCACTTTGCGTGTCCTTTGACGGGCGGTGAAGGTATGGATTTGCGGTTCTGGCAAAGCCGCATCCAGAATGGCGAATTCGTCATCTTCCAGGTGTAGCACTTCCCGGGTGTGGGCTACCAGCGGCGTCGCATCCGAAGCCGCCATGTATCCATCCGGTAAGAGCCCTATCACGATAGGACTAAACCGCCGGACCAGCGTCACTTCTTGGGGCGCTTTACGCCGCAGTATCGCTACCCCAAACGTCCCCTCCACGTGTTGAAATGCCTTCCGGAGGATCTCCGGCCAAGAGAGCGCGGGATTTTCTGCGGCGGTGTAAGCGATCCAGTTGCATAAGACTTCGGTATCGGTGTCACTGGTGAAAGGGACCCCCTTTTCTGTGAGGCGGCCTTTGAGGTGCTCGTAGTTTTCGATGATGCCGTTGTGGACGAGGACGATTTCCTCGTCGAAGCTCAGATGCGGGTGGGCGTTATGGTCGGTAGGGGCGCCGTGGGTAGCCCAGCGCGTATGGGCGATACCAGCATAAGCAATAGGGGCGGTGTTACCTATTGCTTCCCGAAGGGTGGAGACTTTGCCGCTCTGCTTGCGCAGGAAAAACTCGCCCGTGGGTGTAATCAAAGCAATGCCCGCCGAGTCATAACCCCGGTACTCTAAGCGCTTGAGACCGTCCAGCAGGAGATTAGCACAGGGCTGCGACCCTGTATAAGCGACGATTCCGCACATTGAAACGAAATTACGGAATTCCCCTGGGCCGGGGGATCGGATAGGGGGAAGGTGGCTACAGACGCCCCCACATCACATGGATTTCGAAGGTGAGGCGACGCAGTTTAGTGCCCTCGTAGGCGCCGCTTATGTTGGCAGGGCGTTTGAGGTGGTTGGTCAGCCCGATCTCATAGTAGGCGCTGAATCCTGTCGTCCCGAAGCCGGTGGGCAGTTCTATACTGAGGCCCAGGGGGAGGGTGGCATACCAAGGATTAGGTAGCCGGCCGCTTTGCGGGTCGGAGAGGTTGAGCTGCTGGTAGCGGTACCCTCCTACGAGGCCTGTGCGGGGGTAAAAGACTTTCCACCGGGGGCCAAACCGAAAGGCGCCCTCTACGGCTTTATAGGCGGTTATCTGCCCCTGGCGGAAGTCATTATTGAGAAGGGGCAGGCGCACTTCCTGGGGGCCGCCTTTATAGACCCAGGTGAGGCCTGTCTCGAAGCCCGCCCCCCACCAGTAGCTTTTGTAGGTGAGGCCGATGGCGCCATCGGAGAACCACCCCGGTGGCACAGGTTCGCCTGTGTCCGTGAAGTAGTTGAACCGTCCCTGGAAGGACAGGCCGAAGCCTTGCTGGGCGAGGGCGAGGCTACACAGGCACATCCAGCTCGCGTAGAAGCGCATTGAGGGCGAGCTTGTCGTCATGTTCCGGTTTACGCCAGCCGATGATGAGGGCACAGGGGGTGCCCCACGTGCCTGCTGGGAAGGTCTTTTGCCGCATGCCGCTGATAACTACCGCATAAGGGGGTACGTAGCCCCGATATTCGCGGGGTTCGGGCCCGGTTACATCGATGATGGGCATGGAGGCGGTCAGCGTGACGCCAGCGCCGATGATGGCTTTTTTCCCCACGCGTACGCCCTCTACGATGATGGCTCGGCTCCCGATGAAAGCACCATCCTCAATAATGACGGGCCGGGCCTGCGGCGGCTCTAAAACACCCCCAATACCCACGCCCCCACTAAGATGAACGTCCCTCCCTATCTGCGCACAGGAGCCCACCGTAGCCCACGTATCTATCATGGTGTTTTCCCCTACGTAGGCGCCGATATTCACGTAGCCAGGCATGAGGATGACCCCTGGCGCTAAATAGCTGCCATAGCGCGCCGTGCCGGGCGGGACTACCCGTATCCCGGGGGCAAATTTTGCTTTGAGGGGAATCTTATCCTGAAAGTGAAAGGGCGGGTCGTGAATTTTCTCGATTTGCCGGTAGCGAAAGTACAGGAGGATGGCCTTTTTGACGGGCTCATGGACTATCCACTCTTCGTTTTCATTAGGGGAAGCGGCGCGCAGCTGCCCTTCGTCCAGCGCAGCGATAATAGCCTCAATGGCTTTCTGGTGGGGTTGGAGCCTTAGGTAGTCGGGGTGGGTCCATGCTTCTTCTACGTGATGGAAAGCCACCTGCCAGTCCATAGGCTTTTAGCGGAGCTGGATGGTGGAAGCCTGGGAAGGGTCCAGTTTGCCGGCCATAATCAGGCGCAGCTCCCGGCGCCGCAGGGCTTCGTCGTACTGGCGGC
>Ga0308395_1002239_pt1 | contig 11269 bp, 5 predicted proteins | sample Hotspr20SampleP4_FD_202097 | JGI IMG/M metagenome (GOLD analysis project Ga0308395, IMG submission 202097) | Hot spring phototrophic mat microbial communities from Mushroom Spring, Yellowstone National Park, Wyoming, United States - 20050930_P4 ...
ATTTGGTTTAGATGGAATTTTACCTTCTTTATATCATGTCGATAGTGTTTCTTTCAAAGTAAAAGATCATAATTCTTATAATTATCCTACGATAGCATCAATAGATATAGAATTAACTAAAATTCCTGGTACCCCTTTTGAAAGGTTGAAAGAATCTTTTGATAATAGTTTAGATTTAATTGTTTCTGATTTGAGGGATTGGACTTATGGAAGAAGTACGTATCAAGGAAATTATTTTGGATTGTTAATGCAATTTATGGATAGTTTTGAGTATTCAGGTATTAGCGGAGCAATAGCATCATTTATAGCAGGTGTATTAGGCGATTCAGGAAAAATGGCTGTTTCAATTGAAAGTGATCTTTTTGTTAATTTATATAATATGACACAAGATCCTATTTTCAGTATGTCCCTTTCAAAAGGTATAGAAAATTTCTTGAGAAAATATTCCATTTTAGATATTGCTTCAAGTGCTGTTTCAGGAGTACAAAAAGCATCTATTCTTGATTTAAAAAATAGAAGGTTAATTTAGTTATGGAGAATAAAAAAGATTTTCAATTTATTAATTGTGAAGAATTAAAAAACGATCCTAATAAAATAAACAATATATATGAGAATATTTACGGTAAGATTACTTTTAAAGATTATTATTCTGGAATATCGAAGAAACTTGAATCTATAAAAGTACCAAAAGATTTAGAATTTAATGAGCTAAAAATAGAACCGAAGTCAGATCAAATAAGTTTGGAAAATGTAAAGTCTTTGGATATTGATGAAGAAAAAGTTTATACTGAAATACGGCCTTATTATTTACTAGATTGTATTTTTGAAAGTGTACATAAAGATAAACTTTTTTTCGATACAAATCAAAGTTATCATCCATTTATTGACATTTATTTTGGGTATAATATAGAATATTTCAAAGAAGAAGATAGACAAAGATTGTTTGATATAGTTCAAAATAATGGTATAGACATAGAAAGTTTGAATAAAGATATAAGTAGAAATAATGATCCTTTATTTAATCGATTACAAGAGCAATTTGGGAAAGAATTTAGAAGTTCTATTTTGTTAAAAGATTTGATATTTTTTGATACGCGACTTAACACAATTTTTAAAGATAAGATTAGTACAGAAAAAGGGAGATTTACTTCAACAGATCGAGGAATAGAGTGGGATAATCTTCAAGGGATTTATTCAAGAAATGATGGTATAATATATTTTAAAATGCCAGATATAATGTATAAGACGTTAACGAGCATTTCTATTACGCGAAAGATGATTGAAAAGAAAACAAAGAAAAAGGCACAAAGTACAAAAGCAGGAGAGAATTTTGATTTTGATGCAAGTGAATTTCCTTTTTCAATGACAATGAGTTTTACCTATCCAATGAATTTACCTTATCGTTCTTTTGATCAATATATGAACGAAGGGGGGTTTATTTTTCCTCCATATCCGTTTTTTAAATTTGCAGATTCTACACAGACGCGTGTTTTAGTAATATACGGGTATATGGGGTTTGACTTTTATGAAAAAGCGGTAAGAACTGTATTTTTGCATAAATGTAAACCAACAATGGGGTTAGGAAACATAAAAAAGTTAGTAGAGTTAACTCCAAAAAATGAACAAAATTCACAAAAAATACAAAATGTTTTTGTTGGAGATTCATTTATACTCTTTTCAAGTTATAATAAAGTGTCAAATGAGCTATTAATAACACAATCAACAACTGATTCAAGTTCGTCTCCAGAAAAAAATATAACAACTACTAAAATTAGTAACCTAGAACAAAAAACAGAAGAAGTGGAAATGGAGAGGTTTTTATTAGAGCCGAATGTAGATTTTTTTATTCCTGATCCAAGATTTTATTTTTCTGTCGTGCCAGTTTCAATTGCTTTTGCAGGCACAGTAGATAAAGTCTCTTTCAAAGGAAACAATAAAGGAGAAGTAGAATTATCTTATACTTGTAATTCTTTATATGATTTTTCCTCGCCTAATAATGTCGTTGAAAGAGATGTAATAGATACTTCTTTTTCTTATCTCGATATTAGTAAGACAAGTGTAAAACAAGTCGAAGTAAAATCACAAATAGATTTTGATTCTAATATAGATGAATTAGGAAATACAGTCAGAGTTTATGATGAAAAATTAGATTTATATAGGAAAGTAAATATCATTTATTCAAAACGAAAAGGCGGGATTAAATTTTATAAATATCCAGATGAAACGTTAGGTTCTTATATATTAAGATACTTTTTAATTAATTATTTGACAATACAACGAGAAAAAAATACAGATAAAATGTTTTCTTCTACTGATTCTTTTGATCCTTATGGTCTTTATACAAGATTATATACAGATAAGGATTTTTGTGGATTTGATGGAAATAGAAGTGTTTGTAAAATAGGAAAAGACAAAATTACAAGGTTGGATAATCAAACAATTCCAACGTATGGATTTGGGTTTTTTATACGGACGCATAGGGGAATTTATAAAAAAAGATTTTATGATTTGCCATCTTTTTCTGGTGAATTTAAGTTAGTAGTTTTTAATGAATCAGACTTTGATTTTTATATATCTCTTTTTATCAATAATATTATAAGTAGTATTTTATTCGACAATTCAGATAATAATTTTATTGAATTTGAAGATTTTATTAATTCTACTTATTCTATTGGGAGAAACGAGATTGTAGGTATTGATTACTTTCCTTTGAGGTTTGAAGGAAAAAATGATTCAAATCAAATAAAAGGTTATTTTGTTAGTGGAGGTTATCTTTCAAATGTGAAAACAAGAGTTTTGGATCCTTTAACTAGATCAGATTTACCTGGTTTAAATGGTTCTAATGACAATGATAAAGATTGGAAATTAAATTTGTGGAAAAAAATTTTTATGACCTTTTCAACAAAAATAGAAAATAAAGAAGATTTATTAGAGAATCATAGTTCATTTACTATAAAGCCTTTAAGTTATTTTGATAAATTTTTGAAAATTACAGAACCAGGCAAAGGTAAAAATTTTTTTATAGTGTTATCGCTATTTGGGAGTTTATTGAAATTACAAAATAATTCAAAATTAGATGTTATAAAGTTAAGCATAAATAATACGGGTCATGCTGAACTAACACCTTTAACAGATAAAGAAGTATATGGAATGAATAATGGGTTTTTTTTGGAACAATCGTTTAGAAATATGATTTCTAGTAACGATAAAGGGAATTTTAATAAAAGAATGATTGCTTTTATTTCTGATATAGTAATTTCAAGAGATCAACAAAATATAACTTATAATAAATTACAATACCGTTTCTCTTTAAGATATGGAAAGAAAGGAACAAATCAAAACACTGATGATTGGGTAAGATTTAATTTATATGAAAATGATAATACTCCTATTTCTGATCAGAAAAGATTTGCAAATCCGTTTTCGTTATATATCCTTAAAAAAATAGGACAAGATTCAATAAGAATAGGGAATCCTGAATATTTAGAAAATTCAAACTATGCAGATATTTTAAGTTTGTTATTTAAAAAATACCATATATCAATGAAATATACAAATATGATTTTTATAGGTCGAGTTGAATATCTTTATTCCGAAGGAATAAAAACATCAAAATTAGATGTTTATATCAAGGATTATAATAAAGGTTTAGTTGGGCAATCAGAAAAAATAGATTTAAATAATACATTAAAAACAGGAAATTTTTTAAGATATACTAATTCTTTATACATAGGCGATACGGTAAGAGGATTTAGTACCGTAGAACAAATAGCAGGGGGAGTGCCGATTTTTTTAATTCAGGGCGATGGTGAAATTTCAAACACAAAATCTTTCTTTTCAAGCTGTCAGAGTTTAGGAAAATCAAAGGCTATATTGGATTACATAAGAAAAAATTTTGATTTATATAGCATCCAATTACAAACAAAAGCAAGAGATAGTCATATTCTTGGAAATATTTTTATAGCATTCATCGGGGTAGTAAATACATCATCTCTTTCAACAAATAGTAACACAAAACCAGAGAATAAAACATCTCTTTTTATTGAAGATATTGTTGATGGGGAACTGTATTTAGATTGCGTAGTTTTTTATAGAAACGTTGAAACAATTGATATGTACGTATTAAGTAATTTTGTTAAACTAAAAAAATATAAAGTTGATAATAAAGAAATATATGCAGTAGGGGTCTTCGAAGGTGAGATATCAGATTATTTAAATTTAATTTCAGAAGGAACACCTAGTATTTTAGGACGAAAGGATAACGGAATTGTATTAGTGGATGAGTTTTCAGGGATAGAGGGAGCATGGAATCATAGAGGAAAAAATATTTCAATAAACTTATCTTTTTTTGAAGAATCAATAGTAAAACAAGGAAATGATAAGGAAGTAGAAGTTTCTCACGGGTTCGATCCAACATCAGTTTTTGATTTTTTAAATAAGTTGTGTTATGCAGTATTTGGGGAGTATTTAGTTAAGAATGAATCTTTTTGGTCAATACAACTTGATATTAATCCAGAAGATTTTAATAAAGAGCTCAATGATAAAAAGACTGAATTTAGAAATAAGGAAACGTTAGAAAAATTTATAAAAATAAAAAAATACAATATATATTATTACAATTTGTCAAAATTTCCATCTGGCGAGTCTAATTATTATGAAACTACTTTTGATGAATATATGTTAAATGTAAGTGGTAAAGATTTTCCAAAAATAAGAAGTAAGATATTTGACGATATAGGTTTTAAATATCCTATAAAGAACTTGAAGCAATTAAATTTTAGTTTGATTCCAACATTGCCTTTTATAAATTCTAATGGACCAATAAAAGATTTGGTTTTCAGTGAAAATTTCAAAGACCAAAAAAATGATCCGATTCCACCACAAGTAAGGAATTATTATGAGATAATTTACTCTAAAAAGTATACAATTCAATTTTTGAAAGGAGCTTTTTATCATGTAAAAAGAAAGAAAGAAAATGAAATGGCACGTACGATTGTACCATTAAAGATTATTACAGTTCCTTTGAAAGAAGTTCCTGCTATTTATTTAGAATATGGTCGGGAAGTAGAAGAATTTTCCTTTCAATTCAAAGAAGGTACTAGCGGAAAAGGAGGGATAACAAGACAAATCACACGTTCTTTCAATGCTCAAATAGAAATAGATAAAGAAAAAATAAGACAAGAATACGAAAAAATGAAAGAGCAAGGAAAAAAAGGATCAGAAATTATTTCCGAAGTAATAAGATTAGCAAGAGAAGAACCAGAAAAATTATTAGGTACATATTCAAGATTAGTTTATAAATATTCTTATAGTGAAAAAGATCAAATTGTCGAACAACCAGAGCCAGGTGAAGCTGAAATATTTAAAATTGAATTAAAATTAAAGTTAGCTATTCCTGGTTTACGTCCTGGAATGTATATTTGGTTTGATGAAAAACCGATCTTAATTGGAAAAGAAAAAGTTAGAATTCTTTTGCCACCTCAAGTAAAGGGTGCTTTTATGATTCAAGAGGTGAAAGAAGATTTATTTACGTCAGATGGAATAATAAAACAAACAATTTCTTGTATAAGGTAGTTTTATGTTGGTAGAATATTTGAAAGCTTTACATAATTACTTAAAGCGATTAGACACAAGAGTAAGGAATTTAGAAAGGTTAGAAGAATTAAGAGATTCTTTTCAAGAAAAAGAGTTTAGAATTTATTTAGGAGTAGTCATAGGTAATGATTCAGAGAATTATTATGATTATTCTTTGGATGTTTATTTGTTAGGTCAAAGAGAGCCTTATGTAAAAGTTCAACCAATAGCAACAACTGGAATAAAAAAACCAGACTTATATTCTGTTGTTTTAGTATTACAATATTTAAATGAATTTTTTTATTTGGGGCAAGTAGAAGTAGATATAAACAAATATTTCAATGAAGAAATAGACATACGATTATTAGATGATGAATTATATTTACCAAGAACAAAATTAGTTGGATCTGGTATTGGTTTAAAAGATAATTTAGATATTTTGAAAGATATATTGGATATTCCCGACGAAATAACAGATTTAAGTGATATCTTTTCTTTCAGAAAAAATTATATGGGTATTTATAATGATGTGTATAGTTTAAGAGCGGATCTTTTTTTGAAAACCATTCGAGATTGGAGAATATATCTTGATTCAGGAGAAGTTATTTATACGCCGTTTTCTTTTGATGAAATGACAAAAAAAGAATCTTTTAAAGTATTAAACAAACGATTAGATTTTTCAATTCACATTGTAGGCGGGTTTTTCAAAGTACAATCAAAAGATTTTTTATTTTTAATAAATAATGATGATCCGTTAGAAAATAGAAAACCTTTTTCAACAGGAATAAAAACATTTGATTATAGATCGAGAAACTTTTACTTTATTAATAAAAAAGGGATAGAGATTTTTAAACATTTAGATGAAGAATCAGATTTAACTAATCTTGAAAACGAAAAGAGTTTGTATTTAGGAATTACGAAAGACTATAATACTTCTAATTCAGGGAAGATTGAGATATTAGCAAATAAAAATGATTCAAATAATCAAGCGGGCATTGAAATAAAGGAAACACAAGATATAAAAGTTTTCAATAAAGAAGAAGAAATATTATTAGATTACAACAATAAAGTATTAAAAATTTCAGTAGGAAGTTATGTTATAAAGATAGATAAAAACAATGATTATTTAATTATTGAAAAAGGAAATGATTTAAGGATTAGGTTAGACGGCGAGGATAATAAAATAAAAATAAAAGGCGATGTAGAAGTAGATGGAAAAATGAATGTAAAAAATGACATTTTATCAGAAGGAAAAATTACTTCGAAACAAGATGTTTTAGCTCAATCAGGTAGTAGTTGTGTTAGTTTATTAAGCCATACGCACCCAACTTCTCTTCCTGGAAATCCAACAGGAACGCCTATTTTAGGTGGTTGTTAAATATTGTTAATTTTTTTGCTTGAAAAATCAAATTAAAACAATTAATTTGTTTATCAATGAATGCTTCAAATATATACGATATTAATTATTTTTTCAATTCAGGCGGTAAAGATAAACAATCCGTATTAAAGGAATTATATTTTGATATTATTAATTTTTTGAAAACAGTACCTTTCAGAAAATATTTAGAACCAAATTATGGTACTTTTTTACATCAATTTGAAAATGAAAATGTGGATGAATTAAAAATGATGTTATTACAATATTCTTTAATTATAGCTTTACAGAATTTAAGTAATTCTATGCCTTTATATAAAAAGTTTGTGGTTAATCCAATGAGTGTTAGGGTTTTCAAAGAAAAAAATGTTTTAAAAGTTGCTATTTTTGTAGTTTTAGAAAAAGACTTTATTCAATCTTCTGTTAGCGGATTGTTGTTAACCGATGATGATGTATTGAAAATTGTTCAAAATTTCGAAGTTTAGGAGATAAAAATGCCTAATGTTTTCAATTATAAAAATAAAGATTACCAAGATATAAAAAGAGAATTAGATAATAGATATCCAGATCAGCCAGATTGGTTTAAGGATATTATATCATCTTTGTTTGATGTAATGTATTGGTATTTAGATATGGCAATACAAGATTTATTTCCTGACACAATGGTTTCTATTAGAAATATGCAAAAATTAACTAAAATGTTTGGATATAAGTTAAAAGGAATTTCATCTGCTACAGCACAAGTAAAACTTAAAGTTGATCCAAGCAATCCAACAAATATTATTCCGAAAGAAAAATTAAGATTTAGATTAACAACAGAAGAAGGAAAATCAATCAATCTAGTTTCTCTTTCAAATTTAACTATTCCTTCGTTAGTAAACACTGTAGATATAAACTTAATTGAAGGCGATATACGGTATGGAGTTTTTTTAGGTTATCACAGAGGCGGAATAAATGAAGAATTTATATTACCATTTTCGAATATAGATATTAATCATTTAAAAGTATATGTAAATAATGTTGAATGGAATATGATAGATGATCTTATCAATTCTACTTCGAGCGGAAGACATTTTCAAGTAAATTATCTTTCAGATGGTAGATTAGCAGTACAATTTGGAGATGGAGTTTTTGGAGAGATTCCGCCAGCGAATTCTTATATTTCTTGTGATTTGCTTTTAAGTAATGGATTGAATGGAAATTATAAAAATCCAGATGATCCTACGAAATACACAATAGAATTTTTGAATTATGTAGAAGAACCGAAAATAGAACGATATGGACATGAATTGATAGATGATGTTTCGGGAGGATCGGATGGTGAAAATATAATCCGTGCGAAAGATTTAGCAATAGCAAATTTACGTACAATTAATGGTGCAACAAATGAAGATTCTATCAAAGCTTTAACATTTAAATTTTCACCATCGGTTTATGATGTTAAAATTTTACCAGGTTATTTAGGTATGTATTCTGTTGGAGTTGTAGTTATTCCTTACGGTGGTGGAAATATATCAAGTTCTTTCAAAGTAAGTTTAACAGATTATTTACAAAAGAAAATGGTTTTAGGGTATAATAGAGTAGATGTTTTAAGTCCTGTATATGTTCCAATTAATATAAACATAAAAGTAAAAATGAGATCAGGGTTTTCGTTTTCATTTTTTGAAGATTGTATTAAGTTTGTATGTGCGTTAAGTGCTTGTGAAAATCTCGGAGAATATCTACAATATTATCGTTTACGAGATTGGGATAGGATTTTTTCAGTAGGGGAAACACAATTTGCAAGCCACATAACAGATTTAAGAGATGATTATAAAGGATATTTAATACCTATTTTTGAATATCTTTTACGAAAAGGTAGAAGGAATTTTAGTGATCCATACATAGTAAATGATTTAATCACTATGGTTTTAACATTATCTTTTGTAGATGAAGTACAGGTAATTAGTCCTGCGAACAACAGAACAGGTTTAATGATAAATGAAATAACACAATTAGGAAGTTTAAGTGTATCAGAAATATAATGGGGTAGAGAATGATACGTATACTTTATAAGGATTTAATAGAATTTTTTCCTGAAATAATCCAAGAATTAAAAGAGAGAGATATAAATGCTTATAATAAATGGAAAGAGTTTTCGGATATAATATGTAAATATAGAGATGAAATCTTTTTGGATTGGAGGGATAGGACAAATAAAGAAGATTTTTCAATATTAGATATACAAAATTTTTTTAATTTTCGTGAAGTACATAAAGATTTAGTTGATCCGTTAATTGAAATGTTTCAGGTTTATTTATATTGTGGGGAAGATGAAGTTTACAAAAGAAAACAACTCTTTTCAAATATAATAGACAAAAAGAGAGAATGTACACTAGAATATATACAAGAATTAATTGATAAGTGTTTAGGAAAAGTAGTTATAATTGAAGACATGACACAGAAATTTACTGGTTGGGATGAGAATGAAAGAGTAAATCCTTTAAATACAGCAGAGAGCGATTTAGATAATGCTTATGATAGTAATGGAGATCCTTTGCCTTATTTAACAGATTTTAAAGGGGGGATTTTTTGGAATGAATTGGATTATGGACAAGACTTTGCACCGTATAGTTTTTATGAGTGGTTTATAGGGTTTTTAGGTATACTTTTTAACATAATAGATATTAATTTATGGACAAATGATGAATTAAAAATACTTTATAAGATTATAGGTTATAATAAACCAGCAACTATGGTAGCAACTGTTGGATATTATGATTCTAATGGTGCTAATTATGTTAAATATATTTGGGGTGCTGATGAGAGATTATGGTTAGATGAAGGTAATAGTCCTGATTATAGAAGATAAATTTGATTATAAAAAGTAATAGTTTATTATGGATATTAAAGAAAAAAATTTAGAGTTTTTTATAAAATTCGAATATAAATTTTCAAGGTTATATAATCAAATAAAAAGTTTTCTTGAAGAGAATTTATCTTATTATAAGTTAGGTTACCAATTCACGGAAGCGTTTCTTAATGGAAAATGGGACGGAAAAGTAAGATTGTATAAAGAGCATAAAGACAAGTTTATTGTAGAGATAGGATTTTTAAAAGATATTTTGAGATTTTTTTCTGAAAATGATATTCATTATAGAATATTTGATGATACATTAAGAAAAGGTGAGGATATTAAGAAAGATTTATTTTGGCAAGGAAAAGAGTTAAGGTGGTATCAAAAAGAAGCGGTAGAAAAGTTATTAGAAAATAGAATAGGAATTATCTCTTTGCCTACTGGTTCTGGAAAAATGTTGGTTGCTTCTTATCTTATTTATAAATTGAAAAGAAAATGTATTTTTGTTGTAAGAAATTTGGAGTCTGTATCTCAAACTTACAATGAATTAATAGATAGTATAAAAAATTTAAAGGTAGGGATATGGTTATCTTTTCAAAAAAATATTAAGGATTCGGATATAGTACTAACTACTTTTAATAGTTTAAGTAAATCTTTGAAAGACAAAAATGATCTTTATTTTTTTGCAGATCAATGTGATGCAATTATAGTAGATGAGGCACACCATATTTCAGATAATATGTATAAAAGAATTATAAAAGCATTTGATTTTTATTATGTTTATGGAATGACAGGGACGGCTTTTAGGAATGACAAAAGTGATTTAGAAATAAAAGGATTATTTGGAGATATAGCATATAGGATTAATGTAAAAGATTTGCAAGAAGGTAATGTTTTGGCTAAATCTAAAATTTATTTTTTGAAAGTTTCGAATTTTGTTTTAGATAAAGAAGAATTTTTGAAAGATTTTCCTGAATTTTCAAGTTTGGCTTTCAGAAATATAAATTACGTTGATACGCAGAATGTTTATAAATTAGGGATTGTTTATAATAAAGTTCGTACACAAATAATAAAAGATTTAATAGATAGATTTAAAGATAAAAAAACTTTAATTTTAGTGAAATATATTTATCACGGAGAGTATCTTTCAAGGGTATTTAAAATTCCTTTTGTGAGTGGACAATCAAGTAAAAAGATGAGGACGGAAAGTTTAGAAAAGTTTAGAAATGACAATTCTTTCAATATTATGATAGCATCAACGATTTACGATGAATCAATTAATATTCCAGAGTTAGAAGTTTTAATTAATGCAACGGGACATTCTTCTTCTGTATCTCAAATCCAACGGCATGGGCGAGTAATAAGAAAACATAATGAAAATAAAGAAGCAATTTTTATTGATTTTTTTGATGAGTTTGATTCAAGGATGAAATCACATTCTTTGAAAAGAATTAAATCTTTCAAAAAAGAAAATCTTGAACCAA
>Ga0308395_1002240_pt1 | contig 11266 bp, 8 predicted proteins | sample Hotspr20SampleP4_FD_202097 | JGI IMG/M metagenome (GOLD analysis project Ga0308395, IMG submission 202097) | Hot spring phototrophic mat microbial communities from Mushroom Spring, Yellowstone National Park, Wyoming, United States - 20050930_P4 ...
ATTAAGTAGAAATAGTGGGTATTGAGATCGATAAAGTGGTTCTTTTATGAAAAATTGAGCGATTTCTTTATCCCTATATCTATCAGCAACCCAAGAAACTACTTGCAGTGAAATTGGAATTGATACGCCAATTAAGACACCCTCAAAAGCAACTATATCTGAAAGAAAATCAGGTGTTGGTGTAAGATTAATAATAGAGATAATAGAGTTAATCAATTTTTCACACATATAAATAATACTTATTTATGTTCGTTTTCTATTTCTCAGTCGCCTCGTCTAAAAGTTGTTTTGCCTCTTTGCGAAGATTTCATCTCTGCTCTTTTATAAATTTTTCTAATAATAAGGCACTAAAACAAAATTCATCTTCTTTAAGTCTTTCAAGTGTTGACTTCATTTCTCCTCCCAACCAAGCTACACCATCAATGATAGCAACTTTTAGTACATTTGAAGGACATTTACTTACTGCTTCTTTAAATTGATTATCTTGTGAACCGCCAAAATCTGTTATAAATTTAGCTGTTCCTATTATATATTTTTTGTTATGAATCCTTGCCACAAAATCCAATCCTTTACTTAATTCTCTAAATTTACATTTTAATCCCCTTTTGGCATATTCTTTCAAAAATTTATCTCCTCCATTCAGAAAGGTTATTTTATTATTAGTTTTTTTGAATTCGTCTATATCTAAAAAATTAAAATGAGTTTTTAGCCACGTTTTAAACATTGGACCTATCCTTCTGCTAGCTTTCTTAGGAGATTCCAATTTTTCTTTTAATTCATCATAATTCATTTCAAATAGCTTATCACAAATTTTTTGGATAGTTCGAGGATTTTTATCAATCGCATCTTCATAATGCGATAGAAAACTTATATAAGGGTTTTCTATCGGAAATTTGAATCCATGTTTTTTTAAACGTATCAGTTCTCTTACTAATTTTACGCAATCTCTTTCTTGAAAAAGTTCTTTTAGTGAAGGAGATTCTTTTTCAATAATTTTTTCTCTACTAATTTCGTCCGGTGGATATATTTCCAATAACTTATCTAAGTAGAATTTGCTTTTTGCTAAATTTATACTTTTTTGTACCCACTTGTTCATAATTTTATAACTTTAAAAAAGTGTTATTTGATTTTCGACTTTTTTATTTAGACTTAATAGCATATCTTTAATTCCTTCTATATTCTTTTGTTCTATTAAAATTTTTAACATTTTTTTCTGATCTTTTGGAATTATGTGAACCGGAAAAGTTTCTAATAATTTTTTTGTTTGGGATAATCCTAAATATTTACGAATATAATCGGAATTAGAGTATTTAAAAGTGGTCAAAAACTCACTATCAGTAATATCTCTAAAATACTCTAGCATTAAATTAAAATAATTCTTTAATAAAACTAAGTCTTCTTCTGAAAGTTCTGGAGCTATAAAGATTTGAATAGGATGAGTGCGATATTTTTCTTTTGTGACTACTATACCATCTACTCCAAAAGTCTCCCTTACATTATAAATGCCTACCCTTCCATCCCATCCTCCCGTATCTAATGTTCTTACAAATAAAGGATTATTTTTTAGTTTGTTATAAAGTTTCTCATTAACTAAATAAGTGTTAAATTTGAAGCAACCATTAGAAAAATTATTTGCATCTAAAAGTTTGACTTCTCTTTGCCCTTTGTTTTTTGTAATTTCATCCAATGTTAAATAAAACTTAATTTTTAATGGAGTCGGTGATTTAAAATATGAAACATATTCATCAAATTCGCCACCTGCTCTGTAGAAATTTTTTGGTGATAATTTATATTCTTTTTCTACAATTTTGCTATTAATTTTTAAAGTTTTAAAAACAATAGAGTTTTGGGAAGGTTGTGTTTTTTTCTCAAAAAAACATATACAAACATTAGTGCCAGTAAATTCGAAAATTTTTCTCTCAAAAATAATCGCCTTTTTAATATTATAAAACAGCAAAAAATCTTTCCTAATTTTATTAGATACCGAAAAACCAAATAAGAAATTAGTAGGAATTATGTAAATTAATTTTTCTAATCCATGTCTTAAGTCATTAATAAGTGCGATTTGATATAAGTCTTGATATCCTTCATTTGGGCCAGAAAAATATTTTAGATTTCTTTCAGAATTTTTCACAATATACCCTAAATAGAGATATGGCGGATTTGTTATGTGGTATGGCGGATATTTAAAGGATTTAAAATCTGGATAATTTTGCAATGTGTCTCTTAATTGAATATTATTTTTTGCTATTTCATAAGGAATTTCATAATTTTTAGCATTTTCAATTGATTTTTCAACCATTTCCTTTTGAATATCAAAAAGAAATATGTGCTCTTTGAAAAAATCTATCCTTTTATTTTTAGGTATTGCTTCCAATATCGGTAAAATAAGATTACCCTCTCCGCAAAATAAATCCACCCAAGTATATTTATAGAGAATATCTTTGATTTCTGGAAAAATAAATTTTTTAAAAATATCTATTGAAGTAAGATGAGCTCCGAATTCCCTTCTTTTTTTCTCAATAGGGATATATGTTGCTGTTCCTAAATCTCTAACATATCCAGCCCTGCTCACCGGTTTAGTTTCAATTTTTTCTTTCTTTGGTTTGTAATTTATGTTGCTCATAGGTATTTTTCAATTCCTAGTGATTTTAAGTAATTGTTAATTTTTTCAACGATAATTTGTCGCCGATGACTCAAAAAGTCCTCGTATCTTTCAATCTTCCATAAATTTTTATCTAAAGGCACAAATTGTTTTTCAAGTTTTGCCGGATCAATTTCGGATAGATATTTTTCTGGTTGAGTATTAGAAATTCTGCGGTTAGCTTTTTCTGTTAAAAAGGCGATATTTGCTACATCATCAATTAAAGAATATTCGTAATCAGCCTTTTTTAATAGTGAGCGTGGAATAATATGATGTTCCTCATAATCAGAAGTTGTAATTTTATGTCCTTTCCACCAGTCCTCCGCTCCTTCATTGCGCGCAACAATATAAAGAAGCAATTTAGAATTTTTACTCTTGCCAGCGAATCTCTCCTCGTCTATCAAAAGCCGCCCCACTTGGCTTCTTAATAAATGAAAAAGTTTGCTTAAATTTTTGTTTTCAGTAATTGATTTAATATCTTCATCTAACCTTGTTTCTGGCGAACCGGCATAACGCCCCCAGAAAGAGGCAAGTAAAAACCACAAAACGAATTCTTTTGTATCTTTTTCTGAAAAAGCATCTTTCTTTTGAGAAATATAAAATGCCAAAGGAATTAAAACATATTGCGAAGGTAAAATATCAGAATTTTTTATACCCAAATTTTCTTCTAAAATTTTGAAGCATTCTTCTAAAGATTTTTTTGTTATCTCCCAATTATGGCGTAAATCTTCGTCAGAAATACTTCGTGCTATACTCCTAAAATAAGCAAGCCGCCCTTGCTTTACTGAAATTGCTACTAAAATCCTGATAATTACACCTGCATCAATATACCAACCGCTATCCTCTAGTCTTTCAATATAATCTCGGAAGTCTTTGCGAAACTCTCCCGGTATCTTTAGAGCAAGTAATGCTAAAAGAAGTTCAGTTATCCTAATTCGTGTGCCTTTGGAATTAATTTTCACAAAAATATCAGCAACTTCTTCATAATCCATATCAGAGGAAATAATAAAAACAGGAATATTATTTCTTGCCCCCACAAAAATATCTCTTACAGCGCTTAATTTTTCTAAGGCAATATCAATTTTCTTATCGTCCCAACCTATATGCTTTAATTCTTCTCTTTTTACTACTGAAAATGGACCTTCTTGAATGACCTTCGTAACATTAAACCATTCAGGCCTGTTTTTAAGCGGTGGGGTTTCTAATTCGAATTTTTCTTCAAAAGGATTAAACAATAACTTAATGCTTCTTTCTTTAGCACCTTTAAATATAACGCCCTTTTTAATAAGTAGAAGCGAGGTTAATCTTTGCTGACCGTCTATCACCAATTCGGTGTAATCACTAATTTCTTTTGTAGTATCATCAATTGCTGTGATGGGTACATTATCATCGGGATTCGTTTGCCAAAGTAGTATCATGCCAATCGGATGATTTTTATAAAGTGAATCAACGAGGTCGCGAATTTGCGAATTGTCCCATATAAATTCGCGTTGCATATCGGGCAAAGCTATCCTCCCGCGTTCAATATCGGTTAATAATTCATTAATTGTTTTATTTTGTAATGCCATGGTGATTTTAAATTAAATTTTTTTCTTTAAAACTCATAAATCCTGTTTTAGTAATAATTATATGATCAACTATTTCAATTCCTAAAATCTTGCCTGCTTCTACTAATCTTTTTGTTATTTCTAAGTCATCTTCGGAGGGTTCTGGGTCGCCTGAGGGATGATTGTGTGCCAAAATTACTTGAGCTGCTAAGTTTCTTACTGCTGGTTCAAAAACTTCTCTTGGGTGGACTAAGTTGGCGTTGAGAGAACCAACAGAAATAATTTCTCTTTTAATTTCTTGATTTCTACTATCCAAATAGAAAATAACAAAATGTTCTTTTTTATGGTCGCGTAAATCTTTTAATTCTTCCCATACTTCTTTGGGTGTTAGATAGATTTCTGCCTTTTTATCTTTGAGTAATCTTTTGCCAAGTTCAAAACAAGCGACAATTTCACAGGCTTTGGCTGGACCTAATCCCGTATAGTCTTTTAAATCGTTAAAGGTTAAATTTGGTAACTCATTTGCACTAAATCTTTTTAGAATTTTATTTGCCAACTCAACTACATTTTCTTCTTTCGTTCCCGATCTTAAGATAATAGCTAAAAGCTCAGAATTAGTAAGTTTCTCTGGACCATACTGCATTAACTTTTCTCTTGGTCTTTCAACTTTTGGCAACTCTTTGATTGTCTTTTTAATCTTGCTTTGCATAGTTATTTTTTCATTAAATCGTCAATACTAACCCCTAAAGCGTTGGCTATTTTTTTAACGGTTTCAATTCTGGGATTTGGCGTTGCCCCTGATTCAATTTTTGTGATTGTATGCAAGGTAATGCCGGCAAGTTTGGATAACTTGTCTTGGGATATACCCAACTTTGCGCGGTATTTCTTAATATTCTTTGCAATTGTTGACATTTCTTTTGACATTGTAATATAATTTTACTATAATAATTTTACTGGCACTATTACCATTTGCTATTATTAGCATATAAATATATAAAATTTATAATTAAATGTCAAACAAAATCGGGGAGTTCCGGGGAGTTCCTTTTTGTTGCCAGCACACGGGAAGAGTGGGGCAATACCTTCTCAAAACTCCAAAATCGTAAAATGGCGGAGGGAGAGGGATTTGAACCCTCGGTACTCTTTTTAGAGAGCACACCGGTTTTCGAGACCGGCGCCTTAGTCCGCTCGGCCATCCCTCCTGTGCTATATATAAATTTATTTTTATTTTCTGAAAAATCAATTAAAATCTTTAGATTTTTAAAAATTTTTTTGAATAACACCCTGTGAAAGCGGTGCTTAAAGAAAATTTACAAATTTTTCAAAAACTATTCGCCTAATTTATTTGTTTTATAAAATTTAGCTTGAATATTTAATTTAAATTATTATTTTATTTACAACAATTTAAAACTGGGGGAATTTTTATGAGTAGTTTAAAAGAGAGTTCAAAAGTTAAAGTTAAGACAAAAGAGAAGGAAAAGATTTCTGTTGAATTAAAAACAGAGGATTTAAAAGTTGTAGGTCGTAGTGTAAAAAGGTTTGATGCAATTGACAAAGTTACAGGCCAGGCTTTGTATATAAGAGACATTAAGATTCCTGGAATGCTTTATGCAAAAATTTTGCGTTCTGAAAAACCGCATGCTATAATAAAAAAGATTGATACTTCTGAAGCTGAAAAGGTTAAAGGTGTTAAGGCTATTGTTACAGGTAAAGTTTGCGAGGATTATAAAATTGGTATATGTATTGAAGACCAGTTACCGATGGCTTTAGAGAAGGTTAGATATGTTGGTGAGCCGATTGCGGCGGTTATAGCGGATAAAATAGAAAATGCACAGCTTGCATTAGAAAAAATAAAAGTTGAATATGAGGATTTACCTGCTGTTTTTGATGTTTTAGATGCAATAAAGCCTGATGCTGTGCTTGTTCACGAAAATTTAGAAAAATATAAAGTTTTAGAGGAATTCAACCCAATTCCGAAAACTAACATTTTTCATCATTATATGATTATAAAAGGTGACATTGAAAAAGGATTTAAAAAAGCTGATTTAATAATAGAGAATGAGTATGAGATTCCGCACATTTCGCATGCGCAGCTTGAGCCTCATGGTTGTATAGCGCAATGGTTTTCAAATGGTGAATTAAAGATTTATTCATCAACTCAATCGCCGTTTTTAGTTAGGAATATGCTTGCTAAAATGTATAAAATTTCGCATTCCAAAATTAGGGTAATAGTTCCGTATCTTGGTGGTGGTTTTGGAGGCAAGTCAGATGTAACGATAGAGCCTCTTGTTTCCTATATAGCCAGAGCTGTATGGGGAAGGCCGGTTGCTTTATTTTTAGAGCGTGAAGAGATGTTTTATGGAACTTTAATTGGAAGGGCCGTAAAAGGTAAGTTAAAAACAGGTGTTACAAAAGATGGCAAACTTATTGCTGCTGAGATTAAATATTATTTAAATGCTGGTGCTTATGGAGATTATGCTATAAATATTGTTAAAGGTGGCGGGCATAATTCTACAGGACCTTATGAAATAGAAAATGTTAGAGTTGATGCTTATGGAGTTTATACAAATTTACCTTATGTTGGAGCTTTTAGAGGTTATGGTCATCCTGAAGGACATTTTATGATAGAGAGGCAACTTGATATAATTGCGGATAGGCTAAAAATTGACCCTGTTGAGATTAGATTAAAAAATTGTTTAAAACCCGGAAAAGAGAATTTAATTGGGCAGGTAATGGAGTCGCATAATGGTGATTTAGTTAAATGTATTAAACTTGTAGAAAATGAATTAAAATTGAAAGAAGAGCCGGTTAATAGAATAGATTTAAAAAATTTTAAAGGAGACAAAATAAGAAGCAAAGCATTAACCTGTTTTATGAAGTCACCTGTTATGGCAACGAATGCAGCTTCAACTTCGGTTGTAAAGTTCAATGAAGATGGTTCAGTTCAAGTTGCTATAAGCAGTATAGATATGGGCCAGGGTTCAATTACAGCAATTTCACAGATAGCGGCTGAGACATTAAAAATGCCAGTTGAAAAAATTCATTTAGCAAGGCTTGCAGATACAGAATTTTCACCTTATGAATGGCAAACTGTTGCGAGTAGAGCAACCTGGGCAATGGGAAATGCAACTTATAGAGCCTGCCAGAATGCTATTGAACAAATGAAAGATATTGCTTTAATTGTTTTTAAGAAAGAAGGTTTAAAAGTTTCAAAAGATGAACTTGATTATGATGGCAAGAGCGTTTTTATAAAAAGTAAACCTTCAAAAAATATTACCATAGAAAAGTTAGTTTTAGGTTACACCTATGAGGATGGCAGCAGTATAGGAGGCCAGATTATAGGAGTGGGCAAATTTATATGTCCTGGTATTACTTTTCCTGACAAAAAGACTGGAAGAGGTAATATTGCGGCAGAATGGACATTTGGTGCTCAGGGAGTTGAATTGGAAATAGATTTAAGGACTGCTGAGATTACAATAAAGAAGCTTGTAACAGCAATTGATGCTGGGAAGATTGTGAATCCTGAGATGGCGCGGGGACAGGTAATTGGTGCTATGGTTCAGGCTGTTGGTGCCGCTCTTTTTGAAAAGATAATATTTGATAAAAATGGCAAAATAAGGAATCCAAATTTTACAGATTATAAAATTCCTACATTTCAGGATTTAAAAGATACAGAATTTAAAGTATTTTTTGTTGAGACGCCTGAAAAGAGTAATCCTTATGGAGCACGAAGTTTAGCAGAGCACGGAATTATAAGTATACCACCTGCAATTGCTAATGCAATTTTTAATGCAACAGGAATAAATTTATTCAAAATCCCTATAACAAAAGATATACTTATGGAAGAGATTTTAAAGCAAAAAAGCAGCGAAAGAAATAAAAACGGTTTTTAAAATATAAAATGGAGGTAAAAAATTATGCTTTATCCATTTGATTATTATTCACCTAAAACATTGAATGAAGCATTTAAAATTATGGAAGAGAGTAAAAATTGCAAAATTATGGCTGGCGGGACTGATTTACTTGTTAATATAAGAGCAGGCAAGGAAAGACCTGATGTTGTAATTGATATAAAGAGAATAGAAGAATTGAACAGGATAGAAGTAATTGATAATACTTTAAGGTTAGGGGCCACTGTTACATTTAATCAGATAATAGAGAATAAAATTATAAAGGAACGCATAACAGCATTATATGAAGCTGCGGAAGTAATGGGGTGTTATGAGATAAGGAACAAAGCAACTATTGGTGGGAATATAGTGAATGCTTCACCTGGAAGTGAGAGTGGTTCGCCTTTATATGTTTTTGAGGCTAAGGTTTTATTGAAATCAAAGGAAGGCGAGCGTTTATTAAATATTTCTGAATTTATAAAAGGAGTTAACAGAACAGACATAAGAGAAGGCGAAATACTGGCTGAGGTATTAATTCCATTATACAATGGTGATAGTGGAAGTATATATTTTCGTGGTAGAAGGGTTAAGGGTATGGATTTAGCCTCACTTAATCTTGCTATGCTTATTTTAAATTTGAAAGATGATAATAATCGCAAGGTAAGACTTGCTGCTGGGGCTGTGCACCCTACTCCATTAAGAATGACAGAAATAGAAGAAATTTTAAGTTTTAAAAAATTGAATGAGGAAATAATTGAAAAAGCTAAAAAAAGAGCTGCTGAAATTATATTTCCAAGAGCTACAAGTTTAAGGGCTACGCCTGAATATAAAAAAGTTATGGTTGGTAATTTTATTGAAATGGGATTGAAAAAACTTCTCAAAATTTAAAATTGTCTTTTTAATTTTTTATAAAAAGAAATGGGCAATTTTTTAATAATTTAAAGATTAAAATTATTGAAATTGAAATTTAAATAATTATTTTAATTTTATAATTATAAATGGAGGGTAAAAAATTTATGAGACATTTAAGAAATTTTTTAATTGAATTTTCAAATTTAGATTCTGATATAAAAAAGATTTTTACTGATTTTTTTGTAAATGAGAATCCAATGTTACTTTCATTTGAAACCCATTGGCTTCCTAATACTGATATTTATGAAACTTCAAAAGGAATTGTTATAAAAATGGAGTTAGCAGGAGTTAAAAAAGAAGATATAGATATAACTTATACTAAGAACAAAATAATAATAAAAGGCATAAGACATGATTATTCTATACCTGAGCAGATACAATGCAAGCAAATAGAGATAAATTATGGCAAATTTGAAAGAGTTATTTTGCTTAAAGATTATCCTGACAGGGCAGTGAATTTTAATGAAATAAAAGCGACATATAAAGATGGTATGTTATTTATATTCGTGCCATTTATGAAAGTTGTAAAACCTGAATATAAAATTGAAATAAAGGAAGAATAATTTTTATGGAAGAAAGAAATATTGACAAATTACTTTTTGAATCAGCGGAGAGTGCTATAGCAGAGATTGAAAGCGAATTAGAGAAAATAGACGAAAGCACAAGAAAAAAGATAAGGAAAGAAATTGGTGTTTTACCATTAAGGAAGTTTACAATTTTTCCATATCAAATTGCTCCAATTTTGATTTCATCAAAGAAATCTGTAAAACTTATTGATGAGGCTGTAAGTTTAGACAAATTGATATGTGCTATTACGATAAAAAATGAGAATAAAGAGGAGATAAATGCTGAAGATTTATATCAATTTGGGACGGTTTGTAAGATAGTTAAAATGTTAAGATTTCCGTCAAATAGTGTAAGAATAGTTGTTCAGGGTATTGCAAGAGCACAAATTGTAGAATACATCTCAAATACTCCTTATATTAAAGCAAAAATTGAAATTCCTGAAGAAATCATAACTAATGAAAAAGAGTTACAGGCTTTACAGAGAAATGCAATAGACATTTTTAATCGCATAACTTCTTATTTACCACAGTTTAGTGAAGAATTAAAAATTATAATTTCAAACATAAATGAGCCGTCAAAGCTTGCTGATTTTATTAGTTCAAATATAAATTTATCAACTGCTGAGAGGCAGGAATTACTTGAGCATTTAGATATCAATCAAAGGTTTGAGAGGCTTTTATTTTTTCTAAATAGGGAGCTTGAACTTTTAGAATTAGGGGCGAAAATTCAGAATCGCATAAAATCAGAACTTGATGAAAAGAATAGAGAATTTTTATTAAGGCAGGAGTTGGAAGCTATAAAAAAGGAATTAGGTGAGTCAGATGAAGTATTATCAGAGATAAACGAATTAAAGGAGAAAGTTAAGAAGGCTAATATGCCTGAAGAAGTTGAGAAAGAAGCTTTAAGGGAATTAGAGAGGATGGCTAAGATGTCACCTGGTTTTGCTGAGTATACGGTTTCAAGAACCTATGTTGAGTGGTTAATAGATATGCCTTGGTCGGTTGTAACAGAAGACAATTTAGATTTAAAAAGGGTTAAAGAGTTTTTAGATGAGGACCATTACAATTTAGAGAAAGTGAAGGAGCGTATAATTGAATATCTTGCGGTTAGGAAGTTGAAGTCTGATGTTAAAGGACCGATTTTATGTTTTGTTGGACCGCCTGGAGTTGGTAAAACTTCGCTTGGACAATCAATTGCTAAGGCAATGAACCGAAAGTTTGTTAGAATTTCATTAGGAGGGATAAGAGACGAATCTGAAATTAGGGGGCATAGGCGAACTTATGTTGGTGCTTTACCTGGAAGAATTATTCAAGGTATAAAAAATGCTGGTTCAAAAAATCCAGTATTTATGCTTGACGAGATAGATAAAATTGGTGTTGATTTTAGAGGCGACCCAGCAGCTGCTCTTTTAGAAGTTTTAGACCCACAACAGAATAATAAATTTGTTGACCATTATCTTGATGTTCCTTTTGATTTATCAAAAGTTTTTTTTATAACAACTGCTAATATAATTGATACAATTCCTCCTGCTTTATTAGACAGAATGGAAGTTATAAGATTACCCGGATATACACTTGAGGAAAAAATAAATATAGCTATTAAATATTTAATACCGAGGCAATTAAAGGAGAACGGGATTTCTGAGGCGATAAAATTTACGAAGAATAGCATAAAGAAGATAATATTAGAATATACAAAAGAGGCTG
>Ga0308395_1002241_pt1 | contig 11264 bp, 14 predicted proteins | sample Hotspr20SampleP4_FD_202097 | JGI IMG/M metagenome (GOLD analysis project Ga0308395, IMG submission 202097) | Hot spring phototrophic mat microbial communities from Mushroom Spring, Yellowstone National Park, Wyoming, United States - 20050930_P4 ...
GCTCGTAAGCAAGGATATTCGGTATTAGATTCTATTGTCAGAGCATTAAAGGGGGAACCTGTTACTTTATTTCAACCCTGCTGAGTAGTAACTGATGTCTTTAATTTTGTTTTCAAGATTTTGTAATGGGATGTTAATTGATCTCTTTGGATGTCCTGATTGAAATTCTGCTGGTGTGCGTACATCAATAATTGTTCCACCTTCTTCAATCATTTTCTTGAAATCTTCTTTTGTTTTCATTCCAAACATTTTTTTAAGAAATCCATAGTTGTTGTTTTTTTAAAGGTTTATTTTTGATTTAATTGTTTTTATACGAGTTCGCCTTCGTAAGATAGTATCCCGCCATACAAATTATTTACACTTTTGAATCCTAAACTTACCATATATTGACACGCTGTACTACTTCTACCACCGCTTCTACAATATACATAATAATCTTTAGTTCTGTCTAAGGCGTTAATTTTATCAGGAAATTCGGCGGACGAAATGTCAATGTTTAAGGCATTTGGAATGTGTCCTGCCTGATATTCGCCGGGTGTTCTTACATCTATGACCACGGCATTTGGATTTTTTTTGATTTCATTTTCAAATTCATTGCTCATTAATTCTTTGTACATAGGTTTAAATTTTTAGTTTTGTTAATGAATGGTTGGGACGGTTATTGGTTTTTATTGTTTAATTATTTTATGAAGCACAACTTGTTTCTACGATATTGACATTTTCTTGCTGTGCAATGGCAGAAAATCCACCTTTGACATCAATGATATTTTCTATGCCATTCTTTTTGAGAATACTGCAAGCAATCATACTTCTGTAGCCCCCTGCACAGTGAATATAGTATTTTTCATTATTTGAAAATTCACTTAAATGTTTTTGAATAAAATCTAATGGGATATTTTTTGCTTTTTCAAGATGTGCTCTTTCATATTCTGTGAGCTTACGAACATCAATTACATTTATGTCTTCTACATTGTATGTCTTTACAAACTCAGCAGCATCTATTTGATGAATGTCGGCTAACTTTTCACCTACATTTTTCCAAGAACTAATACCACCTTCTAAGTATCCAAGACAATTTTCATATCCTACTCTTGCTAAACGAATAATTGTTTCTCTTTCTCTTCCTTCAGGTGTTACAATTAAGATAGGGGTATTTAAATCTTCAATCAATGTCCCTACCCATACTGCAAAAGGTCCGCCATCTAACCCGATATTTATAGAACCAGGAATATGACCCGCTGCGAACTCTTGTGAAGAACGTACATCTAAAACAAGGGCACCTGTTTTCATTTTTTCTTTGAACTCACTTACAGATAATAGAATGTATTCTCTTTCTAAAACTTTATCAATGCTTTCATAGCCCAATTTGTTCAGTAAAGCGTTTTTGGGGAAATATTGTGGTGGTGGTAAAAGACCTGTAGTAGCTTCTCTTACGAACTCTTCTTTAGGTATGTTTTGTAATGCCCAATTTTTTTTCTTTTGATTGCCCAATGTATCAAAGGTTTCTTTTCCGATATTTTTTCCACAAGCAGATCCCGCCCCGTGTCCGGGATATACAATGATATCATCAGGGAGTAGCATAATTTTATTTCTCAACGAATCATAAAGTAAATCTGCTAATTCTTTTTCAGTAAGATTGCCTTTTACTGCAAGGTCAGGTCTTCCTACATCGCCAATGAATAAGGTATCTCCTGTAAAAATATAACGTGGTTTTCCTTCTTCATCAATCAAAAGATAAGTAGACGATTCTAATGTATGCCCAGGTGTGTGTAATACTTTAATAGTAATATCTCCGATTTTGAATTCTTCACCATCTTTGGCAATGTAAGCATCAAAATTGGGTTCAGCCATTGGGCCATATACAATTTGAGCACCTGTTTTTTTAGCCAAGTCCAAATGCCCACTTACGAAGTCAGCGTGAAAATGGGTTTCAAATACATATTTGATTTTAGCACCGCGTTCTTTGGCTTTTTGAATGTATGGATCCACTTCTCTTAATGGATCAATGATGGCGGCTTCGCCATTGGATTCAATGTAATAAGCGGCCTCTGCTAAACAGCCCGTGTACATTTGTTCTACATAGTGTTTCATAATTGTAGTTTTTAAGGTTAATTATTAATTGATTTGTATGTTTCTGTAATAATTGTGCTTAATAAGACAAAAATTAAAAAGTAAGAATAATAATGTTTTAATTGATTGGCTTGCAAAATTTTATTTAAGTAAGAACCAATAAAGATTCCAATAATTGCAAAGAGGATAAAAAGAGTTATCATTAAAAAGTGTTCGCTTTGGATAGTATTTCTATTAATGATAGTTCCTACTAATGCATTGGCAGTAATAACAAATAACGATGTACCTGTAGCGATTTTAATGGGCAACCGAAATAAGAGTACTAATGCAGGTACAATGATAAAACCACCACCAGCACCAATACTTGCAGATAAAATACCGACTGCAAATGAATAAGAAAGGTATTTGATAATGTTATTCCCATTAAATTTATTTTCTTGAATAGTAGAAGAATTATCTGTTTTAGCAGATGAAATCATTTTGTAAATGGTATAAGAAAGAGTGATTACAAAAATGGTCATCAATAGACGATCGCGTGTATAAATAAAATTTCCGGCATTAAAAATTTGTTCGGGAATAGAAGGAATAATAATTTGCTTTGTAATATAAAATGCTAAAAGTACAGGTGGTGTAAAAATTAATGCTGTTTTAAAATCTACTTCTTTGTGTTTAAGGTATTTTAATACTCCTGAAAGTGCTGCTACACCTACTATTAAGAGTGAATATACACTGGCTTGTTGTGGAACAATACCCATAAAATAAACCAGTATAGGAAAAGATATAATGGCACCACCCGCACCAAATAGCCCTAAGACAACGCCTACAAACATTCCTAATACGTATCCTATGATAAGCATTTTATTAATCTAAAGCCATTTCAATGCAACTTAATACGTTTAATACTTTTTTACTCTTTAATGAATAATACATATTTCTCCCATCTCTTCTACATTCTAAGATATTTCTATCTTTTAATAAATTTAAATGATGTGACACAACGGCTTGTTCTAATTGTAGTTTATTTTGAAAATCTTTAACGTTCATTTCTTTTTTTGTCTTTAGTAATGCAATAATATACAAGCGGATAGGATGTGCTAATGCTTTGATTTTTTCTGATGTCTCTACCCATTCGGGGGCTAAATAAGGGGCTTTGGTTTTTGTAATCATAAATTTTTATTTTTAGTTTTAATTTGACGATGCAAATATACATATAAATATATGTATATTTCAATATGTTTGTGTGTTTTTTAATAATTTTTAAGAAGTACATGGTTGTAAAGGCAAAAAATTAACAAGTATCTAATTTCACTTATATACATCCATACTATCTTTTGCTTATATTTGTACGAAGTAATTTTACAAATGTATAAAATAGATTGAATATGGATAAAGAAATTGTAAACAAAGTGGCACAAAGTCCTTTGGTGACTATTGATTTGAAAGAATTTTATCCCACTGATTCAGAATATGTACTGGTAGACATCGCAGATTATTTGTATGAACGGCTGATATTAAAAGAAAAAGATTTTCGTCAAGCACTGAAAAATATAGATTATTCAAAATACAAAGACAAGTATGTGGGCATTTTTTGTTCTGAAGATGCAATTATTCCACAGTGGGCGTATTTACTTTTTGTGATACATCTGCATCCTTTTGCTAAAAAAGTTTTTTGGGCGAATGAAAATGAACTGATACAAAAAATTATTTTACACAAAATAGAATCTTTAAACCTTTCTAAATATGAAGATAAACCCGTGGTAATAAAAGGATGTAGTGATGTCAAAATTTCAATAGAAGCGTTTATGTTGCTAGTGGATAGATTGATAAATGTAGCCAAAAGTGTGATGTATGGAGAACCTTGCAGTACAGTGCCTTTGTATAAGAGAAAGGTATAATTAATATTTCTTTAAACCATTGCCATTAATTAATTCGTCTCTTTCGTAGATTTTATCATACTTTTCTTTTCTAATTTCTTTTGTCATTAAATCAGAATCAATTCTCTTTAAGAACTCTTTGAAGTTAGGATTTATCTGTGCAAGTTTGTTCATAGTATCTATGTCAACATTATCTTTTGATTTTGCAGGATAAATAATTTCAGAAGAATCAGGATCATCAACATCTAATTTCATAATGCCAATTCCAAATGAATTTGATAATCGTTTAATTTCTTGCATAAATTCTTCGTCAGTTTCAATGTATGCGGTTACTAAATAACCTTCATTTGCCCAAGAAGAATTAGATACTGCCTGAAAGAAAGATTCTCTAAGATTATTAAAATTTAATTCTCTCTTTATTTCATAAGAAAAAAGTTTTATACCTGTATTATTCACGTGTTTAGAAAATTCTATAATTTCTTCTTCCCAGTTTTCAATTGGAAAATAAACGCCAACCACATCTGGATGTTGCCATTGAGAAAATTTTGATTTAGATGATTCTTCGTGAGAAATAGTTTTAGTATAAATAAATCCATAATTATAAACATAATAGGAAAGATATTTATGCAAATCCTTTTCTTTAAATTTGAATAAATCAGATTCGGAGGTATTGAGATTGTTTATTAAAACATTTATGTCTTTTTTATTTAATAAATCTTTTAGAAAAAATCTTATGGGCTTGTTATCCTTTATTTTAATAAATTTTGAAGAAGGATTTTCTCTAATATCAACATAAATTCTTGCAGCAATAGTATTAATTGGAGTTTTACCTATAGAGTTTAATTTTTTATGGTATCCTTTTGATTTTCCAATTTCCCAAATTTCACTTACTGTTAATGGCTTATTTACATCTCTAAGTACTCTTTCTGCAAGTTCAAGAAATGTCATAGATTTTGTTTTATATGCTGCTAATATAAGCAATAATAATGATTGTTGATTTCATCTATATAAAATTCTTATTTATCCCTCAATAAACGAAAAAACTTATGTATGTTTGCAATGTCAAAATATTAATAATGTTCAAAAAAACATTGATAAATATATTATTGATTGTTGCTACCATTAGTATTTTTGCTCAAAAAAATTATTCTTTTCAAATAGCCCTATTAAAATACAATGGTGGCGGTGATTGGTATGCAAATCTTGAAACCTCTTTGCCCAACCTAATTCAATTTTGTAATAAAGAATTAAAAACCAACATTCATCCTGATCAAGCCATTGTGGAGCCCTCTTCTCGGGATATTTTCAAATATCCCTTTGTTCACATTACAGGGCACGGAAATATCATTTTTTCAGAAGCCGAAGCACAAAATCTTCGTAAATACTTATTAGCAGGAGGTTTTTTGCACATCAGTGATAATTATGGCTTGGACAAATACATTCGTAGAGAAATGAAAAAAGTTTTTCCTGAATTGGAATTTGTGGAATTACCCTTTAATCATCCTATTTATCATCAAAAATTTAATTTTAATGGATTGCCAAAAATTCACGAACACGATAATAAACCACCACAAGGATTTGGGCTTATTTATCAAGGAAGATTAGTATGTTTTTATGATTACGAATGTGATCTTGGCGATGGATGGGAAAATCCTGAGGTGCATAACGACTCACCAGAAAAGCATTTAGAAGCTTTGAAAATGGGTGCAAATATTATACAGTTTGTTTTTACTCAATAAATAGAGAAAGTGCTGAGAGGAATGATTAAAACTGTAACAAATTTGTTTAAATAAAAATTATTTTGCAAGTTTGTGCTTCTTAAAAAAAGTGTATGGATATTTTTCGTAAAAAACCTTTATGGGCGTATGAAGCAGATAGTAAAAAAAGCGATTTAAAAAGAGTATTAAACAAATGGACTCTTACTTCTTTGGGAATTGGAGCCATTATAGGTGGAGGTATATTTACACTTACAGGAATAGCCGCTAATATCTATGCGGGACCTGCCTTAGCCATTTCGTTTATTATTGCAGGAGTAGGGTGTTTGTTTGCTGCATTGAGTTATGCAGAGTTTGCTTCTGTATTGCCTGTAGAAGGGTCTGCTTATGCCTATGCTTATGGTACTACTGGTGAACTATTTGCGTGGTTTATAGGATGGAATTTGATATTAGAATATATGATGGGGGCTACAACGGTAGCGGTGGCGTGGAGTGGTTATTTTGATAAATTATTACATTTGTTTGGTATTTCTATTCCTTATTATTTGATGAATGATTATCCTACTGCCGTAAAAATCGCAGAACAAATGCATCTGCCAGCCCCATCTTTTGCAGTAAATGTGCCTGCATTTCTTATCTCTTGGGTAGTTACATTAATTTTAGTAAAAGGTATCAAAGAAGCCGCTAATACCAATAATATCATAGTGATATTAAAAATAGCAGTGGTGTTGTTTGTTATATTAGTAGGTGCATTTTATGTCAAAATAGAAAATTGGCATCCATTTATTCCCGAACCTATCAAAGACCCGACAAATGGGGATATTCGTTATGGTTGGCAAGGGATATTGACGGCGGCTACCATTGTGTTTTTTGCCTATATTGGCTTTGATGCCGTGTCTACACAAGCAGGCGAAGCCGTTAATCCGAAAAAAGATGTGCCCTTTGCTATTATTGCTTCTTTATTAATATGTACGGCTTTGTATGTGGGAGTATCGCTGGTGCTAACAGGAATGGCAAGGTATGATAAATTAGATTTAAAGGCCCCTGTAGCATCTGCATTTGCCGAAGCAGGTATCCCTTGGGCAACGTATTTAATTACAATAGCCGCCACAGCCGGATTGATTTCTGTAATGTTAGTAATGATGCTGGGACAAACAAGGATATTTTTAGGAATGGCAAAAGATAAATTGATTCCGCCTTCTATTTTTGGAGCTATTCATCCTAAATTCAAAACACCTTACAAAAGTACTTTGTTAGTGGGTGGAATTATTTCAATAGTATCTGCTGTTACACCTATTCAAAATGTTTCTGAAATGACCAGTATGGGAACCTTATTAGCATTTACAATGGTCTCTATTGCTGTATTAGTTTTACGCTACAAAGAACCCCATTTAGAACGTCCATTCAAGGTAAAAGCATTGCCATTAGTGGCAGGAGGAGGGGCGTTATTCAATATCATCTTAATGACACAAGTACGTAATGAAACTTGGCACGCCTTTATTGTATGGGGGATATTGGGAATTATAGTTTACTTTTTATATGGCTATAAGCATTCTCGTCTAAACGAATTATTAAAAGAAAACAATCAAGCATCAGTGTAAGTTCTGAATATTATTATGCAAAGTTTGTGGGCACTCTTAAAAAAAGAATTTTTATTGGATTTTAGACAAAGTGCAGGTATTACAAGTATTGTAGTGTATTTAATATCTGTATTGTTTTCTACTTCTCTTTTATTTAAAAATAATTTTACAGCAGTATCTTATTCTTCTGTGTATTTGATTATTTTCTTATTCAGTGGGTTAATTGCTTCGTATAGAAATTTTACAAAAGAAGAAAATGATAATGGATTATTTAATTATATCTATTACTCGCCAGTTCTTTATGTTTTATCTAAAATGATTTATAGTGTTATATTAAATCTGGTATTAGCATTTCTTTTATTGTTTTTATTTGTTTTATTTAATGGGTCTTTAATTGCTAATTTAGGATTGTTTTGTATTAATCTTTTTGGATTATCAATTGGTATGGGATCATTATTATCTTTGATGGGCAGTATTTCCAGCAAATCACAAGGAAGTTTCGCATTGATGAGTATTATGAGTTTTCCATTATTATTACCTTTATTGGTTATTTCTGCAAAATTAAGCATTGCGGCTATTCAAGATATACCTTTATCTATGAATTGGAAATACATTATTAGTTTATTTTCCCTTGATGCTATTATTGTATTATTAGCCCTTGTCCTTTTCCCACAAATTTGGACAGAGTGATTTTTTAAAAGATTAAAAAACATTCAATCATCAAAAAGTATGATAGTATAATTTCAAACTAATAACTTCTTTATTTTTTTGTAATAAGTGTAATGCCATCACGAATGGGCAATAGAGTGTAAAAGATAGTAGAAGGTAGTGTAGTTAGATAATCATTAAATTCTTGTAATTTTTTTGTAACGGGTTCTTTGGCTTCTTCTGATACCAATCCTTTCCACAATGTGTTATCTACTAATAGCCAAGCATTTTCATTTAATAATGGCAAAAGTAAATCTACATATTCAATGTATCGTTCTTTATCTGCATCAAGATATATTAAATCAAACTTCTCTTGAAGTTGTTGCACGCTCTCTATTCCATCGCCTTGAATGATGTGTATGTTAGAATAATTATATTGGTTAAAAAATTTTTGTGCAATTTGTACAAATTGAGGTTGTTTTTCAATAGTAATTAATTTGCCGTTGCGTTGAAGCCCTTGTGCTAAACAAATAGCCGAATATCCTGTAAATGTGCCTATTTCAAGGATTTTTTGGGGGCGAATCATTTTTGAAATACTGATTAAAAAATGGGCTTGAATATGATTGCTCAACATTCTATGGGCGAGGATGTTTTCTTGAGTATATTTTTCAATCTCGTATAATTCTGGTGGTAATGCAGAAGAATGGTTTAGGCAATATCCTTCAATTACAGGATTGGTTATAGGAATTGGGAATATTCGTGGATTTTTAGCCATTAAATGATGTATTAATGCTTGTAAAAGTACTAAAAATACTACTTTAAAAATGAGGACTTAAAACAGTAATCATTTCTATGGTAAAAAAAACACTATATTTACTACCCAAAAAAGAATATGTACACTAGAAAATTTTATGAAGCCATTGGACACGCATTTTATGCAGTAGCACATGCTGACAAAAAAGTAAGTAAAGAAGAATTTCAAACACTCATTAAAATTGTTCGTGACGAGTGGGCACCATTAGAAAATGAAACGGATGAGTTTGGAGAAGATATTGCTTTTCAAATAGTGGCTGTTTTTGATTGGCTTTCAGAGAATGATGTGAAAGACAAAGAAGCCATTCATCATTTCAAAAATTATGTAGAAGAACATCCAAAGTTATTTCATAATGAAAAGATTCAAAAGAAAATTCTATCTACTTGTGAAAAAATTGCAGGAGCCACACACGGAATAAACAAAAAGGAAAATAAAATACTGAAAGAAATTAAATCGTTGATTAAATAAAACCACTATTGTCCAAAATAATTGTTAATAAAAAATTACAACATTGATTATCAATGAATGAAAATTTAAATTTTATAGATTTGAAAAGGCACTCCCCCTTCTTTTTTCATCTCTGCTTTTCATTGCTGTTATTGATATTTTTTACATGGTATCAAAAAACATTTTGGACAATAGTGAAATAAAATAACACATCTTTCGCAAAAATAAACTTATTAGTCAATTAAATTGATTGTCTTCAAGGGGAGATATACTATATTGTTTAAAGAAGCCCTATTTATTTTTGAACACTTGAAGCGTTGGATCCGTTTGAGTTTTGTTGAGTAACAGTGGTAGGAGGTGGAGGTACATACGCCCCCGACTTAATAGCACTATCCACGGCTAATTCAGCATCTTTTAATTGTCCATCTACACTTTTTAAGAGCGTATCACTCATTATAATTCCTTTTTGAATAAACTCTTCTTTTGTTTCAGTGGGCTTGCTACAAGATGTAAGCACTATAGATATAACACTGATAAAAAAAATGTTTTTGAAACCCTTACCTTTATTCATTAAAAAAGTATTTTTTTTTGCATTCTCTCTCATAAACTAAAATATTGATTGTTCAAACCTACCAATTTTTTTAACCACATCAAAATATACAAACTTTATATTGCTTGGACAAATAATAAACTTTATTTCTCTTTATTTCTTTCTTTTGCTAATCTATAAGGCATGGGTCTTTCTTTATCTTTCATAAACACATAATCTTCAAATTTTGTTCTATCTTTTCCATACACTTCGGGATGTAAGTAAGTTCCCTTAAACTCTGCGGGCTTTTCAACTTCAGGGATAATTCTATACTTTTGAGCATAAGGATCGTTTCTTACCCCTGTAACTTGCCAACTAACTTTTACATTGGGCTTATCCGTTTTAATAACGAATTGATTGTTTTCAATTTCTTTGAATACAATGCATTGAGCAAATTGTCCAATAGGTGTTAATTGATAACGATAATCTTTGTTCAATGCTTGAAAATATTCAGGTAATTTGACTACTGCTTCACCATTCGCATCAGTAGTTACAATTCCATTATAGATATTCATCATATCAGGACTTTCTACACAACTGTGATATAAGTATTTATTTTCTGGATCCAAAGGATGGTCAATTTTAAACGATTTTCCTCCAGCACTCATATTTCCAACAATAGAAATGTCATTTAAAACTCTCACATGTCCTGCTGGGTTTGGGGATGAGGCTAAACCAAAATAACCCGCATATCCATTGGTATTAGTAAATCCTGAAGAATTTGGATTTCCTCTTTCACTAACGCCCCAAATACCCAAAGGAAAAGCAGTTCCTCTAGAACATTCTGCATACATTCCATTACCTGAACTTCCATCAGAATAACCAAGAACCCCTGCTGATTTTTGCCCTCCTGAGGGAGACCATTGATATCCTTCAACCCCATTGTTTCCAGGCCCTGAAGCGTTTGTTTCTCCACTTACACCAGCGCCAGATTGTACTTGTGCATAAATACCTATACCTGTTATTGGTCCTTTCACTTGAACTTGAGTATTTGCCATTATTGGTGTAGAAGTTCCGATGAGTAATTCACCACTGGTTTTTACTCTTACTCTCTCTACATTATTCGTTCGTATTACTAAATCTTGATTATCAATAGTTCCTAAAAAATTGGTTGCGGGATTAGTGCCTACATTCCCATTAGTAAGCCAAGCCATAGAACTTCCACCGCCTGAACCAGGTGAGGTTAAAAAACATACCCATTGAGTACCATTCCAATAATAATATCCTACTCCACATCCCCCGGTGATGGTAGCATTCGTGTTATAAACGAGTAGCGAGTTGGCTGCACCTGGTATAGTTACTACATCGTTGATACTTGTCAAATTCACTCTTGGAATTAAAACTCCCTTATCGGGATAATTCACATCCAGTCCTGCAGATGCGTGAGGCAAAGCACCGGTAGCATTAATGGCAACATTTTGTGATTGGGCATTAAATAAAAACGCAAAAACATTGACTAATAAAACTAATTTTCTCATATACTTTGTTTTAGGTCACAAATATAAAAAACATTTTACAAAATTTCCA
>Ga0308395_1002242_pt1 | contig 11258 bp, 12 predicted proteins | sample Hotspr20SampleP4_FD_202097 | JGI IMG/M metagenome (GOLD analysis project Ga0308395, IMG submission 202097) | Hot spring phototrophic mat microbial communities from Mushroom Spring, Yellowstone National Park, Wyoming, United States - 20050930_P4 ...
GGATCCCAGCTCTAAAGCTAGTTCGATCAGCTTGTCGGTCACAGACTTCCTTTGTGACGACTCGCTGCCGCGGGCGTCGCCATCTGCCTCAGTCTTCTTGGTCTTGGTGCGATGGATCCCGTTGCCCTGTGACTCCCACTGTCCGAGGGGAATCCGCGGCAGACCAGCCCAAGTCTCGGAACCGAACTTGTGGATGTAGTCGCCGGCGCCCAGCTTGCCGGAGTCTGACTCGATGGCGACAACTTGAACGTTACACCCCAATTGCTTGAGCACCGTCCCCAGTGCCAGCCATCCCTGGAAGACCTTGGGGTTGACTGCCCAGTCTGAGTCGGGACAGAGCACTGCTACTCGGCCAGGCCTGGCTAGAGCACGCAACTCAGGGAGGATCGGATCCTTCTTCGACTTCCATCCCCAGCAACCGGAGATCCCTACGACCAGGGCGTTAGGTTCAGCCTGCAGCACACCCAAAGTGTCGGCTTCACCTTCGACGATGGCTATGGGAATAGAGGGATCCTCTTTGGCCGCATCGAGTTGCTCTGAAGATTGGCCTGGACGGACGGGAATATAGAGGCGATTCCCGGATCCCTTGACTGCTTTGGCTTTGACGGGCTGGCCTTTCTCGTTCTTTGGGAAGGTATCGGGATCCCCCAGAAACCTGTACCGCCGGTAGCCGTTGCCGTAGTCCCACCGGATGGCGGGTAGCAATGCTTTGACAGCTTTATATGTCTCATCTGGAGAGGCGAGGCGGATCCCGTTGGCCTCTACCGTTTCGGGCCGGATCCCGCGTTCGCTGAAGTAAGATTGGAATGCGCTTTCGGCGGAGTTGACTGTCATGTTCGCTGTCCTCCGCTGGATCAGGTTCTCTCTAGGTCGAGGGATCCCCGAGTGGCAGGCGGGGATCCTTCTTTGTCTTGGGGAAGTGCGGGAGCGTAATGGCCAGGATCTGAGAGGAACCGGTTAATCTCAGACAACTTCCAGTAAGACGCCCTCCCAAGCTTCTGAGGCTTTGGGAACTTCCCCTGCGACATCAATCGGTAGAGGGTTGTTTTGGGGATCCCGGTCAGGGCGACAACGTCGGATATGCGGATCAGCCGATCCGTAACGAGATGATCAAGAGACTTGGGCTGGTACATGTATGTCTCCTCAGGGGTGCAGGAGCGCCAGTCCAGCCACTCGTAGACATACCCACAAAGTTCAGCTAGGGCAGTTGACAGAAGAAGTGCAATCGCCTAAACTGAGGGTACAAAAGAATAACGAGGCTAACGTTACCGGCGTTGGCCATTACGAGGTGGCTTGGTGGCGCAAGTACACCTCGTATTCTACTTGGAATTATTCGAAACGTCCAGGTTTCCCGCTAATTTCCAGACTCCCGGATGGCTCGGTGCGGCCATTACTGCTGCCGGGGAGCCCCGAACGCCCCACAGATTCTGGCTTTGGGGTTCAAGGGATCCGGTCGCAGCTACCGCTCGGCGAAGGCGTGGAGCGGCTAGAACCGAAGGTTGCTCTGCAGCACCGCCAACGCCACTCAAACGCCACTCGCATCGGCCGCATCTACCACGGCACCAGAGGGATCCACAGCCCGCCCATAGTCCGGCCACAGCCCCATACAGGGGGAGTTCCAAGGATGGGCCGTAGCGGTGGCAGCGGTGGATCCCTCTGACGCTGTGGCGACTACGGGGTGTGGCGTTTGTGTGGCGTTTTGGTCTGGCTGTGGCGTTTGACTTATGAAACGCCACAGCCCTCAAAGCCTTACACCATAAGACTTTGAGGCATGTGTGGCATGTGTGGCGTTTGATCTGCTCTATCTACCCCCTCCGCTTCTCTGACAAGATGATTGTCCGTTCTTCCGCATCGCCGTTAGTGGGGATCCCAGTACCGGCGAACGGACTATCAACCTTACTTCTTCTTCGAGACCCTCCAAAGTAGAAAACAAACGCCACAAACGCCACACACGCCTCAAAGCCTTACGCCATAAGGCTTTCAGGGTGTGGCGTTTTGGTAGGGCAAATGCCACAAACGCCACACAGACTCCCCCAAACGCCACACCTATGGGCAGTACTGCAGGCCATGTCGCCATCGTTCCCCTAGCGGGAGGGAGATGGGATCCCTTGCTGCCACGGTTGCCCCATCCAGCGTTCTGCCCACAGCTGGGCAGTTGCCGACCGGGTGGATCCCCTCCACCGGCAAACACTTCTGGTGAACAGGGACATTGGCGCTTCCCCAGAAGATGCTGGGCAAAGACCGGCCGGTGTCGGCTATGGAGAGTCTGTCGCCGGCGACGCCAAGGACCGCGCAGGGCTGTTTGCAGTTGATAACACCCATCTAGTGCCCCACCCACAGCTAGGCGACCACCGTTGCGGGCCAGGTGGATCCCTCCCCACCATCTGACGGTGGCCGATCTGGGTCTCCGACTTACTCTGGTAGGATCTGAGCGCTGTTATCCACTGCAAACACCATCACGATGGTCTCCCCAATGGTGGGGGCGCGGATCCCTCCCGAACTGCACTCCCAGCTCTTAGAGGCGGCGTCTCGGCTCCAAGTCACGCCGTCTGACATCATCGTGGCGGCCCTTAGGCAGTATCTGGAGAGGTTGCAAACACCTGTTAACAGTCCAACGGTTGCAGGGATCCTCGACCGACTGGAGCGACTAGAGCAGAGGGTTGAGGCATTGGAGTCGGCTAAGCCTCGGCGTCCGGTACCCCATCCCCCCGACCTCGAATCCCTCCCTGTGCTGGAACTACGGCGGTTGGCTAGGCGGGTGATCGGGCCAGGTGGAGACAGGGATCCCACCACCGGACGACATCTCCGGCGGGCGGATCTGTTGGCGGCCCTACAACGGGAACTGGGCAAGCTACCCGATGCCGGCCGCTAATCGGTACGGAGTCGGTAGGGATCCCTGGAGTCGAATCCGGCCAAGCCCTCCGGATACTCCAGATAACTCTCAGTTATCTGGGCAACAGATCGTGTGGATCCCCTGCTCAAGCGAGACAGGGGATCCCAATGTGGATGGGATCCCCTGTGGTTGCAAGTAACTTCCGATTGCGATTGGGATGGCGGCTACTGTATCACGGTTCCCTTGTAGGATGGCCTAGCCGTTGAGTAATTGGCGGGCCATGAGGTCGGCTGTCGTGTCTCTCCGGAAGTGCGATATCCCTTTGCTGTCGGCTTGTCGTAGAGATCCAGGCCTATCCCGAACCGGGCGGCGGCGCGCTTGAACGCTTGCTGCTCCGCACTGGCCACCGGATCGAATCCGGATCCCAGCTTCTCGGAGCCTGTGGCAGATCGGCTGACCACCCCCTCGGCTGTGGGGATCCGAATCGTGTAGGTCACGATCACCGTGTCCCCTACTGTGGTCACCACAGCCTCACCACTCCAGCCGGGGCAGTAGGTATCGAGGATCCGGTTGACGGTAAACCACTCCAGGTAGTCGATATCGACCATCCCCTGGCGGCGGCGGCGGATGAGACTGGGGTCGGTGGGCTGGTTGAGGGTGTCTCTTAACTCCTTGAAGCTGTCCATGATATTCTCCTGATGCACTGCGGTAGTGAGTAGCGTCATTAGACTGATGCTTGCGGGGGGATCCCTAGTTGGGGCTAGGGATCCCTTCTTCTTCCGATCAGCGGGCTAGGTCTTTGGCCACGAAGCGCTTGACCAGCTCGACTGTCGGCCGGTGGATCTTGATTTCCCAAGCCATACCGTCAACCCGTTCAGCCTTACGCGGCTTCAGGATCCCTGTGTCGGTGGCGCGATCGTAGTGGCGGTAGCCGTGGGTAATCAGCCAGGAATAGAGCTTCTCTGCTGACTCCTTGTCGGGGCATCCGACATAAAGGATCACTTTCTGGGTGGAGTAATTGCGGTTGTCGAATAGCACCCGCACCCGCGGAGACGGGGTGGCCACGACAACGCCGACATCCAGCTTGGTCAATGTGGCTCGAAACATAGCGCTCTCCTAAAGCAACGACTCTATTGGGGGAGGTTCTTGGGATCCGAGGGGGGCATCACCGCCCGCCCCGCATCCATGCCTTTAGTATAACCCAGAGTAATATTTAGGTCAACCCACATTTTAGGAAATATACGCGACGGATACTATCGGGATGCCTATGCGGCTCAAGTGAGGGTAAGCTGGAGTTATAGAACTATGCTTGTGAAGTTGTTATGGAGCAAGCTCATGATTAGGTGGAGGCTGAACGAACTGATGGCGGCCAAGAGGATCCGCAGCAAGGATCTGGCCGCGGCACTTGGCCTGACCGAAGTGTCGGTCTATAAGCTGCGTGCCACCGATAACATGCCTAGGCTCACGGAGGAGCGGTTGGATGGGATCTGCAGGGTTCTCCGGTGTCAGCCGGGAGACCTGTTGTGGTGGATCCCTGATGAGGAGGAGGGTGCTAATGAGCGAGTTTCCGGTGTTCGGTAGCGGGGATGAGTTCCTCCACTACATGGAGCAGCTGGTGGCGGACATTAGGGAGGGGCGGGTGGAGGATCCCCCGTATCACGCTGTGTTCCTCTCCAACCAAGCCGAGGCGGAGGAGTCGCTGGCTTACCACCGAGCTGAGGCAGAGCGATTGGGATTCAACCCCGATCGGGTGGTGATGCTCAGGGATCCCGCATCCGACGCTTGGGTGGTGCTGATACCACGCGAGCAGGATGATGCGGCCTTTGAGGAACTGTGGGGCGATGAAGGCGATGGAGGTATCCCTTTTTAACGCGATGACTGGGCGGGATCCTCTTGGAGCAGACTGCCGGATGGGATCCCTAGGCTTCCCGACATAGCCGCCGTTGAATTCGACGATGTTTACTCTGGAGACCACACATGGCCGATCTGAAGCGTTCTTTGTCTCAGCACGGTATTGAGATATCCGACTGGTTGTTGCCTCCATCAGGACATCCAGAAGAGGACACGCCGGATGCTGTTCGCGTCAGCGGGACGGAGTCCTTTGAGCCAGACGCCGGCGATCGTCTGCAGGAACAGATCCCTCCTCCTGCATTGCTACCGAATGCTCTGGGTGCAGTGCTGCGGTGGTTCGCATTAAAGCTAAAGGATCCCGAAGTAGCCTACTACTTGGTACTGCTCTGTGTAGCCGCGTCTCTCATCCCCAGTAAGACGAGATTGCGGATCAGCCCTCACTCCACTTCCAAGGTGCTTCCGATCCTATGGGGCGGGATAATGGGAGACGCAAGTTGCGGTCAATCTCGTATCTTCAGCACGCTGATCAACCCTCTCAGAGATCTCCAGGTAGAACTCCACGACCGCTACCAACAGCAACTTGAAGACTGCGAGACAGAATTTCGGGAGTACAAGAAAGAGCAAGAGAGCAATACCACAGGGGATCCACCCACTCAACCCACTCCGGTTGAGCTATGCACTTCCGAGTACAAGAAAAAAGTGGTGGAACAAATCTTGGCTCGCCAACCGGATCGTGGCTTGTTGATCGAGCCAGATGATCTGGGCATCTTCTTGCAGGATTCAGGTGCTGGGCCAGGAGGGAGACGAGAAGACCGTATTTTCTGGTGGAGGTTGTACCACGGCATGGCTCTGAAGAGATGGGAGATAGGCAACGTCTGCACCCTTGTACCACATCCAACTATTAGCGTCATAGGAAGGACCCCGCGCTATACCCTCCGCGAGCTCTGGAGCAAGTGCAAGCAATATGGCAAAGATCTCAGGTCTTGCTTTGCCTGGATGAGAGTGCCGATTACTTCCTATACCGCACCCAAAGAGAACCCTCCACATGCCCTCCGCCGGCTGCTAAGAGATGTCTATCGCCGCTTGCAAGCATCTCCACCGTTGCAGCACGTACTTGACGAAGAAGGGCAGCAACTCTGGGACGATTGGAGTAGAGAGCTTCACGATCGCATTCTTAATGAACGCAACCACAAGATCCGATTACTACTCATCGACACGTTAGAGAGAGCAGCCCGTATCGCTTTGGTGCTCCACCGACTGGATGCAGCCTGCATCGGTGCAATCCCCACTGTGATCGTTCCTGCCAGCACTCTGGACAGGAGTATGCAGTTTACCATGTGGCTGCAGTGGGAAGCCGAGATACTTCTCTTCTTGTAGCAAGGGATCCGCTGGGGAGTGGATCCCCACATTAAGCCAGCACCAATAGTGCTCTTCGCCGACGAGCGTCTGTCGCCACCATTGCTGTCACCACAGGGATCCCATCGACGGGATCCCTGTGCTTTGTTCAGCCTGTAGTGACGAGGCTCTGGCCCGACGGGAGAACAGACTTCCGGTCGCGTAAGCGGGACGGAGCCCGGTCGCGTAAGCGGGACGGAGCCCTTTGCCGCTGCAGGACTGTCTCGCCACGTAGATGCAGATGTCGGTCGGATCCCTGCAAGAAGGCACTGTGGCAGAGGCGTGGCCACGATGTCACGCAAGACGAGTGTGGCGTTTTGGGTCTGTGTGTGGCGTTTTGGGTGGCATGTGTGGCGTTTCGATGGACAAACGCCACACGCTGAAAGCCTTACAGCATAAGGGATTGAGGCGTGTGTGGCGTTTGTGGCGTTTGTTTTCTACTTTGGAGGGTCTCGAAGAAGAAGTAAGGTTGATAGTCCGTTCGCCGGTACTGGGATCCCCACTAACGGCGATGCGGAAGAACGGACAATCATCTTGTCAGAGAAGCGGAGGGGGTAGATAGAGCAGATCAAACGCCACACATGCCACACATGCCTCAAAGTCTTATGGTGTAAGGCTTTGAGGGCTGTGGCGTTTCATGGGCCAAACGCCACACTCCAGGCCAAACGCCACACAAACGCCACACGCCACGGCTATCCCCAATAACGCCACGCAATCGCCTCCACCTGTCGGGACTGAGCCCCGTCTCTCCTCGTCGGATAAAGCACAGGGATCCCGTCAATGGGATCCCTGTGGGGAGAACGGTGGTGGTGGACTCTAGCGGTCAAAGAGATCTCGAAGGGATACCATGCGCCGGCTGCATTGGCGACCGTAGTCCTGTTGGCCGCTGGAGCTCCATATCTCAAAGAAGATGGTCTCAGCCTGCTTCTGCAGTCGGCGGGCAAACTCCATGCCCCTGGCCAAGGTGTTAGCAGGGAGAATCTTACTAGGGATCACTCCAGCACATGCTGCATCCAGCCGGTGGAGCACGAGGGCGATACGGACGGCCCGCTCTCCCGTCTCCAGGAGCAGCTCTCGGATCCCGGGTTCGCCCTCTCCGAGAGAGGATCCAACAATCTCATCTCTCCAACTGATCCAAAGTTGCTGCCCTTCCTCATCCAGCACATGCTGCATTGGCGGGGAGGCCTGCAGACGGCGATAGACGGTGTACAACAGCGTCCGGGAGTTATAGACGAGGCCATCTTGAGTGTCGGACACATGCGGCGCCTTCACCCAAGCGAAACAGGCCCAGAGCTTCTCGCCATGGCGCGTGCGCTTACTCCAGAGTGCCTGGAAGTCGGAATGCTGGATCCCACCTACGACACTGACAGATGGGTGTGGTACAGGGATCCGGCCGGTAACCCCAAGACCGTTCCTCGGGGCAAAGCCTTCGTACAGATCCAGCCATCGGGATCGATTGATTCTTCTCTTGCTCTGACGGTCTGCTGTGTTCGGCAAGAAGATCGCCAGATCATCCAGATCGATCAACAGCCCACGATCCGGTTGGCGAATTAGGATCTGCTCCACCACGTCTACCGCGCAGTCAGAGGTATACAGCTCAACGGGCGTGGGGCGATCAGGTGGATCCCCTGCAACCATCCTCCGCCTCTCGTACGCCTGTAGTGCCGCTTCGTAGTTCCTGAGTTGCTGCTGATAGCGGGCATAGTGCTCTGCCTGGATCTCCTTGAAAGGGCGAGTCAGCGTGCTGATGATACGAGACTTCCCGCTGCCCACATCTCCCACCAGCCCACCCCACAGGATCGGGGGTACCGAGATTTTGTCGGATGGATCGAGTAGCACACTCGTTCGGCTAGGGATAAGAGATGCTGCCACGCAGAGCAGCACCAAGTAGTAGGCCTCCGCTGGGGCACCCGCTCTCTCTGCAAACTGTCGCAGCACCGCCCCCAGAGTATTCGGTAGCAGTGCGGGAGGAGAGACTTGAACCTGTAGCCGGCCGTTAGCATCCGGCACGTCACTCTCTGGCAGACCATCCCCAGGGGATACCGAGGGAGGCAATAGCCAACCGGATATCTCGATGCCGTGCTGTGACAAAGAACGTTTGAGATCTGACATATGCGCTCTCCAAGATAAACAGTCCTCTCTAGGTGCTCTCTTCTCCACCTCGGTGGTTGGCCAGGTAATCGATGGCCCGTCGATACTGCGAACGCGTCAACGGAACGGTACCCACAAGCTTCTTCGGGATCCCGGTCGCCTCTGATAGCACTTCCCTGAGACGTAGGTGCGACACTCCAGCCCTGCAACAGGCATCCAAGAGGCCATCCCATGGCTTCTCGATAACAGGATCGTCTTCCGGTTGCTTCTGCGATATCCCTGCACTGGAAGTTGTCAGGGATCCGTTGGCGGTGCTCTGTGGCTTGCCACTGCGACCGGCCGGAGCCTTGGTACGGGTATCGCCGGCGGTAGAGAAGCCGGTAGTTGCTCCCTCTTCTGTGCGGGATAGCGGGGATCCATTCTGGTTCCCATTGGATGTGGAGGATCCCTCCACCAGCCATTTCTTCGGTGCGCGTTGACGCTTCCCATCGATCCAGACAACTACCGTCCCGTGAGTCTCCCTCTCTAGCTGTGCTGTTCTTCCACGAAGATCTGGATGTACAAGTTCCTGATCCAGGAATCGTACCCATCGGCCGCTAGCTGTCACGGGATCCATAGATCCGTCTGCGGATCCCTTATGCTGCTTCGGTGCTGCGTCTGTTGGTGTCGGAGTCTTGTCGTTTGTCATCTCGCCGGCTGCCTCATTGCTCTGTTGAGTACTGGGAGACTGCTTCTCCTGACTCTCAGCATGCTGCTCTTTCGCCGCCCTGCTCAGTGTCAGATACCGCTGGCCACGGGATCCCTTCTTTTGGTCAACTTTGACGCCCACAGCCTCTAGCTCTCCCTTTAGCGAAGACGACAGCTTCTTGCCCAGAGAACGGGCCGACAGCTTCTTGAACTCTCGGCTTGTGGGATCCAATTCCTGTAGATGGCGGATCAGTTCGGTGCTGCTCCCTTGCCAGTAACCGTCGTGGGCGTCTAGTAGAGCCAGGATCCCTGATGCTATGGGGTTGGCCTCAACAGCCTCCTGACATCCCACATTGAGGTTGATCGAATATGCCTCTGCAAAGTTGGGGATCCCTGCCGCCACGCAAAGCTCGGCAAAGTCGGACATACGGGGCAGCTCATCCAGATCGATTGTGGGGAGGTTGCGCAAAGCAACAGACATTAGATCGAGCAGGGATCCATAGATGCCAGGGAGCAGTTTTGATATCTGAGACTCCAGTTTTCTCTCCGATAGTCGATTCTTCTCGGAGATCCTCTCCAATCGGACGATCAGACACCGCTCAAGTAAGTCAGAGCGAGTGGGAACCAAGTCAACACCCGTCAGGATCTGCGGCCGAATGTATTCGATGGATACCTCTTCCAAGTCCTTGTACAGTGCTCGATGGGTGTAGCCACCTCCTGTGGCTGTCCGGCACAGTAGGTTCTGCTCTTCCATCGACAGGTGAGTCAGGTTATCGAAGCAAAGAACCCAACGATTGGCAGCAGCAACGGCGAATTGCCTTGGATCCCCTACATTACCGCCCAAGTTTACATTGGTGGGATCCGTCAGACGCTTAAGCAGTCTTGCTGCACTCGATTTGCCGGATCCCTTCTCTCCAGAGAGGGCCAGAATCGGCTTGGATCCGTCTGGGGCGAAGCAACTGAGGATCCATCCCAACACAAGAGGACGATCTGCTTCTTTGACGTTCAACAACTGCCACAGATCGTCCAGGGATCCATTGCGGGTCGGGATGGGCAATGAGTGTTGACACTCAGGTCGATAGAACCGGACGGGGCATTCGCTGTAAGGGATAATCTCCCATCCGTCGGCACTCACGCGGACAATCTGCCAGTCGTCGGTTCCTAGATCGATATAGATGGATCCCTCGTGCTGGCCCACGCGCAAGAACACTTCTCGTTGGGGACTGTTTTTATTTCGGGACTGAGCTTCGAGTGCTCTCACAGCCTGAATCCACGCTTCCGAGCTAGGGGAGCGATGATATCGCTCCCAGAAAGCATTGATCAGGAAGTCTTGGAATTGCACGGATCCAATCCGTGCCGTCTGTAGCACACCGTCTACGGTGAAGTCGATCCACCCTTTCTTGGTAGAGTCATGCCACAGGGATCCCAGCTCTAAAGCTAGTTCGATCAGCTTGTCGGTCACAGACTTCCTTTGTGACGACTCGCTGCCGCGGGCGTCGCCATCTGCCTCAGTCTTCTTGGTCTTGGTGCGATGGATCCCGTTGCCCAGCGACTCCCATTGTCCGAGAGGCATTCGAGGCAGACCGGCCCAAGTCTCGGAACCAAACTTATGGATGTAGTCGCCGGCGCCCAGCTTGCCGGAATCTGACTCGATGGCGACTACTTGAACGTTGCATCCCAACTGCTTGAGCACCGTCCCTAGTGCCAGCCATCCTTGGAACACCTTGGGATTGACCGCCCAATCCGAGTCGGGACACAGCACTGCTGCTCGACCGGGCTTGGCCAGTGCTCGTAACTCGGGCAAGATGGGATCCTTCTTCGACTTCCATCCCCAGCAACCGGAGATCCCTACAACCAGAGCGTTAGGTTCAGCCTGTAGAACACCCAAAGTGTCGGCCTCACCCTCGACGATGGCTATGGGGATGGATGGATCCTGCTTGGCGGCACTGAGTTGCTCTGGGGATTGTCCCGGTCGGACAGGAATATAGAGACGGTTGCCGGATCCCTTGACTGCTTTAGTCTTGACGGGCTGTCCCTTCTCGTTCTTCGGGAATACATCGGGATCCCCCAAGAACCTGTACCGCCGGTAGCCGTTGCCGTAGTCCCACCGGATGGCGGGTAGCAATGCTTTGACAGCTTTATATGTCTCGTCTGGAGAGGCGAGGCGGATCCCATTGGCCTCTACCGTTTCGGGCCGGATCCCACGCGCGCTGAAGTAAGATTGGAATGCGCTTTCGGCGGAGTTGACTGTCATGCTCTGCTGTCCTCCGCTGAAGTTCTCTCTAGGTCGAGGGATCCCCGAGTGGCAGGCGGGGATCCTTCTTTGTCTTGGGGAAGTGCGGGAGCGTAATGGCCAGGATCTGAGAGGAACCGGTTAATCTCAGACAACTTCCAGTAAGAC
>Ga0308395_1002245_pt1 | contig 11236 bp, 8 predicted proteins | sample Hotspr20SampleP4_FD_202097 | JGI IMG/M metagenome (GOLD analysis project Ga0308395, IMG submission 202097) | Hot spring phototrophic mat microbial communities from Mushroom Spring, Yellowstone National Park, Wyoming, United States - 20050930_P4 ...
CCGCACGTGGAATCGGTCGAGATTCCCGGCGAGATCGCCATCCCATGACCGCACGGACGCGCCCAGGACCGCGCCAGATGCCCCAGAAACGACGGAACCGCGCCATCCCGATTCCGGGGTCGGGTCGCCCGCGAATCGCGCCTCCTGGGGCGTCTGGCGCGGTCCAGGACGGGCGGCGCGGCGTCATCCCGATGTCCGGGTCGGGTTGCCCGCGACGCGCGCCTCCTGGGGCGTCTGGCGCGGTCCAGGACGGGCGGCGCGGCGTCATCCCGATGTCCGGGTCGGGTCGTCCCTGAATCGCGCCTCCTGGGGCGTCTGGCGCGGTCCAGGACGGGCGGCGCGGCGTCATCCCGATGTCCGGGGTCGGGTCGCCCGCGAATCGCGCCTCCTGGGGCGGCCGGCGCGGTCCAGGACCGATGGAACCGCGCCATCCCGCCTTGGGGGGGGCGGATCGTCCCCCGGTCGCGTCTCCTGCGGCGTCGGGCGCGGGAGGCGGGCGCGGCGGACGCCGACGGATCCAGCGGCGCCGGCGCTCACGGCGCCGGCGCCGCTGTTGGCATGGGCGTCGGCGGATACGCCGGCGATTCCATGGCATCCGGGGGAACGATGCTCAGCGCCGTCGCATCGGCGCCGTCGGCGATAATCACCGCCGCCGGCGCATCAAGCAGCGGCGACCACGGCGCCGTCAGCGTGATCCGCTCCGGGATGCCCGGATCCAGCGTGATCTTCGGCGCCGTCGCCTCCACGTATCGCCCGGAGGCATCCACGATCCAGGCGGTTCGCGGCCAGGGGCGGCTGTTCGCCTGGCGGTTGACGACATCCGCCGTGATCGCCACGGTCGTCCCGCAGCGCATCCCCGCCGCCCATGCCGCCCGTCCGCCCGGCAGCGCCGCCACGCGCGTGAGTTCCCAATCCCGCCAGACCGCCGACCGCACCGCCGCCCGATCCAGCGCACGCACCGCCAGCGGCGGCGCATCCGCCGCCATCCACGCGCCCGACGCCGGCGTCGGGACGGACGCCCCCGGCGTCGGCGTCTGCGTGCGCGCCGGGACGGACGCCCCCGGCGCGGGCGTCAGCGCGAGCGCCAGGCGCACCCGCGCCGACCCGTCGGGGAGACGAATCTGCAGCATCCACGCATCCGGCGGCGCATCGTCCGCCGGCAGCGTAAACAGCGCCAGCGCCCGCACCGGCATGCGCGGCGGCACGGTCACGCCGCGCGCTGCGGCGCCGCCCACGAGGGTCTCGACCTCGCCGAACGCCGGCATGCCCCCCTCCGGACATGCCGCCGCCGCCGCCGCTTGCAGCAGCGGATGCCCGCCGACGCCGCCGTCCGGCTCCAGGTCGAGGTAGCGCCGGTCGGACGACAACAGCGTGAGCGTCTGCGCCTGCCGCAGCCACTCCCACCGCAGGCTGCGATCCGCGTGCGCGTTGACCGCCGCCAGGTCAATGAGCACGCTCCGCCGTCCGACCGGCGCGCCATACGCCGGTGGCAGATCGGCCACCCAGGCGTGGACGACCGCCACCTGCCAGTCCCCGACCGGCGTCGTCAGCGCCGCATCGCGCGGCGCCAGCGCCGCCATCACGGCCGTCGACGTCGCCCGCACGGCATCAAGCGCCGGCGTGACGTCCGGCGTCGGCGTGGCGCGCGGCGCGAGGGGCCACCCCCCCGGCACCGCCGGCGGCGCCGCCATCGGCGGCGCCGGAGCGGACGGCGCTCCCTGCCATCCGGCGCCGCCGCCGCACCCGGCCAGCAGCGCAACGACCGCCAGCAGCGCCGGCAGCGCCCGCCGAAGGCGACCCACTGTTCGCATCATTCCTGCTCCTCCGGCGACAATGGCGCGGCGCGCGGCAGCGACCGCGCGCCGCGCCGTCGGCATCATCATCATCCCTCACGTCCGATTGCGCCGCGTCCCCCAACAGCGCGTGAACTGCGCGCGGAAGGGACAATCGGCGCAGTCGGCGCGCGTCGCCGCGCCGAGCGTCCGCATGAACGGGTAGCCGAAGGCGTACCCGTGGGCGTAGACGGCGCGCGTCACCGACGCGACCGCCTCCGCCCGCCATGCGCCGGCCCAGCGCCGCAGCGCCGCCGCCGCGTCCGCCTCGGCGACCCCCAGCTCCCGGAGCATGGACGCCAGCGCCATGATCTCCGGGTTGCTGCCGCCCGGCGGCGGCGGGCGCCGCGCCAGCCGCGCCGCGCACACCGGCAGGTCGCCGCCGATGGCCGCCCGCAGCGCCGCCTCCCCGTCGCCCGCCGCCGCACCCCCCGGTTCGGGAGGGTGGCGGGGAGGTCGGGGGGGCGGGAGGGGGCGCGCCGCCTCCGCCGCCGCCGCCGCCTCCGCCGCCGCCAGCGCCGTCGCATAGGCGTCGGCGAGCGCCGGACAGACGACCGGGCGCGGCCCCGCCGCTGCGCGCGGCCCCGCGTCCGCCAGCGCGCGGATGCGCCCCATCCCGCCCGCCAGCTCGTCCGGCGTCAGCGGGATTTTCCACCGCCCGTCGCGGCGCGGCGCGTTCAGCCGCCGGATCAGGCGCCGCCGGGTGAAGAACGACCGCCCGCTGCGCGCCAGCCAGAGGTCCAGCGCCGCGTCGTCATCCAGCGGCGGCGGGACATGCCCGGTCGCATCCGCCAGCGCCTGCCGCCAGACCCGACGGTCGTCCGCCGTCGCCTGGCGCACCCCGGTCGGCGCGTCCAGCGTGACCAGGCGCATCTCCGCCCGCCACGCCGTCGCCAGCGCCTTCGCCGCCGCCGTCGCCTCCGGCGACGCCCAGCCGCCCAGCAGCGGCGCCGGCAGCGCGAGGTGAAACCCCGCCCCGCCGGTGTAGGCGATGCCGACCGCCTCCGGCGGAAGCCGGTAGACGCGCTCCAGATGCGCCAGCAGCGCCAGCGCCTCCCGGCGCGCATGCTCGACGTCCAGCCAGTCGGCGTGGGCGTCGAAATCGAGCGTGAGGTCCACCACGTGGACCTCGCCGCGAACCGGGCGCGCCGCCGCAAAGCGCTGCATGGAGACGCGCTCCTCGCAGCGCGGCGGCGGCAGCGCCGTTGCGTCGATGCGCCGCCACCGCGACCGGCCGATCTGCCGGTCGCGGTAGCGGTACCCGCGGAGGTCAGCGCGCTCCATCGCACGCCCCCCGGCGCCGCCGCCGCGCGCGCTCCCGCAGGAACGCGCGCCGCCTCACCGCGGCGCGCCGCCAGTTCGCCGCCAGCAGCGGCAGCTCGGCGCCGACGCGCCGCAGGCGGCGGCGGCGCGGGCGCGCGCGCCCGCGCCAGATCGCCCCGACCACGACCGTGGCCAGCAGCCACGGCCAGATCGGGATGCCGGCGCCCGGCGGCAGCGGCGCCGGCAGCGGCGCCGGCGGCGGCCATGACGCCGCGACCGCCGCCGGCGGCGGCGGCGCGGCGCGGCGCAGCGCATCGATCCCGGCGGCGCCCATCGCCTCCGGGACGCCCAGCGGCGCGGCGCTCAGAATCCAGAGCGTCGCGCCCAGCGCGACGACGGTCAGCGCGATGCTGACCGCCGTCGCAACGGGTGATCGGCGCCCGCTCCCCGACAGCGCCGTTTCCAGCGCGTCGAGGAGCAGGCGTATGACAATCAGGTGCATGCCTCCTCCTGCCGCCCCCCCGTGCGGGGGTCGGCGTCTGTCCCATCCGACGCATGCACCATAGCGCCGACCGCCGCCAGGCGCGCGCCCGCCCCGGTGATGACCGGGGCGGGCGTGTGCGTGTCCGTCTCCCTCCTTCGTGTCCGTTCCCGTGCGCGGCGCGGGCGGCTACCCTAGCCCATTGCCCAGCCCATTATAGATGCGCTGGAAGATGATGTCCACGCGCTGCCCGAGCAGCGTCAAAATGCCGATGACGACCACGCTGATCAACACGAGGATCAGCGCGTACTCCACCAGCCCCTGTCCGGGCTCCGCGCCGCGTCCGTCCTCGCGGGCAAAGAATGCACGAACCATGCCGTTCTCCCTCCTTGCCGTTCTCCCTCCTGCTGCAGGATGGGCGACTCCTCCGCCGCCCACCGCGACTCTATCCGACCCGGACCGGCGGCGCCATCATTAGCCGTTACGGATCGCGCCGCCGGTCGTTGATCGCCGCGCGCCCGCCGCCATGCGCGCGCCGCCCCGGTGATGACCGGGGCGGGCGTGTGCGTGTCCGTCTCCCTCCTTCGTGTCCGTTCCCGTGTCCGTTCCCGTGCGCGGCGCGGGCGGCTACCCTAGAGACCATTGCCCAGCCCATTAAAGATGCGCTGGAAGATGATGTTCACGCGCTGCCCGAGCAGCGTCAAAATGCCGATGACGACCACGCTGATCAACACGAGGATCAGCGCGTACTCCACCAGCCCCTGTCCGGGCTCCGCGCCGCGTCCGTCCTCGCGGGCAAAAAATGCACGAACCATGCCGTTCTCCCTCCTTGCCGTTCTCCCTCCTGCTGCAGGATGGGCGACTCCTCCGCCTCCCATCGCGACTCTATCCGACCCGGACCGGCGGCGCCATCATTAGCCGTTACGGATCGCGCCGCCGGTCGTGCACGCTCATAACCTGCTCCAGTCCCATCCGCTCAGCGCCGGCGGCAGCCCGACGGCGCCGTTCGTTGCCGCCGCCGCGCCGCCATCCGGCGCGGGTGCGGGCGCGGGCGGCGGCGCGGGCGGCGGCGCGGGCGCCGCCGGCGGCGGCGCGGGGGCGAACGCCGGCGCGGGGGCGAACGCCGGCGCGGGGGCGAACGCCGGCGCGTCGTGCGCGTCCGGCGGCGCGGCGCCGGCGGAGAGGACGTGATCAACCACCACAATCGTCTCGACCACCTCCGCCTGCGTCTCCACGCTCGTCCCGTCCGCCAGCGTCGCCGTGACCCGCCGCTGCGTCTTGCGGTTCTCCAGCCGTCCCTCCGCCACGACCCGCGCGCCGCGCGGGTGCGCCGCCGCCAGCGCCCGCGCCTCGCGCTCGGTCAGACCGCGCACTTCCAGCGTCATCGTCACCGTGCGCGGCTCGATCATGCCGTTGACCAGCTGCGTTGAGGACGCCGCGACGCGCAGGCGCACCACCGGACCGTGGGGCGTGGGCAGCAGCTGGGCGTCGCGGGTCAGATTGCCGACCATCAACACGCGCACCAGGTCCATTACGCCCTCCTCGCCGTCTGGTCCGCCGGCGCCGCCAGCCAGAGGAGCGGGCGAAGCCAGCTCCGCCCGCCGACCTCGGCGGTCACGCCGCCGATGGCGCATCCGATTGCCGACGTCTCGCCCGCCGGCGCCGCATGGTCCGGAAACCAGCCGCACATGTCCGGCAGATCAACGAGGTCTGCCAGCCGACCGGCGCCGACCACGCGCGGCGGCGCCGCCAGGACGACCGGAACGCCCTCCCACGGCAGCGGCGGCGTCATGCGGTCCCAGGGCGCCGCTTCCTGCGCCTCCAGCGCGAACAGCGTCGCGTCCGGCGCCTGCGGCAGCCGGTGATCCCCATCGAGCGCATGGACGCGCAGCGGGCGCAGCACGGCCCGCACGAACGCCTGCGTGCGCGCCGGCAGCGCAGCTCCGTCCGGGACGCGCTCCTCCGGCAGGTACACGCCGACCACGCCGCTGCCGGCGCCGGCCAACGGACGCAGCCAGGCGGCGATGACCGCGCCGCCGCCGTCGCTGCGCATGCGGCGGCGCCACTGACTGGTGCGTCCGACCAGCTCGATCACCCGATCCATGGCGCACCTCCTTCCGGGTTCGCCGCCCCGACGCCGGGCGCCATCCCCGCCGCGGGCGGACCCGCCGGCGCCGTCAGCGCCGCGTCCAGCGCCGCCTCGATCTCGGCGCGCGGCGGAAGCGGCGGCGGGGGCGGCGGCGTCCCCGGCGTGCGGCGCGGTCCGCCGCCCGCCGCGATCAGGCGCGTCACCTCCTCGTCGGTCAGCATGCGCCCCTTGACGAGCTCCACATACCCGACGTCGACCGTCATGCGCACGCCGGTCAGCATCCGCCGCCGCATGGCGCCCACCCGCCGCTCCACCTCGTCCGCCGGACCGCCTTTGGCGCGAATCGCCTCCTCCGCCGCCGCCAGCGCCGCCTGAATGCGCGGATCGCCCCGCCGCCGCTGATAGACGCGCGGCAGCAGGCGCCCCTCGACGATGACCTGGTTGCCATGCTTGAGCAACGCTGCGGCGCCCTCCACCGACCCATCGAGCGCCACGTCCGCCGGAATCAGCGTCGTCAGCGCATGCACGGCGCGCGCGCCGGGCACAATGCTGTGCAGCGTGCGCCGACAGCGGATGCGCACCGTCGCCGTCGCCCGCCGCACGCCCGGCCCCAGCGTCTCGTCCCGGATCACCGGACCGCCGTCCACCTCGCCGACGATCCGCACCCATGACCCGTCGGGAACCGCATCCGGCGCCCGCGCGACCGCCAGCACGTCCAGGCGCGTCTCCCACGTCGGCAGCCCGGCGTCGTCGGGATGCACGGCGAAGGCGCGATCATAGGTTTGTTCCAGGCGCACCGCCCCGTTGATCTGAATCCGGGCGCCGTCGGTGAACAGCCCGCTTTCCATCAGGCGGGCGCTCACCGACAGCGGCATGCTGTAGGCCAGCCCGCCCGGCTCCTCGATGTCCATCCGATACGGCGCATAGCGCACGCCCAGCGGCGACGCGACCGGCGGACGCGCCTTGCCCTTGGGCCCATAGCGCTCCCGCCGCACCGTGCCGACCAGGATGCACACATTGCGCGCATCGGCGCCGCCGCCCGCATGCTCGCGCATCACCATGCGCAGCGCCTCGTCCGCCGCATGCCCGTTCCCGGCGCGCGCGGGCGCGGCGTCGGACGGCGCCGGCGGCGGGTCGCCCGCGTCGTCATCGGCGGCGCGACCCGGAACCGCCGCCGGAGGCGACGCCAGGAGCGCCTGCCAGTCAATCATCGTCATCGTCATCCCTGTCCTCCTGTCTGCATCATCCGGCCGCTCCTGCGACCGGGCGCCGCATCCGGCGCCGCATGCAGCGTGCCACAGGCCGCATGCCGCGCGCATCCGTGATCGTCGGCGATTCCGGCGGCGGCGCCTCACGGTCGCCCGCCCGCGCCGCGCGGCGCGGATGGGCGCGGGCGCGACGGCGCCAGCGCCTCGCCGTCGGCGGGCCAGCGCAGCGCCAGCGCATGCGTGCGCAACGCCGCGATCACCGGATCGACGCCGTAGCGCAGCATGCTCCGTTCGCGCAGCCGGATGCGCGCATCGGGAATCTGCTGCGGGTCGGCGTCCAGCGCGTCCGCCATCGCCGCCCGATACGCCGCCGCGCGCTGCGCCAGCGCCTCCGCCAGCGCCGGCGCCCACGCCGCCGCCGTCGCGACGCCGACCTCCTGCGCCAGCAGCGCCAGCGTCTGCACCGCCGCCGCCGCCGGTCCATGATGCAGGCCCCCCCGCGCCGCCGTCGTCCACGCCCGCCGCAGCAGTTCGTCCGCCTGCGGATCGACGTCCGCCGGACGCGCCCGGCGATAGGGCGCGTCGGGCGGCGCATCACCCGCCGCGCCGTCGCCGCTGCGCGCCGGCGGACGTTCGCGCGGGCGCGCGCTGAACAATCCGCTCTCCACATCGCCGACCGGAAAGCGCAGCAGCGCCTCCTGGCGCGCGCGCACGGCGGCAAAGTCGGCTTCCGTCAGACCGGTGTCGGCATAGGCTTCTACCAGCGCCCGCGCGTCCTGCTTGATCGGTCCTAAAATGACCAGCCCGCCCAGCGCCTGCAAGGCGGCGGCGCGCACCGCCTCGCTGTACTGATACAGCCCTTGATGCGCCCCGATGATGCCGACCCCTAACGAGCGCGTCTGCGTGAAAAACACTTCGGCGTCGTTGGGATGCTCGGCGTCGATGAACTTCTGCACCTCATCGATGATCAGCGGACAATCCCAGCGCAGGTCCGGGTTGGGCTGGCGCGTTTGCCGGGCGAACGTCGCGGTCGACAGCGTCGCAAACAACGCGGTCGCCAGAATCGCCGCCAGCGACTCGGAGAGGATTTCCGGCACGAGTTTGAAGATCAGAATCCGGCGCGCGTCCATCGCGTCGGGCAGATAGAGGGTGGCATGCGGCTGGCAAAACAACTGCTGCACCACCGGGTCGGTGATAAAGTGCTGCAAGCGCCGCCGGAACGATTCGATGCTGACCCGCACGCGCTGGTCCATCGCCGGATACTCCACCAGCCAGAAGTCGCGCACCAGCGGGTTGCTGACCCGCCGCAGCACCTCGGCGCGGTAGGCGCTGCTGACATAGAAGCGGTCGAGATGCAGCAGCGTCGGCGTCGGCTCCCCTTCGAGCAACGCCCGCAACCCCATGCGGGCGAACTGCTGCATGCCGGCCGATTCGCGCCACACCTCCGGCGACATGCGGGCGAACAGGGTTTCCACCTGCCCCACGAGTTGCGCCGGCGACACCCCGTCGCCCGCCAGGCGGCGGTCGAGCGGGTTGAGGCACGGCACGCTCGGCGCGGTCAGGTCGATCAGAATCACCCGCTCGTGCGTCTCCGGCGGCAGCGCCGCCACAATCCGGTCGGCCAGGTCCCCCTTGGCGTCGATAATGATGCACCCGGCCCCAATGCGCGCCAGTTCAAACGCCAGCACTTCGATGAAACTCGATTTGCCCGCGCCCATGGGGCCGAGCACTTCCATCCCTTTGCGCAGGTCGCGCAGCGTCGGGCCGACCAGCCCGTCGGCGCCGTCCGGGTGATCGGCGTGCGCCAGCGCCAGGCGGCGGCGCCCCACATCGCGCGGATCGGTCGGCGGCGGCGCCAGGCGTCCGGCCAGCGCCGCCGCCGCCTCGTCGGGGGGCAAAAACACGCGCGCCGGCGGGGGCAGGTAGCGCACCGGACGCAGGGCGATCAGCGGCTCCAGCGCCGCGTTCGGCGGATGCCAGAGCGCCGCCAGGTCGATGGCGCTCAGCAGGGACCGGCGCTTGCCCGGCAGCGGCAGGAGCGGCCAGGGCAGTCCGGGCCAGACGGGGCGCGGCGCATGCGCGGTCAGGTCCTGCAGCGCCAGACGGCGGCGCGCGGCGCGACTCCAGCCGCCGCCGGCGCGCGCCAGCGTCAGCGCCGCCCCGCCGATCAGCAGCGCCGCCCCGCCGATCAGCAGCGCCGCCGCCGCCGCCGCCGGCCCGCCGCTGCCGACGCCGAGCACCGTGGCCAGCAGCGCCAGCCCCGCCGGCGCCGTCCATGCGGCGGCGCGCGCGCGCGCCCCGCCGCGCGCGGCGGAATCCGCCGCGCGTGCCGCCGCGCGTCCGGTCGGCGCCGTCCAGCAGCGCCGCCGTCGCTGCGCCAGCGCATCCAGCGGCGGCGGCGCCAGGCGCTGGATCGCGCCGCCGCTCTCCGCCGCGAACTGCGCCAGCGCCTGCGCCAGCGCGTGCACCTGGCGCACCGCCGCCTCTTCCGTGACGGCCACCGCGACGCACCGCACCGTCACCTCGAACGCCCACCCCTCCGCCTGCTGCAGGAGGGCGTCATGCGCCGCCAGGTCGCCCGGCGTCAAGCGCGCCTGAATGCGCGCCACCTGCATGCGCAGCGCCTCGCGCCACGCCTGGTCGGCGCGCCGGTCGGCGCCGCGCACCAGGATGTCGTACCCGGCATAGATCACCGGCGCCGTCACCCGCACCGCCGCCGCCAGCGGTCCCAGCGGGTCGGACTGAAACCGGCCCAGGTCGCGCAGCGGATGCCCCGCCGGACGCGCCGGAACCAGATCGACCCACGCCACCGTCCCGTCCTGCTGCAGCGCCGCCGCCAGGTCGTCCGCCGCCGGACGCACCGTCGCGCCCGGCGTCCGTCCCTCGATCTCGTTCCGCACCGCCGCGCGCCAGTCGTCGCCGCCCGGCGTGCGCACCCGCAGGCGCGCCCGTCCGTCGGCCCCCGACTCGATCACCAGCGCCAGCGTCGGTTCGTCCCCCCGCGTCACGGCGTGCGCCGGCAGCAACGGCGCCAGCCCGGTCAGCAGATCGACGCCGGTCAGCGGCGACCACGCCAACGCCGGCGCCGCCGGAAAGGCGACGTCCCAGGTGTGCAGCCGCCGCGCGCAGCGCCTGCGCCGCTGGCGCGCCAGCAGCACGCCGCCGCGCAGCAGATCGGCGCCGATCACGGTCAGCAGCAGCGCCACGCCGATGCGCACCCAGGGAACCGCCGCCGCCGCCGCCGCGCCCGCCGCGCGCAGCGGCGGCGGCCCCCCCGCCGTCGCCGCCGCCAGCGGCGTCACCATCGTATCCGGCGCCCAGGTCAGCAGCGCCAGCAGCGCCAGCAGCAGCATCCCGCCGAGCCGCAGCAGACTGCGCGTGCGCCGGCGCGCCAGCATCCACTCGGCATCCGTCTGCGGTCGCGTCCATGGATGGCCCGACCAGCGCGCCTGCCGCCCCGCCGGTCCGCCGCGCGGCATCCCGCTGCTCCCGCCGCCGCCGCCGGGGGCGCTGCGGCGCGCCACCCGCCCGCGGTCCGTCATGGCATCCCCCGTTCCGGCGCCGCGTCCACCGCCGGCGCGCCGCTCCACCAGCGTCCGTCCGGCAGCCAGACCGTCGCCCGCCGTTCCGTCGGAATCGGCGCCGCCGCCGGGCGCAGCGCCGGCAGATCGACCCCAAGCGTCATGACCGCCGCCGCCGGCGCCGCCGCCTGCACGTCCGCCGGCGGCGCGTCCCCGACCCACAGCAGCAGCGCCAGCATGCCGGGCGCCGGCAGGCGCAGCAGCGCGAGCGCATCCGGCGGCGTGGGACCGCCGATGACCGCGATGGCCAGCAGCAGCGGCGCCGCATCCGGCATGCGGGCGCCGCGCTGCACGGCGAAGCGCCGCTCCAGCGCCAGGCGCAGTCCGTCCGCCAGCGTCGCAGCATCGCTGCGGTCCCACGCCGCCGCCTCCCCCGCCGACCACAGCGCCCGCACGCCGTCCGGGTCCGCCAGCCATGTGCGCCACCCGCTGCGCCGGGCGGCGGCATGCATGCGCGCCAGCGCCCATGCCCCGCCCTCCCCATGCGCGCAGATGACCAGCGGCGGCGGCGTCCCGTCGGCGGGCCAGCCCCACCACAGCGTGCGCCCGCGCCGCAGGGTCAGCAGCGGCGCCGCCAGCCATGCCGCGCGCGCGGGAGGCGGCAGTCCGGGCGGCGCCCGCACCCCATCCGCCGTCTCCTCCCAGCGTCCGCCAACCTGCGCGCGCGCCCACGCCGCCCGCTCCGGCGCGCGCGCCAGCAGCAGCGTCGCCGTGGCGCGGCGGGCGTCCGCCACGCCCGCCGCCGGGACGCCGGGGTCCATCCCGGCGTCCCGCGCCGCCTG
>Ga0308395_1002256_pt1 | contig 11210 bp, 7 predicted proteins | sample Hotspr20SampleP4_FD_202097 | JGI IMG/M metagenome (GOLD analysis project Ga0308395, IMG submission 202097) | Hot spring phototrophic mat microbial communities from Mushroom Spring, Yellowstone National Park, Wyoming, United States - 20050930_P4 ...
TATATCACAAGAGTAGTGAAAGAGTCTTTTTTATTGATAATTCAAAGAGGGGATTAGCAGTTTTATCAAAGTATTATTTTGGTTGTCCTGATGAAAAACTTTTTATTGTAGGTATAACAGGCACTAATGGTAAGACTACAACAACATATATGATAAAGTCTATTCTTGATACTTATGGAGTTTCGACAGGCATAATAGGGACAATAAAGTATATAATTGGTGATGAAGAGATAAAAGCTAAAAATACTACACCAGGTCCATATCAGATATACTCGATACTTTCAAAAATGGTTGATAAAGGTCTTAAGGCCTGTGCTATGGAGATATCTTCTCATTCTCTTGCTATGGAGAGAGTATATTCTCTTGATATTGATGTTGCTGTATTTACTAATATTACTCAAGACCATTTGGACTTTCATAAGACAAGGGAAGAGTATTTTAATTCAAAGGTTTTAATATTTGACCTATTGGAGAAGAGTAAAAAGAGTAATAAACTTGCAGTATATAATGCTGATATACCTGAGGCAGACATAATAAGAGAATATATTAAAAAGTTTAATTTTGATGTTTTGACATATGGTATTAATAAAGGAGACATAAGAGCAAAAATAAGAGGACTTGAGATTAATCACAATAAGTTTACCATTTGCTTTGATAATAAAGAACTGTTGATGGATATACCTATGCTTGGCAGATTCAATGTCTATAATACACTTGCTTCTTTTGCATCTGTTAAGCACAAAATAGACCCAGAAATACTCCCTAAGGCTCTTAAGGCCATAAGTGTGAATGGTAGGTTTGAGAGTATTACAACTTCTTTAGGTTTTGTTGTTATAATAGACTATGCTCATACTCCTGATGCACTTAAAAATGTTCTTGAAACAGCGTTAGAGATTAAGCCAGTAAACATAATAACTGTATTTGGGGCAGGTGGTGATAGAGATAAGACTAAAAGACCTTTAATGGGAGAGGTTGTCTCAAAACTTAGTAACTATTCTATTATAACCTCTGATAACCCAAGAAGTGAGGAACCATTATCCATAATAAAAGACATAGAGAAGGGTATGGTAAATAAAAACTATAGTATAGAGATTGATAGAGAAACTGCAATAAAAAAGGCTATTTATATGGCTGAGGAAGGTGACTTGGTGTTAATAGCAGGTAAGGGCCATGAAGACTATCAAATTATAGGAGATAAGACTCTTTATTTTAGTGACAAGGAGGTTGCTATTAAGTATATTAAGGAGAGAGAGAATAATGCTAGGGTATAGAAAATATAAAAAAAAGATAATAGAAGTTGCAAAGATATTGCATAATAATGGTTTTGTTGCAGGTTATGATGGAAATATAAGTACTAAAGTTGGTAATAAGATTATAATTACAGCGAATAAGTCTTATAAAGGTGCTTTAACTTATGATGATATTGTTGTTGTTGATATTAATAGCACAAATATAAAGGGAAAAAGAAAGTCTTCTTCAGAGTTTTTACTCCATAAAAAGGCTTATGAAGTAAGGCCTGATGCAAATGTTGTTATACACTCTCACCCTGTGTATACTGTTTTATTATCAATAATTGGTGAAAAGCCTAACCAGATGTTAACTCCAGAAGGATTTTTATTCCTGGGTGATATACCTGTCTATCCTTATACTACACCAGGAAGTTATGAACTTGCGGAGGGGGCAAAACTACTTTTGGGTTCAGAAATTGTAATACTTGAAAAACATGGTGTTGTAGCTGTAGGTAATGAGTTTTTTGATGCATTAGACATTATTGAAAAGACAGAGTTTCTTGCAAAAAAGACCTATCTTGCTTTGATCTCTAATAAAAAACCAAAATTGTTTAGTGATAAAGAAGTTTCTAAACTTTTGGAGATAAAGAAAAAGGTTTCTAATAAAATATGAGCGATAATATTAAAAGAAAGAGGAAAGTATTATTTTTTCTTATTATTTTAATCATATTTATCATCATACTGTTATGGGAGTCTGTTTATCCTTTTATTTTTGGTTTGATACTTGCATTTGTAATTGATATGGTTAATAAAAAGTTTATTAGGTTAGGGATAAGACCTAACTTAAGTATTTTATTTACCATTTTTGTGTTTTTGATTTTTATTTTTCTCTTTTTTGCTTTTGTCTTACCATTTATATTAAAACAGTCTTATAGTATACTTTTAAACATAACAGACTATGCTAAGATAGGGCAAGACATTATTGAGGGTTTTGTAAAGTGGTTAAAGAAAATGGGATTACCAATAAAAAAAGAGTTTTTAACAATAAACATAAGTAATTCAATAAACAGTATAATCTATTCTGTGTTTAACTCTCTTGTTGATTATGCTGTGTATAGTATCAGGTTTATTATTGACCTTTTAATAATCTTGATGACATGTTTTTATTTTCTAAGGGATAAAAAGAAAATAACTAACTTTTTTTCTTGCAATTTTGCAGGTGTAATATCTAATAAAGAAAGTGTCTTTATATCTCAAATAGGATTAAAATTGAACTCTTACTTTAAGTCTATACTGGTTATAAGCTTAGTTGTTATGCTTTTTGTAACTATTGTATTATCACTTTTTGGGGTTCAAAACTCTGTTGCTATAGGATTTTTTTCAGGTATAATTTCAGTAATACCATATATTGGCCCAACAATTCATATAATATTTATAGCGATGATTCAGTTAACTAACAATTTTAGTACTGTTTCTATCTTGTTGGTTATAGTTTTACAGTTAGTTTTTTACACTTTTATTGGTTTTTACCTTCAACCTAAAATATTAAGTAAGTCATTAAAGATGCACCCGCTTATAGTGATAATGAGTATAATAATAGGTAACTATCTTTATGGTATTATGGGAATGATATTTGCTATGCCTGTTACTATACTGATACAGTCTTTTTTTGAGGTCTACTTTAAAACTTATCTAAAGTCTTAATTATGGATTATTTAAAGGATCAGTTAATTGCATATATTGGAAATAAAAGAAGGTTGTTGCCTTTCTTAGAGTCTGTTATTGAAAGACTTGATACTAAAAAAAATGGTTTTCTTGACCTGTTTGCTGGTAGTTCCTCTGTATCAAGGCTTGCTAAAAAACTTGGTTTTAGTGTTTATTCCAATGACTGGGAGTTCTATTCTTATGTTATCAATAAGGCTTATATAGAGACAGACTTAAATGAAATTGATATACTTTTTTCTGACTTTGGTGGCATAGATAATCTACTAAACTATTTAAACTCGTTGGATAAACCTAAAGAACCTTACATAAGTCTTTATTATGCCCCATTATCTGATAATCCTGATCCTAATAGGGAAAGAATGTTTTATACAAGAGAAAATGCTTTAAGAATAGATGCTATTAGAGATTGGATAGAAGATAATTTTAAAGAATGGAATAAAGAAAAGTTTATATTAGTTGCAATATTGTTATACGAGGCTGCAACTCATACAAACACATCAGGTGTTTTTAAGGCTTATCACAATGGTTTTGGTGGACATGGAAAAGATGCACTTTCGAGGATACTTAGCCCAATAAGACTTGAAAAACCTGTTTTCTATCCTAATATTGATGGAAAAGAGTATAAAGTATTTAAAGAGGATGCTAACAGACTTGTTAGTACTTTGGACTGGGAAAAGATAGAGATAACTTATATTGACCCACCTTATAACCAACATCAGTATGGCTCAAACTATCATCTTCTAAATACAATAGCATTATGGGATAAGCCTTATATTTCTAATGAAAACAGGGCTAGTCTAGTTTTTAGAGACTTGATAAATAATATAAGATCTAGATATATACTTATAAGTTATAACACAGAGGGTATAGTACCTATAGAGGAATTGATAGATATACTTAGGGAAAAGGGACAGGTACAGATTTATTCTAACTATTACGTGAAATATAGAGGTGGGAGACAAAGTATAGAGAGAAAAATAAGAAACATAGAGTTTTTAATAGTTGTTGATACTACTAAAGACTTTGATGATAGAATGATAGATAACCTTAACTCTATTATATACAGAAAGAAGATTGAGACTCTGATTGATATGTGCTTGGATGTGGAGAAACTTGAAAAAAAAGGGTGGAAAAGGTTTTTAGGTTACTTACAAAAAGATAAGTGTAGGATATTTCTTGAGAATGATATTATAATAAAAGAGATAGAGGGAATTGTTGAGAAGGTAAGCCTTGATGAGATTAATGATGCTATACTTTCAAGGGATAAGGAGATAAAAAGGCTAATATCTATAAACCCAAGTTTCTATAAAGATAGAATAATCAACTCTCTTAACAAACTCAATCATAGAAAGTATAAAGGGGTTTTTACAGAGGCTCTTGATGTTGTGAAAAAGTTTTTTAATTATGATAAAAGACTTGATAGAGTTATTGATATTGCTAAAAAGAGAAAGGTTATTTGATTTGTCACTTAAAACCTTAAGAAAAAAGCGAAAAACGGGAAATAAGTTTTTGTCCTAAAGGCTAATCTTTCGGGTATTTAAGAAATATAAATTATATTTTAATGTGAAAGAATACAACACTTTAAAATTTATTAATGCTGATTTAACACATTAATGGATATCTGGCTTATTATTTTTAATGATTGTAAAATTTTTTATAAAATTTTATTTTTTAGTTATTTTTATAATTAAGGTACATCTTTTTAAAATATGTCTTTTTAATGAGGTAAAGAATGAAAAAAATACTTATATTTTTCCTTTTCTTGTATTTTAACCTTCATGCAGCATTTGACCCTGGTGATATATTGAGTGCAACAAAAAGGTTAATGGGACTTATAAACCTTTTTAAAACTAGATGGGAAATTATGAAAAACTCAAAGTCTATATCTGAGCTTATAAAAGATAAAAACAAAGATAATGAAGAAAATGAAAACGATGGTTATGAAAATAATGGACAGAATATTTCAAAAAAAGATATACGTGAGTTTTATTACTATCTTAATAAGAGGTGGATATTCTAAAAATGTTGATCTTTTCTTTAGATATGACTATATACCTAAGTTTGATGTAAAGACAGTTTTTGGTGATAATCAGTTTGATATGAACTATATAACTTTATCTGGTATGGTTAAGTTTGATGATCTTATAAAGACAGACTTTTTTTCCTGGGGAGCAGGTATATCTATAAGTGGTGCAAGGTATGGTCTTACCAAGAAGGTTGAACTTGGAGGACCTAATGGTGAAAAGTATACAACAATAGATATGGCTTATAATCAAGTGTATGATGACCTTGTTGTTTTTTCAAATATTATTAAACCATTTGGTGATATACATATTGGCATTCTCTTTAATAGAGACCTTGATATTGGGCTTGATAATGTTATAGGTACTTCAGATGATAAAGAAAATAATTTTAAGACTTTATTCTTAAATACAAACTTATTTAACGTTTCTCTTATGTTAGGCTACACTTATAAGAATAATGAATACAATTATTTTGACTTGGGTTTTCAGGTTACAGACATGTTATATGATTATACTGATATTATTAAAAACAGGTATTTATGGCCTGACTTTAGTATAGGCTATGTATACAGTAAGAATGACTTTGAAGAACTTGCTAATCATGTGTTGTATTTTAATTTTATGTACAGTACTTATTCTTACTTTTATATAAAACTTAAGGCTGGTATACCATTGTATGGGCAAGAGGGTCTTGAGAAAGAGGTTGGTATTAAAGAACTATCGGGTGAAATTGGCTTTCATCCAAAGTTTGCTAAGATTGCAAGAAACCCACAGGACTATTATGGAGATGATTATTATGGTTCTTTCTTTTATTATATTATATTTGGTATGAGTCTGTATAATGATAACAGGTTTATTAACTTTGGAAATGATGATGCTACGGTTATAGGTTGGATGGTTGGTTTTAGGGTTAACTTTTCTTTATTTATAGGTGGTTTTGATGGTATAATAAAGTTTTATCATAACTATTCTGATAAACTTAGTTCTATGATAGAGTGTTATGGAAAAAATTATCTTGAGTTTTCAATACAGATTGGTTTTTAGGGAGGGCTTATATGAGACCTTTTATTATTTTTATTCTTTTTACTTCGCTTATTGGTTGTTCCAAGATTTTAGGTAGAATGTTTGATGAGGATGAAAAAACTGACTTTAGTATATCTAGCTATGGCATAAGTAAAAATACTGTTATTATTCAAATACCAAAGACTGACCATACACCTATAAAGTCTTTATCAGGTGCTGGTGAGTACTTTTATGGTTATTTTATATATAGGAGTGAGGTTTCACCTTATGAGGGGTATACACTTATAGGATTTGATTCAAGGCCTGATTATAATAACTCTTATACAGAAGACTATGTAACAGGTAAAATTACTAATGGAGTTGAGGGCTCTTTATCTGGTGATTCTTCCCCTGCTGTATTTGTTGATACCTGCACAGGTGGTAAAATATATTATTATCGTGTCCTTGTAGGCTATAAAAAATATAATGGAGTTAGCTGGGAGGGTGAACTCAAAGAAAAAGGTATAAGTGGTTGGACAGGTTCTCTATGTCCAATAGATGTTTTATACCAACCTTAGTTTTTGGGTTAATACTTTTGTTTAAGGATTTATTATATTAGTATATTAAAACTTTAAAATACCAAATATATGTTTTATACTTAGTCTATAAAAGAATATTTTAAAATTTTAGATTAAAATTTTAGTTTTTTAATCTTTATATAGAGATAAAGACCTTTGAATATTTGTCTTATTTTTAATTTAAAGTACATATCTTTTTTCTCTTAGGCCAAAAGAGAATAAAAAAGTTTTTGTCCTAAAAAATAATTTCTAAACTATTATAACAATAATTCATACAGCAAAATAGTATATGCTTAAAATGATTAAAACTAATTTCTAAGAATTGAATGCTCACAAACTGATTTTTAGGCAATTATCAAAGTTTGTTTTTAAGTATTGGCTAAATTAAACAAAAGAATCGATCTTAACACTAATTTTGAATGGTAATAATATTTTTTAGATTTTGTTAAGTCTTAAAATATTAAATTTTGATTATTAAAATTTTTAGTAGAGGAGATTGTCATGTCTTTTATTGCAGAAGTTAAAGCCAGAGAGGTTTTAGACTCAAGAGGAAATCCAACTGTTGAAGTTGATGTTTATTTAGATGATGGCACTTTAGGTAGGGCGATTGTTCCTTCAGGTGCTTCAACCGGTGAAAAAGAGGCTGTTGAGTTAAGAGATAATGATAAGAGGTATAAAGGTAAAGGTGTGTTAAAGGCTGTTCAAAATGTAAATGATGTTATTCAAGAAGAGATAATAGGTCTTTCTGTATTAAACCAGAGAGAGATAGATAGTATAATGATTAACCTTGATGGGACAAAGAACAAGAGCAAACTTGGGGCAAATGCTATACTTGGTGTTTCTCTTGCTGTTGCAAAGGCTGCTGCAAATTATTTAGGCTTACCACTTTATAGATATATAGGTGGTGTTAACACTAAGATAATGCCAGTCCCTATGGCTAATATATTAAACGGGGGAGCACATGCTGATAACAATGTTGACTTCCAAGAGTTTTTAATAATGCCAGTATCAAGCCCTACTATAACTGAGGCAATAAGGACAGGCTCTGAGATTTTTCATACATTAAAGTCTATACTAAAAGATAAAGGGTATTCAACATCAGTTGGAGATGAGGGTGGATTTGCACCAAACTTAAAGTCTAATGTTGAGGCAATAGAGTTAATATTGATGGCTATTGAAAAGGCTGGGTATAAACCAGGTGAGGATGTTTTTATTGCACTTGATATTGCAGCAAGTGAGTTTTATGATGATAAAAAGGGTAAATACATACTTAAGAAGTCAACAAAAGAGGAATTGACATCAGAACAACTTATTAGCATATATAAAGATATTGTATCAAAGTATCCAATAATATCGATAGAAGATGGGATGTCTGAGCATGACTGGGAAGGCTGGAAAAAACTTACAAAAGAACTTGGATCTAAAATTCAGTTGATTGGTGATGATATTTTTGTCACTAATGTTGAAATATTTGAAGAGGGCATAAAAAACAATATTGCTAACTCAATACTTATAAAGGTTAATCAGATTGGAACATTAACAGAGACACTTGATGCTATTGAAATGGCAAAGACAAATGGTTATACTGCTGTTATTTCTCATAGGAGTGGAGAAACTGAGGATTCAACTATTGCAGATATTGCTGTTGCTATGAATACAGGACAGATAAAAACTGGCTCTTTCTCAAGGACTGATAGGATTGCAAAGTATAATCAACTGATAAGAATAGAGGAAGAATTGGAAGGCAATAGTATATATCCAGGTAAGAAAGCATTTTATAACCTATTTAAATAATCCAGCCCCCCTCTGGGGTTTTATTCTTTTTAACTATCAAATCAAAAGTTCTGATTTATAAGAGAAGTCTATAGTCTATTTAAAATTTTAAACTAAAATTTTAGGTGATTGTTTAATACAAGATTTTTTAATTAAAGCTAGCTTTTTATATAGAAGATTGTAAGCCTTATTAAGAAAAACTAGATTATCTTAGTTATTTTTTACATTGTGAAGTTTTAAGTTTATTTTTTATAAAACCTGAGTTTCTTATGTTTTTTAATATATTTTATTTTTTACTCTTTTTATACACGAAACCTTAAAGAATTTATTTTTAGTTCATAAATTAGAGTGTATAATGCTTAAGATGATTTATACTGTTTTTTAATCTTAAATAAATATTTTATTTTTTTATCTTGATTTTTTAAATTTCTTTAAGTTTTAGTAAATTCATTTATTTTATACTTTTTTGGAGAATAGAGTGGAACTTAAAAAGTCTTTGAATTTTTCTTTTTTTGGTCTAAAAGAAAGGAGTGAACTTGAGGATAGTGTTATAGAGGTTCTTAATTCTATCAATAAGACAGCCCTAAGTCATTATATAAACTATATACTTTCAGAGGCTGCAACAAATGCTGCTAAGGCTAATCTTAAAAAAGCATATATGGAAGATAAAAAAATAAACATTAATGATGATTTAGAATATCAAAAGGCTTTAGAAGAGTTTAAAAAAGTTCTTGATAAAGAGCCACAAAAATTAGAAGATACTTCTAGGATTAAGGGATTTTTTATAAAGATAGAAATATATCTTGATGGTGATAAACTAGTTTTTTTTGTCATAAACAATAGTCCACTACTTGAAAAAGAGAAGAAGAGAATACTTGAAAAGTATGTTGCTGCAAGAAAGTTTAAGAGTGTGGAAGATGCAATGATGAATGCTTATGATGCATCTGAGGGTGCTGGTTTTGGTCTTATAATAAGTTTATTAATGCTAAGAAAAATAGATCTTGATGATACTTATCTAAAGTTTTTTTCTGATTCAACAAAGACAGTGTTTAGGCTTTCTATACCAATATCTGTATTGACAGAAGAAGAGAAAGACTTTTTATCGGATAGTATTAAAAAAGAGATAGAGTTTATACCTCAGTTTCCTGAAAATATAATAAGACTTCAAAAAATATTAGATGATCCAGAATCTGACTTTAAAGATGTTTTTGTTATAATAAAACAAGACCCTGCACTCGTTGCAGACTTATTGAGGGTTGTGAACTCTGCTGCATATGGTTTTTCTAAAGAGATAAAGACTGTTGAAGATGCTGTTAAAATGATAGGATTTAGGGGAATAAAAAATCTTGTATTAGGTTACACTACAAAAAATATACTTATGTCTCATTATAAGCTTAAAGAAGTGAGAGACATAATGGACCATTCTAATGAGGTTGCAATAATTGCAGGAATAATTATATCAAAGTTTGGTATAAGAAATATTGTTGAAGAGTTTTATATTTCCTCACTCTTACATGATATAGGAAAGATAATAGTTTTTGCTGTTGATCCATCTTTCTTTAAAAAGATACAGAAGTTTGCTGAGAGTAAGGGTTTAAAACCTGAACTTATAGATAATATACTCATAGGTTACAATCACTCAGTGATAGGTGAGATTTTGGCCAAAAAATGGAACTTTCCTGATTTTGTGATAGAGGCAATAAGGTATCACCACCTCCCAACAGAGGCATCAGAAAAAAACATAGAACTTGTTTTCACTATATACCTATCAAATATTATATACTATTATAAAAGGAGTGAATACTCTTTTGAAGATATAAATATTCAGGTCCTTAAAAGGTTTAACATTAATAAAAAAGAGGAAATGGATAACCTAGTAAAATATATATATGAGGCTATGAGAAATAAATAAATACTTTTATTTATTTTTAAGGTAGGAACTTTAGGAACTTTGAATTGCTTATCTTTCGCTTTTTTGTTTTTATATTTTTTTTATTATCTTGTGTTTCAAGACCTAACCCTAATGATGAGTTCAGTATTTTAGAAGGAATATCTGAAATAACATCTTTTATCAAAAATATGAATAACCCCTATGGTGTCTTACCTAATGAGTTTAATGGAGTTTTTCAAAACAATAATATAATTTATAAAAATTATGGAGATATTATCATACCTTCAATTGCTAACAGATATTATGAGTTTTTTGTCTTTGATAGGAATAATTCTTTGTTTATTTTTGGTAAAGACCCTATGATTGCAATAAATATAAGTTCTAGCAAGTTTTATAATCATCTAAAAAATGAGTTTGACTGTATTGTCTCTGGAAATAAGGTTAACAATACAATATATTATTATGATAAAGTTGGGAGATATGAAATAGGTGTAATGTTTGCACCAAATGAGATAAAGAGGTGGGATGTTGATAAAAGGATTACTCTTATAAAAGACCTTATATATTCAGCAAAAAAAGTAGTTTTTTTCTCCCTTGATATGAAAGACAGTATTTTATATTCAGACCTTACTTTTAACAAAAGTTATACTATTTTTTATCCAAATACTATTTCTTCTATATACCCTGGTATTTCCATTGCCAAAACCATTGACTTCAGTTTTATAATAGGGCAAGATATTGAACTTAATGACAGTCTCTTAAAAAACTTTAGGGGTTATAGTCTTGATCCTAATGACTTAAAGAAAGACTTTTTTATTGTTTTTTCTTCTCCAATAGGTACATCAAGTGGAAGTGTTGATGATGGTAATTATTTTAAACCTAATTATGGAAATTACAGTTTTGTACTTGTTATAAAAGGAGATTTGTCTAAGTTTTTTAATTTCTTGTCAGCAAAAGGATTTTATTTTAAAAATTTTGAATTAAAATT
>Ga0308395_1002263_pt1 | contig 11204 bp, 13 predicted proteins | sample Hotspr20SampleP4_FD_202097 | JGI IMG/M metagenome (GOLD analysis project Ga0308395, IMG submission 202097) | Hot spring phototrophic mat microbial communities from Mushroom Spring, Yellowstone National Park, Wyoming, United States - 20050930_P4 ...
TCGCCATCCTGGATGTGATCCGGCCGCGCATCGCCGCGGACTATGGGGTGCGCATTGCGGATGAAAGCCTCAAGGAGGCTGCTAAGCTGGCCGGGCGCTATCTGACCGACACACCTCTGCCGGCGAGCGCGGTGCATCTATTGCATCGTGCTTGCGCTATGGTGCATATGGGGCTGCGTTCCGCTGCCGGCCGGCAGATGGGGATGGCCGGGGATGAAACGGTGGATGCCGAGGATGTGATGCTCACGGTCAGCCAGATGACCGGCATACCGGTCAGGCGGCTCGGTGCCGACGAGCGCACCCGGTACGCGAATATGGTGGAACACTTGCGACAGCGCATCATCGGGCAAGATGAGGCGGTGCTGGCGGTGAGTCGTGCCGTGAAGATGGCGCGCGCCGGTCTGAAAGATGCGCGCCGGCCCATCGGCGCCTTCTTCTTTCTCGGCCCCACCGGGGTGGGCAAAACCGAGCTGGCCAAGGCGCTGGCCGAGTTCCTGTTCGGCAGCGAGGATGCCATGATCGTGTTGGATATGAGCGAGTTCCAGGACGAGAATGCAGTGAGCCGTCTGATCGGAGCACCGCCCGGCTACGTAGGCTACGAGGAAGGTGGCCAGCTGACGGATAAAGTCGCCCGCATGCCCTATGCGGTGGTGCTGTTTGACGAGGCGGAGAAGGCACATCCGCGTGTGCTGGACGTGTTGCTACAGGTCATGGAAGAGGGGCGGTTGACCGATGGGCGGGGACGCACCGTCAGCTTTGCCGAGACGGTGATCATCCTGACCAGCAATATCGGCAGTCAATACCTGTCTGATCCCCAGCTTCCCGTTGCCGTGGCACGCGAGGCGGCACAGGAGGAATTAAAGCGCCATTTTCGGCCGGAATTTCTCAACCGTTTCAACGAGATCGTCTTCTTCAACCGTCTGGACGAAGCGACCCTGCGCCAGATTCTGGACTTATTGCTCAAGAAGGAGAGTGCATTAGCCGCCGAGCGCGCCATCACGTTGGAAGTCACCGAGACGGCGCGCTCATGGTTATTGCGTCAGAACGACCAACCGGAATGGGGCGCCCGGCCGCTGCGCCGCATCATCGAGCGCCATATCCGTGAGCCTCTGGCGGACTGGATCCTGCGCGAAAACCCGGCGCCGGGCGCTGTGGCGCGGTTTGATGTGCAAGGGGATCGGCTGGTGCTTCTTGCTGCGCGAGATGGAATCGCCTAGCGCGTCTCCGGGATGTGCGCTATGACTCTTCCTCTTCTTCCTCACGCTCTGGCCGCCGTCTGACGACCTCTGGCTCCTCCATCGGGGCCTCCTCGACCGCTTCCTCTACCACCTCAGCGATGCGCGGTGCCTCGATGCGTGCGATCATCGTCTCCGGATCTGTCAGCACGGTGACCGTCTCCGGCAGCTTCAGGTCGCCCACCGTGATGGCATCGTGGAAGTGTCTCAGCACGCTCAGATCCACCTCAATGGCCGGGGGCAGATCGGCCGGGAAGCAGTGCACCTCGATGCGATCAATGCCGTACACCAAGATGCCCCCGAGGTCTTTCACCGCCGGTGCCTCGCCGATGAGATGTAGCGGCACCTCCGCGGTGATCTTCTCGGTCATGACCACCTGTTGGAAGTCGACGTGGATGATGTGATGGCGCAGCAGGTCACGTTGCACCTCGCGTGTCAGCACTGAGACAGGTTCGCGGTCGGCGATTTGCAGCTTGATCAGCTTGCTGCCGCCAGCGCGGGCGAGGGTCTTTTGCAATGCCTTTGCTTCGATTTGAATCGGGGTGGCGGGGTAGTGGCTGCCGTATACGACGGCGGGCACCCAACCCTCCGCCCTGAGACGTCGCACCTGTTTGCCGAAGTGTGTGCGCAGTTCTGCGCTCAGCTCAATCTGTTCCATTGCAACCATGCTCCTATGGGGGGAAATCCGAATTTCCCATGATAGTCGCGGCGAGGGATTTCGTCAATTTTGCCTGGTCACTGGTCACTGCGCGGGGTGGATTGGCCAGACCCTGTAGACACGGCTACCAAACGACTTGAACAGGATACCGGGTGATGTTCGGATCTGCGCTGATCAGAATCGCTTCTTCGACGATCGCTTGAGCAACGAGCAGACGATCGAAGGGGTCTCTGTGATAATCAGGTAGATTCTCCAAAGCCAGTACGCGCTCCAACGTGATGGGCATGATCTCGATGCCGTTTGTTTGCCGTTGACTTTCGACGATCTCGTGCAAGGATAAGTTGAGTTTCAATTTTCCCAATTGAAGTTTGATTTGCATCTCCCAAACGCTGACCACGCTGAGCAACAAGATGTTTTGGCGGTCCTGGCATAATGCAAGCGCTTGAGACGAGAGTTTGGCAGGTTCACTATCCCACCAGATAAATGTGTGCGTGTCCAACAGCAACTTCATGCACTGCCCGTCCAGAACACGTCAGGCAGAGGTTCATCAAAATCGGGGCTTGTCCAAATCGCCCCTGGGTGCATACCGGCAATGCGCGCGGAAATGGGCACGAGACGGGCGACCGGGGTCATTCCGTCTGTGAGGATCCACTCCACTCCTGAGCCCATTTGGGAGAGCAACTCTTGTAAGCGCGCTTGCGCCTCCTTTATATCAATCCTTCTGGTTACCACGTTCCTTTCTCCTTGAGCCGACACATTATAAGGCGCCGCTTTACGGCTGGCGCTTCGGCTGCACTATATAGTCAGAAACAGCCAGAAACCTTCTTCTACAAAAAGTACCTCCAGGCGTATGTTGGGCTTGACGTTATTATAGGACTTGCTCGTGGTAGATGTCAATGGGGTTTGAGGGTGTTGAAAAAGTGGGCTGAAAAGTGTGATGCTGCCCTGGCAGGGCGTTTATGGACTTCACCGCCGTCACCGCTACACTGGTGATCGTCTCCGCCGCCGCGTTCAGGCTGGCGTGTACCTGGTAGCCATAGAAATACTCCTCCCGCACCACCCGCGCCCCTCTTTCATCCCCCAGCGCGCACCCCATCGCGCGGCGGCGGAGCAGCCGCCATGCGCGCTTCCTCCTTCGCCACATTCACATTCGCCACCACGGGCGTGCGATCCACAACCTGGATCGTGTCCAGGCACACCCCGCGCGCCTGTGCCTGCCGGATGATCTCCGCCAACAACCCCTGTAAACACGCCTCCTGCCCACGCGTCACAATGCGCGCCTTGAAGGCGCTCAACGTGGTGTGATTCGGCGCGCGCTCGTCCGCCGCCACACCCACAAACCAGCGCGCCGGCAAGTTCTCCTGCACATACACCTCCACCTGCCGTTCGGACAGATTGTACAGATAGGCCAAAAGCAGCATCTTCAACACGGTCTCCGGCGGATAGGGCGGCCGCCTGAACTCCCCATGCCCCTCATACAGCGCGAGCAACCGCGCACCGAAGATCTGCCAACCGATCACCCGATCTAACCGGCGCAGCGAGAGGTCTTGGTGCACTGCGTGTTCATAGAGGAAATCGCCCCAGAGCGAGCCCCTTCCTGTCCTCTTGAGGCGCTTCTCACTCATCGTATCCCTACGGCAGGATTTTTGTCCCCCATTCTACCCTATCCGTTCACCCTGCCCGAATTCTTAAAGGACGTTTTCAACGCCCTTATTTTGACGATACAAGCAAAAGCCTTATAATGAGCCATAAGGACTAAACCGGTCGAGTTGTTCCGCAGCACGCGGGGCCGATCGGGATGAGGACAAGAATGTCTGTTTATTTGCACAGACCACACTAAGGTAAGCAAAAGGAGGAATCGATGAGCAACCAGAGTGGTATCCACACATTACCCCCGCTACCCTACGCCGAAAACGCGCTGGAGCCGATCATTTCTGCCACCACGATCAGTTTTCACTACGGGAAGCATCATCGTGCTTATCTGGACAACACGAACAAGCTCATTGCAGGCACCGAGCTCGCTGATTTGAGCTTGGAGGATCTCATCCGTACAGTGGCGGGCAAGCCGGACAAGGTGGCCATCTTCAACAATGCCGCGCAGACCTGGAACCATACTTTCTACTGGAACAGTTTGCGGCCCAACGGCGGCGGTGAGCCACCGGCAGCTCTGAAACAAGCTATTCAAGCGGCATTCGGAGATATGGAGAAGTTCAAGCAAGAGTTCGCCAATGCCGCGGTGACCCAATTCGGCAGCGGTTGGGCCTGGTTGGTGCGCGACGGTGATACGTTGAAGGTGGTCAAGACGGGCAACGCCGAGACGCCCCTGGTATCCGGGATGAAACCCCTGCTCACCATTGACGTATGGGAGCATGCGTATTACCTGGACTATCAGAACCGGCGCGCCGACTACGTCAATGCTGTCATCGAAAAGTTGCTGAACTGGGAGTTCGCACTGGCGAATTGGGGATGAGCGGCGAATAATATCCCCAGATGTCGAAAAGCGCGAAATCTCCTTTTCGCGCTTTTCGTTTGTTGGTGCTAGCTGCCCCCTACGGGCATGGTCGGCGACGCCCAGGTTAAACCTGGCTCGCCATTCGCGCGACAAACGCCTATGTCCCCGCATGCATCGTAGAGCGCGACATGCCTTACAACATCTTATGGGCACGATACCAGTGCCAGGCATCCGCCACCGCTTGTCGGAAGGGAGTCTGAGGTAGTCCTAGCTCGCGGATCGCCTTGGCACAACGGTAATAAAAGTATTTACCGCCCAGGCGCACCTGATCACCGGTGACCAGGGGGTCATGGGTACGTGTTAAGATGTTGAGAGCGTCGATCAGGCGTGCCACGATGGGCAGCGACCACATAGGCAGGGTGAGCAACGGCGGCGGCGCGCCGGTGACCTCGGCGATGATCTCCGCTGCGCGGCGGTGGGTGAGGTTCTCGCCGCCCAGGATGTAGCGCTCACCGGTGCGACCCCTTTCAGCGGCGGCGAGGTGGCCTGCCACCACGTCCTGCACGTGGACCAAATTACTGCCTCCGGGTGGCAGGATGCGCAGCTGCCCACGCACCGCTGCTCGGATGGCACTGCCTGAGACAAAATTCAGATCGCCCGGGCCCAGCACGATGGTCGGATTGACAATCACGGCGGAGAGACCCTGTTCCACTCCGCGCTGCACCTCTTGTTCGGCCAGCTGTTTGCTGTGGCCATAGACAAACCAGCGGAGGGAATCGGGCAGCTGCTGCGTCTCGTCCGCTGGCGCGTCGGGATGTGGCGCGGGGCCAATGGCAGCAGACGAGCTGGTGTACACCAGGCGCTCCACACCACATTGGAGAGCGGCTTGCACCACATTGCGCGTCCCTTCAACGTTGACGCGATAGACCCACGCTGCGTGATTGCGCCAATACTGCGCCACGGCGGCCACGTGAAACACCAGTGCGCAACTCTGCATCGCCGCGCGCAACGAATCGGGGTCAAGGATGTCTCCAACAACACGTTCCACAGGCAGGCCCTCGAGCGCGTCCAATCGCGACGTGGGGCGGCACAGTACACGCACGTGCGCGCCGCGTTCTACCAGCGCCCGCGCTAAGTTGGCTCCGACAAACCCAGTGGCACCTGTGATCAATACTCGCATCGTGTTATCCCTTACGATCGCGGGAACGCTCGTGTAGCTCCATAATGCGAGAATTATAGGGTCTACAGGGGAGAAGTCAACGTAGAGGGGAAGCGGAGAGGGCTCAGGCTTCTCACTTCTCAAATGCTCCACACCAATAGGACGGAGCAGCGGTTTCAAACCCCGATCACACCTGATGGGCCCATTGCTCCTCGTTTTTGCTCAGCGGGCCAGCTCTATGATACCCCCTTATGGGCGAATTGAAAATTCCCGAGCCACTTTCTTCTCATCGCTATTGACATCTGCTCAATCAGTGGTATAATATCATATGTATGATGTATGACCAGAAAGCATCTTACGATGCCATCTATGATGCAGGACTCCCCCTTTTTCTCGTCTCACTTGGCTGGAACGATAGTGACTTGAAAGCTTTGATGCTGAAGGCATACAACTGCTTGGAGTACGAAGAAGTTCCAGATCCCCAGATTGCCCCGGATGAAGTCCTATTATGCGTCAAAGCGTGCGGCATCTGGTGGTGGTGACGTGCACGGAATCGACGGGAGCACAGGGCGCCGCATTCCTCTTGATTATTATGGGCCATGAGGCGGCTGGCGTTATCGCCCAGATCGGAGCCGCGGTGTCCGAATGGAAGATAGGCGATCCGGTTATATTTGACATAACTCTTCTCGGTGCCGAAGGGTTGAGACTGTAGGATCACGGAATGAACCTCTGTCTTGTGCGTGAGAGCGCCGTGCAGAGTCTGTCGTTTCCAGAAGACGAACAACCAATCCAGAGCGGGAGGAACAGATATGGAAATAACCAGGGAAATGATGTTGGAGATGTATCGTCGCATGGTGCGTATTCGGGAATTCGAGCTCGCAGCAATTGATCTGTTTAAGCGCGGCATGGTGAAAGGAGCCATTCATGCCTACATCGGGCAGGAGGCATCAGCAGTGGGGGTATGTATGGCTTTGCGCAAGGATGACCTCATTGCAGGCACACACCGCAGCCATGGCCACAATATTGCCAAAGGTGCTGACACCAAGAAAATGATGGCAGAGATCCTGGGCAAGGAGACCGGATACTGTAAAGGGCGTGGCGGTTCAATGCACATTGCCGCCTTCGATACGGGTAGTTTGGGAGCGTTGGCCGTAGTGGGCGCCGGTATCCCCATTGCGGTGGGGGCTGCGTTGGCCTTTAAGTTGCGCGGTGAGGATCGTGTTGCGGTGCCCTTCACCGGTGACGCTGGCTGCAACACGGGCAACTGGCATGAAGGGTTAAACATGGCCTCGATCTGGGACCTACCAGTGGTGTTTGTCCTGGAGAATAACCAGTATGGTGTGTCCACTCGCATCACCAACAGCTGTAAGATCAAAGATCTATCACTGCGTGCTCAATCTTATGGGATTCCGGGTGTGCGTGTGGATGGCTTCGACGTGCTGGCGGTGTATCAAGCGGCTAGAGAGGCGGTGGAACGCGCGCGTCGGGGCGAAGGGCCCACCTTGCTGGTGACCGAATCCTATCGCTTCGAAGGGCACTACGCGGGCGAGCCAGAGGTCTATCGCGACCGAGCGGAGGTCCAAGAGTGGCGTAAGAAGGATCCTATTCCTCGTTTTCGCCGCTATCTGCTCGAAAATGGGGTAGCCAATGAGAGCGAAGTGGCCGCGATCGAGGCGGAAGTGAAGCAAGAGATTGCCGATGCGGTGAAATTTGCCCAGGAAAGCCCACAACCCGATCCCGCTACTGCAATGGATTATATTTACGCTTGACAGCAGGAGATAGACGATGGCCACAGTGCAAAAGGACGCGGTATCACTGGGCGTTACCAAGCCCACTATGTCACCTGATCTCATCGTGCAAGTCCCACCGGGTGTACCTGCCAAGGAGATGTCCTACCAGGAAGCAATCCGGGAGGCACTCCGCGAAGAGATGCTGCGCGATCCCAGCGTTTTCCTGCTGGGCGAAGACATAGGCAAGCATGGGGGCGCCTTTGGGGTGACGCGCACGTTATATGATCAGTTCGGTCCGGAACGCGTGCGCAACACCCCCATTTCGGAAAATACCATCGCCGGTGCTGCCATCGGGGCGGCGCTGGTGGGGATGCGCCCCGTGGCGGAAATCATGTTCGTTGACTTCTCCGGACTGGCAATTGACCAGATTGCAAACCAGGCAGCCAAGCTGCGTTTTATGACGGGCGGGCAGTGCAAGGTGCCTATGGTAGTGCGCATGCCTCAGGGCGGCGGTGCTGGCAAGAGCACAGCCGCACAACACTCTCAGAGCTTGGAGGTATGGTATGCCCACATCCCCGGCTTGAAGGTGGTGTTTCCCTCCACACCGTATGATGCCAAGGGCCTGCTCAAGGCGGCGATTCGGGATGACAACCCCGTCGTCTTCTTGGAGCAAAAGTTCCTCTACTCATTCCGCGGTCTGGTTCCGGAAGAGGATTATGTGCTCCCTTTGGGTAAGTGCGACGTCAAACGCCAGGGTTCCGATGTCACAGTGGTGGCTTCCGGCTACATGGTGTGGCACGCCATGGCCGCTGCAAAGCAGCTGGAACAAGAAGGTATCAGCGTCGAGGTGGTGGACGTATGCACCATCAGCCCATTGGACGAAGAGACGATCGGTCGCTCTGTCCGGAAGACAGGACGGGCAGTGGTGGTGGCTGAAGCGGTGCGTTCCTATGGGCCGGCCAGCGAGTGGGCGATGGTGATCATCGAGCAAGCGTTCGACTACCTCAAAGCTCCTATTGTGCGGTTGACAGGACGTTTCTCGCCCGTGCCCTTTGCCGATAGCATCGAAAAGGGATTCTGGCCGGACACTGAAGATGTGGTGCAGGCAATTCGCAAGGTAATGAGCTATTGAGCTACCTTCTGGGGCAGAGTTAAGAGGGCACATTGATCAAGATTGCAGCCACCATCGGAACGCCGGATTTGCGCACGGAAACCCTAGCTCTCTACAGCGGAGATGTTGCCACAGCTCTGCGCAAAGTGGCAGCGCTTGGATACGACGGCGTCGAGTTCATGATGCGCGATCCTACCCAGCTGGATGGTGCTCGGCTGCGTCGTTGGTTGGATGAGCAGAATTTGCAGTTGGCGGCTATCTGCACCGGTCACGTGTATGGCGAAGATGGTCTGGGTCTGGTAGGCCCTGATGTGGAAGCCTGCCGACAGGCGATGGAGCGGATGAAAGCCATTGTTGACTTTGCAGCAACCTACTTCGAAAAGGGGACGATTGTCACAATTGGGCGTTCCCGCGGCCCCGGTTACGTGGATGATCCGGATAGATCGCTGGCCGATATGGAGGCTGCCTTTGGTGAGCTGGCCGACTACGCTGCGCCGCGAGGGATTCGCCTGGTGCTCGAGCCCATCAACGTGCATCAGGCGCGTTATATCCACACCACTCAGGAAGGCATCGTGATGGTGAAACGGGTCAATCGTCCCAACTTTGGGCTGATGCTGGACGTCTATCACATGAACATTGAGGACGTGAACATCTACGACAGTTTTCGCGAGGCGGATGGCCTGTGCTGGTTTGTGCACCTTGCCGACAACAATCGTCACTGGCCGGGCAGCGCTCATCTCGACTTCGAACAGATCGTGCGCGTTCTCGACGAGATAGGTTATTCGGGTTACGTGTCTACTGAGATTCTGCCTTGGCCCGACCCCGACACGGCAGCACGTGCCACGATTGAGTCACTGCGACGTTATATCCCCAGTGGCACAAGATAGATTGGACAACGAGGTGGACGCTTGCTTATGGCTGAGATGACTTCGCGCGAACGCGTTTGGGCCGCTGTCAATCACCAGGAGCCCGATCGGGTTCCATTGGACATCGGCGGCGGCAACAGCACCACGATGGTGGTAGAAAGCTACGAGCGGCTGAAACAGCACTTAGGCTTCAGAGCCCCAACGCAAGAGATGAGCAAAGTCTTCCGTCTGGCCCGCCTGGACGAAGAAGTGATGCAACGCCTCGGCAGCGATTGTCGCCCACTCCTGATGAAAGGACCACTTTACTGGGCATCTCCGCCATCGCCTCCGGACACTTTCGTGGACATCTGGGGGATTAGCTGGAGAAAGGTGAGATACGGGAACGGTTGCTACTATTGGGAGCTGGCCGGCCACCCGTTGGCAGAAGCAGACATCGCCGATCTGGATCGTCACCCGTGGCCCGACACGGATGATCCGGGTTACACGTACGGGCTTGCCGATGAGGCGCGTGATCTGTATGAGAACACTGACTACGCCATAATGGCTGATCCCATCTTCAAGAGCTTTTGGGAGCTCGGATATATGTTGCGCGGCCTGGAACTGTTCTTGGTGGATCTGGTCACAGCGCCTGAGTTTGTCACAGCATTGCTAGAAAGGCTGCTCATCATCAACGCTAGGTTGACAGCCCGTTTTCTGGATGCTGTGGGGCCTTACATCCAGGTATTTCGCATCGCAGATGATCTGGCCACCCAACGCGGGCCGTTGATGTCACCCCATACATTCCGTCAACTGCTCAAGCCTTTCTACAAGCGCTACATAGAGCTCGTTAAGTCGAAGACACCGGCTAAGATCTTCTTCCATAGTTGTGGCAATGTGACCGAACTGCTTGACGACCTGATCGAAATCGGAGTGGAGATCATCAATCCGGTGCAGGTGTCCGCAATGGGTGATACCGCCGCCCTAAAAGCTCGTTTTGGCGATCGCCTCGTGTTTTGGGGTGGCATTGATACCCAGCATGTATTACCCCATGGCAGTCCATCTGATGTAGAGGAAGAAGTGCGCCGGCGCGTCCGCGATCTCGCGCCGGGCGGAGGTTACGTTGCTGCTGCGGTGCACAATATCCAGCCCGATGTTCCGCCTCAGAATGTGCTCGCTATGGCAGAGGCAGTGCACAAGTATGGCGTCTATCCGCTCAGGATATGAGCACGGCAGGGTAGTTGTGCTGGAAAACCCTGGAGCAACAAACAAGAGATTGAGATCGTTGGCTTGATCTTCTGCGACATTCGTCTTGAACGGGAGGCACAGATGGCAGTTGAAGTTTTTATGCCTAAGATGACGGATCACATGGAATCTGGCGAGATCATCCGTTGGTTGGTCAAGGAAGGTGACAGAGTAGAACAGGGTCAAGTTATTATGGAGGTGATGACGGACAAAGTTGTAGCCGACCTCGAGGCGCCAGCTTCAGGCATCTTGAAAGGGGTCCGACCAGGTGCCGTGGACGGCGCCGCTATTCCGGTGGGCGAGACATTCGCCTACATCGCCGAACCGGATGAGGAGGTGCCTGTATTGCCACCGTTAGCACCTCATGTAGCTCCGGCTACTGAAGAGCCCTCAACGATTATAGAAGCAACGGCATCTACATCTGCTCAAACAGAGCCGGGACAAGTACTTGCTGCTCCGGCGGTGCGGCGTCTGGCGAAGGAACTGGGGGTTGATTTGGCCCTGGTGCGTGGAACCGGACCCGGCGGGCGCATCCGAGAGGAGGATGTGCACGCTTTTGTTGAAGCGCGCAAATCACAGGAGATCACCGAAGAACCGGGAGCTGTGCGTGCTTCACCTCTTGCTCGCCGCCTTGCCCGCGAACTGGGGGTAGATCTCACCCAAGTGCGCGGCAGCGGCCCTGGTGGACGCATCCGTGAGGAAGATGTGCGTGCGTTTGCCGAGGCACAAAGAGCTCAAGCGATACCAGCCTCCGCAGCTGTACAAGCTGAAT
>Ga0308395_1002265_pt1 | contig 11194 bp, 12 predicted proteins | sample Hotspr20SampleP4_FD_202097 | JGI IMG/M metagenome (GOLD analysis project Ga0308395, IMG submission 202097) | Hot spring phototrophic mat microbial communities from Mushroom Spring, Yellowstone National Park, Wyoming, United States - 20050930_P4 ...
CCATTGATCAGGTGCCACCTGTACAATCATGCAGTCGCGGAAAAATTTATGGTATGGCGCTTTCATGATAACAGAATGGTTTTCCCAGCGTATGCCATCCTTTGATGTTGCATGGTGTAGTTTATGTGGCGACCAGAACATGTGATACATGGTGTCATGCTTTATAACATGCGGTGCCCACGCTAAATCATCAACATTGGCAACGGGTGCTTCTTCATGCATTATGGCATCAGGCGGAAATTTTTTACAAGATGCAACGGCAAAATAGGTTTCGGCATTGGGATCGCCATCGGTCTTTGATGTTATGCCAATTAAACGCCAGTTGTGTTGTGCATCCTGAAAAATGGTATGGTCATTAATGTAATAGCCATATATTTGTTGTTTAAAAATTGGGCGATAGTTACCGGCAATTACTGGCATGTAGATATCAGTTTTTTTGTTGTAAGCAAAGGCCTTTGCCTGCCCAACTATCGCACGCATCTTTGTCTTTTTGTTTATCTTTACAACGTTAAATGTTCCACCACTGCCTCGATACAGGTACGAACCAAATTGCGCTGTTCCAATTTTTTTGAAGCTGCCATCGTTATCTTGTAATTCAATGATGTATTCTTCTTCATCGGGATTGGCAATCCATCCCAGGTGAATCCAGCCGTTGCCGCTTAGACATTTTACTTTATAGTAAGCCTGTTTTTGTTGTACCAGCTCTTTGGGTATTGATCCATAAAAGTCAGTTTGCAAAGGAGCATCAACGTAAATGTAAATACCAATCTGACCAATGACAAAAATTGCTGCCAGTATACAGATTATATTGATGAGTGTTTTCATATATTTCATGCAAACCTCCCTAAAAAAAGCTTTATGTTATTTTTGCATATAAGCTCTTGCTTCCTTGATAAACACGGCAAATATATTTTCAAATACTGGATTTTCCTTGCGCATCATCTCAGGATGAAACATTATCCAGTTACTATCGCTTATAAAAATCCGTATGACATTGGCATGGTGAGCCTGCAGGGCATGGATATAATCTTTATTTATATCAATACCATATGGTAGCATCCTGGTTTGAATTGTTCCATACATAATGCCTATATAGGGAGCATTGGGGAATTCTTTAACCTGTGTGCATGAGATTGTGGTAACCAATAATAGAAGTAACCATAACCGTTTCATGATTTTCTCCTATGAAGTAATATATAATAATTATATAGTACTACAACGACTTGCTTATAAAATCAATAATTTAATAGTATGATGAGATGGGCTATTGGAGCATTGTATTAAAACAATTAAGTTGACTTTTTAAGTATGAGTTTTTGAATAGCAAAAAGTGAGTATATTATATTAAATCACTGTTAATTTCTAAAAGTATTTTTATGTACAAAAAATAATTAATGTACATCCCGCCGCCTCCGGCGGCGGGATGTGTACAAGTATTTATGTTAAATTATTGTTTAGGAATAAATACTAATATTAAAATTATAATTAGAAAGGAAACACAATGGAAAACCTTCTACAAAAATTAATTGTACCAGAACAGGTAAAAAAGTTATTACAGGTTACCAATGTAAGTGTGGCATACACAGTTGATGATTTGTTTGAGCTATCACTCAAATATGGGAATGATGGTGTTCAAAAAGTTGTGTATGATGTTCCTGGTAAAGGGGAATACTGTGAAGCTGTGGTAAACAAAGTCAAAAATGGTATTGCTGTGAATTACACTGAAGCGTACATGCGCAGGCGTGACCCTAATAGTATGGTTATTGGTGACCAGCTACCAACTGATAAGATAACCTACAATCAAAAGTTTGGTAAAGATTTTAATGAGCTAAAAAAAGAGACATTTGATTGGCTGCAGAAGCAGGATCTGGCACTTTTCTTCTTCAAAGCAGGGCAACTTGATGGGTGTTATGGTATGGCGATAGCTCCTGCAAATGCTGGTTTCTTTTGCTTAGGTTTAGGGATATTACAGGGGGTTATTGATATTAGGCAAGTTGAGGACCCTATACATATTAAATGTATATTATATATAGCACCAGTGTTCAGACATACACATTTTGATGGCAAGCAAATTGTTGTTCATTATAGAAGTGAAAATTTACATGAAATATACAGTTATAATTTATATCCCGGACCAAGTGCTAAGAAAGGCGTATATTCGGCACTGCTTGATTTTGGTGAAAAGGAAGGCTGGGTAACAAATCACTGCGCAATAGTGCAGGTCATTACTCCGTATGGCAACAAGACAACCATAATGCATGAAGGCGCAAGCGGGAGTGGTAAAAGTGAAACCAACGAGCATATTCACCGTGATATAGATGGAACAATTAAACTTGGTGAAAACATTGTTACTGGTGAAACGCTATCACTTGTTTTACCGCGAGGATGTTTTCTTAGACCTGTTGTTGATGACATGGGGTTATGTCATCCTTCTTTTCAGAAAAAAGATGGGTATATATATGTTAAAGATGCAGAAGCTGGCTGGTTTATACGGGTAAACCATATTGAACAATATGGCACTGACCCGGATATTGAATCGCTTTCAATTCATCCAAAGTTGCCCTTGATGTTCCTGAATATAGATGCGCAGCCATTCAGTACTGCACTGTTATGGGAACACATTGAAGATGATCCGGGCAAACCATGTCCAAATCCCCGATTTCTTGTTCCTCGCAATGCAATGCCCGATATTGTTAATAAACCAGTTCAGGTTCATATAAGGAGCTTTGGTGTCAGGACTCCCCCGTCAACAAAAGAAAATCCTAATTATGGAATAATTGGTCTGTTCCATATTTTACCACCAGCTTTGGCCTGGCTGTGGAGGCTTGTATCACCGCGCGGGCATGATAATCCAAGCATTGTTATGACTGCGGGTCTTGAATCCGAAGGTATTGGATCTTTTGGACCATTTTTAACTGGCAGAAAGGTTAATTTTGCTAATTTGCTACTTGAACAAATGATTGCATCACCAAAGGTAAAGTATGTTCTGGTACCTAATCAGTATATAGGTGCATGGAGGGTTGGATTTAATCCACAATGGATTATGCGCGAGTATTTAGCCCGGAGAGGTGGTGTAAAGTTTTTTGCTGATGAAGTGTCCCAATCACGATGTTCATTGTTGGGGTTTTCACTCAATAAAATAATTGTTGAAGGTATAGAGATTGAAAAATTTTTACTTAAACCTGAATTGCAAAACGAAGTAGGGGAAGAAACATATGATAAGGGTGCACAAATACTTATTGATTTCTTTAAGAAAGAGTTAACTGATTATTACAAAGACCCTGACATAATTCCTTTGGGTAAACAGATAATTGAATGCTGCTTGTCTGATGGCACAGTCAACGAGTATATGGATTTGCTTGAAGGTGATAGTTTTATTATTGAAGATTAGCTAATACTTTATGAGTGCTGCTTTATTTTTAGACAGGGATGGAACTATAATAAAAGATGTGGGTGATGTGAAATACATCACCCATGTTAAATTTTATGACTTTACGTTTGAAGCTTTACAAAAAGCACAAAAATTTTTCAAGCTGTTTATTATCACTAATCAACCCGGGATATCTAAAAACATTTTAACCCATAATGATGTTGTTAGCGTTCATGATTTCATAAAAAATGAACTATCCATGAATAAAATAACAATTGAGGAAATTTATTATTGCCCGCATGCAAAAGAAGATAACTGCCAATGCAGGAAGCCCAATACATTTTTTATTGATGAAGCAGTTGCCAAACACAAGATTAATGTAAACAATTCTTTTGTAATAGGGGATCATCCTTCTGATGTTATGCTTGCCAAACGTTGTGGTATGCAAGGAATATATGTGTTGACAGGACATGGCAGAAAGCATAGAAATGAAGTTGATAATGTAATTGTTAAAAAGAATTTATACTATGCAGTTGATTATATTTTAAAGAGTGTACAAGTATGAAAAAGCCATTTTTTGAAAAGCCTGCACGTATCTTTGCACACCGTGGATATTCAAAAGAATATCCTGAAAACACAGCAGTAGCGTTTGAAAAAGCAATTGAGTTAGGAGCAGATGTCATTGAAACAGATGCGCATCTTACTAAGGATGGACATGTGGTGATAGTTCATGATGAGGAACTATCGCACATAACCAATGGGAAAGGCAAGGTTAGCCAGCTTACATTAGAAGAAATAAAACAATTGGATGCGGCGTATTACTTTACTGTGGATGGCCAAAATCACCCCTACCGTGGCAAGGGAATTACAATCATGACATTAGATGAAATGCTTGCAGCATTTCCCCAGCAGCGATTTAATGTGGACCTGAAAGATAATAATACTGTGCTTGCTGAAAAATTTTGTGATGTTGTGTTGCAGCATAAAGCAGAACATAAGGTATTGGGAGCATCACAGTATGGAAAAAATTTGCAATATGTGCGTAAAAGAATTCCCACTATGGCTACATCGTTTGGGCTGTGGGGTGTGTTAGGGTTTTACTTTTTATTTAGATCTGGGCTTTTGGGCTTATTCAGAAATTTTCCTGGGGATGCGCTGCAGATACCGGAATATATTGGCCCATCGCATTTGGCCAATGGGGCACTGATACGCATGGCACATGATCGCGGCATACAGGTGGATGTGTGGACAATAAATCATGAGCGTGACATGCGGCGGCTTTTAGATGTTGATGTAGATGGGATAGTAACCGATGATGTGCCACTGTTACAAAAAGTGCTAAAAGATTACCCATTACAATAATTTAGATTATTTTTACGCCAACTTGTTGTATATGTTCTAATAAATTTTTATTTTTAATTTTATTTAAATTTATAACATCAAAGAAATAGGGTAAAGTGGTTTCTTCATTTAGATAGTATGCTATTAATCGCTCATCACCTGTAATGGCAAGGTCAATGTCACTTGCTTTTTTATGGCACCCTTTGGCACGGGAACCAAAGATGATGCATTGTGATACGCCATGTTCTTTTAAAATATCAATAATTTGTTTTAATTCTTCTTCAGTTAGTCCGAACATAGTAAATTAATATATAGCTATCATTATATGCGTGTCAAATAAAAATTGTACGGGTTGTTGGTATAATCAATAATAAAATTTTATTGACACTCTGAAACAATTTATTACTTTGACAAAATCACTTGCTGTGATATATTTCTTTCCATAATTAAAGTATCTTGCAATTTCGGGGCGTGGCTCAGTCCGGCTAGAGCGCGTGGTTTGGGACCATGAGGTCGGAGGTTCGAATCCTCTCGCCCCGAATTTTTATGCGCCAGTAGCTCAGCAGGATAGAGCAACGGCCTTCTAAGCCGTGGGTCACAGGTTCGAGTCCTGTCTGGCGTGCATCATTCTTTACACTTGCAGTGTTACCACAGGAAGCTTTTGGAATCTTCTTTAAATATTACTATCAAAAGAATATCCTTTGACCTTTGTATCTAAGTAGTGAACAATTTCATGTACTATCTCAATTGTTGCCTGTACAACCTGTGGTTCAACATATTCCAGTGTGTCATTCATTGTATGGTACACGCTGTCTTGCTTTTCAACCTCTGTTGGAAGCGCAATTAATGTTGTTGCTGTGGCACCGGCTTGGGCAAGCGGGGCAGCATCGGTGGCACCTGTTCCCGGATACATGGTAAATGGTTTGGCAGGATAGCCAATGCCATGAGCTATCGCCACACATTTTTTTGCAAATTTCTTTGAAAGCTTTACAAACCCATTGATGTCACTTGTTAAAAATTGTATCAGGTCAGCCTTATACAGGCTGTCAATGTTTATATGGAATGTTGGCATGCTGTTAATCATTTCAAAATATTCTTTTGCAAATGCCTTTGAGCCTTTAAGGCCGCTTTCCTCGGCATCAAAACTTACAAATATTAAACGGGTATAGTTTGGGCGATAGTTACTGTAAACTTTAGCTAATGCTGCGGAAATGGCACTTGCTATTAAATTGTCGCCGGCACCTGGCGTTGCGTTTTTGCTTTTAAAGAAAAGCATCTGCATGTTAGCAATGCCAAGCAGAATTATTGCTGCTACAAAGATACGATGCAAGGGGTCAGAGCCAAGCCAGTAAAAATTTAAAACCAGTAACCAACCAATGATAAGCGATAGTACCATTGAAAGAATGATTGATGCAACGCGTATGCGATAAGCCCTTGGTGTGGTGCGCATATAGCGGAATTCATACGCACTATCGTGATGGCCGCTTATGATAACCTGTTGGCGCACTTCCTTTTTTGGATTAATAAAGCCAATGGCATTGTATCCGGTTTTTGGTGTGTACAAAAAATCAAATGTGCCTTTGTAAAAAATAAACTGGCTTGTTGCCATGATGTTGGCAATGGTAAATCCCAATGCTGCGATAGTGTAACATTGTAAAAAGATGAGTATGACACATACAATATACATCCACGGCACAAGCGTAAGAAAGCCCAAAAACGCATTGGGATGTGTAACAAATGTATGAAGGCGCGATGTATCGCAAAACGCCTGATATAAAAATTGCAGTATGCGTGCCGTAATGTGCGTCTCAAAAGAACAGCTTGGCCGTGGTCCAATACAATCAATAATAGTCTTAGTGATTTTAAATGCAAAGTTAGTAGCTGAAGTACGTGTTTGTGTGTTCATAGGGCAAGTGTAATGTATGGTTGTAAAATGGTAAAGAAAAAAAGTATATAAGCTATGCTAAAATATTTTTTAGAAATCCTTGACTATTTGGCTATATTGCCAAATATAGGAAAATTCAAAATTATTAATCCTAACGGGGTGTGTATGGACCCATTGTTAAAACAAAAGTATGAAACACGTGCTGCAATTATGAAGGCACTGGCGCATCCAAGCAGGCTTTTAATGATTGAAGAGCTTGAAAAAGGGCCGCGGTGTGTATGTGAGTTACAGCAATTAGTTGGTGCTGATATGTCAACGGTGTCAAAACATCTTCTGGTGATGAAAAATGCCGGGCTGGTGTATGATGTTAAGCAGGGTACCACTGTATATTATCATCTCAGGGTTCAATGTGTGTTGGATTTTATTGAATGCGTTGATAGGGTTATTGAGCACAATGTGGCACAGCAGATGCAGGTGGCACAATGTTGCACAAGGGTTGTTAAGCAGTGATGGTAGATAAAAGACAACCTCACCCCCAGCCCCCTCTCCTTAGTAAGGCGAGGGGGGATGGAGAGTGGGAATGTCATCCTGAATCCCGATTGCATCGGGATGAAGGATCTCGTCTTTGTCATTAATAAGAGATTCTTCGTCCCCCGACATAGTCGGGTCCTCAGAATGACAGCGAGAGTCAATAGATTCCGGGAAAAACCGAAATGATGGTTGTGAAAATTTACATATTATAATGGGGTAGAAGTATGGACTGGAAGAGTGAGATTAAGAAATTGCTGTATATCGTTGCAACATTTCTTGTTTTTTACTATTTGCCAATTGGCAATCCACGGTTTGATAATGCTGTCTTTGAGGCATTGCATCTTACCAAATGGTATGCACAGGAACATGTGCTTTTGTGTTTAGTGCCTGCGTTTTTTATTGCAGGAGCTATCGCCGCATTTGTAAGCCAGAATAGTGTCATGAAATATTTAGGGCCCACTGCGCCAAAGCTATTGGCGTATGGCGTGGCATCTGTTTCGGGTACCATTTTGGCGGTGTGTTCATGTACAGTGCTTCCGCTTTTTGCCGGCATCTATACAATGGGAGCGGGGCTTGGGCCTGCAACCGCATTTTTGTATTCAGGGCCTGCCATTAATGTGCTGGCAATAATCCTAACAGCGCGTGTGCTTGGTTTACCGATAGGCATTGCGCGAGCTGTTGGAGCAATTTTATTTAGTGTTGTCATTGGTGCATTAATGTATCTTATCTTCCGCAAGGAAGAGATAGCAAAAGCCAATGCAATGATGGATATGCCTCAACCTGAAACACCGCGGCCATTGTGGCAAACGGGTATCTACTTCTTTTTGATGGTTGCTATTTTAGTGTTTGCCAACTGGGGCAAGCCAGCTACAAACGAAGGTGTATGGTACACAATTTTTGCGTATAAGTGGGAAATAACCGCTATATCAGCAGTTTTATTTGGGCTAACACTTGGTGCATGGTTTGGCGTAAAGTGGTGGAAGATAATTGTTTCTTTTGCTACTGTTGGCGCATTGGGTTTTTATTTTCAGCATGAGCCCATGGTACCTTTTGCAGCAGGCGTTGTTGCATTGACCCTTGTCACTGCAACCCAAAAAGGCGAGATGACAGTGTGGCTTGAGCAGACATGGTCGTTTGCAAAACAGATTTTACCGCTTTTGTTAGGTGGTGTGCTTGTTGCAGGATTTTTATTGGGCCGCCCTGGCCATGAAGGGATAATCCCTTCAGAGTGGGTGAGTGTTGCGGTGGGTGGCAATTCATTATTTGCAAACTTTTTCTCTTCGCTTGTTGGTGCTTTTATGTACTTTGCCACGCTTACCGAGGTCCCGATTTTGCAGGGGTTACTTGGCAGCGGAATGGGATATGGCCCGGCACTGGCGCTGTTACTTGCAGGCCCGGCGTTGTCGCTTCCAAACATGCTTGTAATACGCAGCGTCATAGGAACCAAAAAGACTGCTATATATGTATCGTTAGTTGTCATAATGGCAACTATCACCGGGCTTTTATTTGGCATGCTGTATCAGGGGTAATCTTTATGTTTAAAAAGTTACCTTTCATATTAATAGTATGTGCGATAGTTACCGGTAATGGATTTGCAGTTGAAAATTCACCAGTGCAAATTTCAGGTGTTGGCTATATTGATTGGAAGAAAGATATTCAAAAGTCTGATGGGAGCGAATGCGAAAATACATTTGAGATTAATCGCGTGTATCTCAACTTCACAAAGCAGTTTGATGAGATATGGAGTATGCGGGTGACTACCGATATTGGACAGGTGGAAAGCGAAAGCACAAAAACATATCAGGAAAGTGCTACAACCGATTCCACTGTTAAATCCAAAACAAACAACTATGCAGTGTATATTAAATTTGCTTATGTTCAGGCAGCACAGAAGTATGATAATGTAGCATATACAATTCAGTTTGGCATGGTGGGCACTCCACTACTCAATTATGTTGATGGCCAGAGCGATTACCGGTGGATACAGCAAAACTATTTTGACAATTCAAAAGATCTTATTGGGACATCGGTTGATTATTCAGCGGATTTGGGGGTCAGAGCGGATGTTTCCATTTTCAAGGTGGTTACAATAAGCGGAGCTATCACCAATGGCGAAGGATTTAGGCATGTCAGTGAAACTGACGATGGCAAAGCATATTATGGTATGATTGCTTTGACCCCATTTGAGCATGTAAGTCTCATTGCATTTGACCGTTATGCAGTAACCAATGATAATGACAGGTCAGATAACTATACCAATAACGCTGCATGTGGTGCATTCTATACGCATGATGTTGTAAAAGCCGGCCTGGTGTATTCACTGCCTGTTGAGGAAGTAAATGGCAATAAAACCAGCTACCGCTTGCTGGATAGTTATCTGCATTTTGACTTGTCGTATGTATGGAGTGTCCCATTACTTGTAGCGGCACGCTTTGGCTATGGCAAAAATATTGATACTGATAATACTACAAAGATTTATTCAGGTGGTATAGGATATCGTTTTAGCAAAGATGTGAGGGCTATCGTTTATTATCAGCATAAAAAGAATGATGCCAAAACCAAAGCGGATGAGGTTGTGTATATTAAATGTGGCATAAGTTTTTGATTTATTGTAAAGGAGGCATTGTATGGGCAATTCAGTACTTGTAGCAATAGATTTTTCAGAGTTATCAACAAAGGTGCTTGAGAGCGGTATTAAAGTTGCAAAGGCAATTAAAGGCAAAGTGGATCTTATACATGTTGAAGAGGATGTATACCGGATAAAGCGTTCACATGAAACAACGCCAATGGATGAGGAATTTTTTCCGGTAATAGAAAAATTCCATAAAGCACGACTTGAGCAATGTCAGGGCGAGCTTGACAAACTGCATAAAAAGATACCTTCTGCATTACGGGGAAAAAAGATCATTGTTGAAGGGCATCCAACAGAAGAGATTGCAAAATATATTGATGCAAACAAGGTTGCAGTTTTGGTAATTGGTTCGCATGGTGCAAGCAACCTGCCAATCTCAAAGTTAGGTTCAACAACTGAGAAGTTGGCACGGAAAGCACAGTGTTCGGTTTTTATTGTAAAATAACATTGATTATATAAAGGAGGCTTTTATGGCATGGTTAGCAGGATATCCGCGTGAAAAGGTTAACTGGCATCCAACGGTTGATTTAAGTAAGTGCGTTAAGTGTGGTATGTGCATGAATTGCGGAAAGCAGGTGTATAAATGGACAAAAGCTGGCCCGGTTGTTGCAAATCCACAAAGCTGTATTGTAGGATGTACAACATGTGCTAATCTTTGCAAAGGTAATGCTATTAGTTTTCCGGATATTGCTGAGCTTAGAGCTTTGTATGAAAAGGAAAAAATTTGGGCGCATGTAACAAAGCAGTTGAAGGAAGAAGGAAAGCTTACACCAACTGAGTAGTTATTGTTTTATATTGGGGATGATAGGAATAACTATCAGCAATGCATTGTTACAGAACATACAATGCACAGGCGCATTGTATACGTCGTTAATAGAACATGATTTATGACATCTCAGTATTGAGGAAGTATAATTGTAATATTATGCTTATAGGAGGCTGCAATGAAAAAATTTGAAATCTTAGGGACAGGTTGTCCAAAGTGCAACATGCTGCAAAATTTAACCGAACAGGCAGCAAAAGAATTGGGTTTGCAGTATGAGTTAAAAAAGGTTACTGATATCAAGCAGATTATGAGTTATGGCGTTATGATTACGCCTGCTCTAGTGGTTGACGGGCATGTTAAGGTTGCCGGTAAGGTGCCTTCCCTTGAAGAGATTAAAAAATTAATTCAGTAAATTATTTTAGGAGGTTTTAATTTATGGATTGTTGTGGTGGCGGTACTGTGCTTTTGTATTCATGTTCAGGTTCAGCTGATGTTGGCTGCATTGCAGACAGGGTTACCCGTATTCTTGCAAAGGAAAAAGTGGGTAAAATGACATGTTTAGCAGGAGTTGGTGCACGGCTTTCTGGATTTGTTGTTTCGGCACAGGGTGCTGATAGAAACATAGTAATTGATGGATGCTTTATTGCCTGTGCACAAAAAGGGTTGGAA